>Ga0255345_1005465_pt1 | contig 13009 bp, 9 predicted proteins | sample wastewater_treat_6_FD_192415 | JGI IMG/M metagenome (GOLD analysis project Ga0255345, IMG submission 192415) | Wastewater microbial communities from Lulu Island WWTP, Vancouver, Canada - plant20 | ecosystem: Engineered > WWTP > Wastewater > Unclassified | place: Canada: Vancouver, British... | reverse complement strand
TTTCCCAACCCATTGATAACAAACGCAAGGTAGTGGCCTTCACGGCCAGTCTGATGTCTTCGGTATTGGTGTCCATCGCTAAATCAACGACTCGGCTGGCAACACCAAAAAGGACGGCGAATTTTTTTGCATCCGGGTACCAAACGCCATGAAGGTGGTACATAAGGTTGCCCATGTCCAAGTTTGGGCAAATGATTACTGATGCCGGGTCATTGGGATCGTCAGGGTCTCCATTGCTGTAATAGGCGGCGGATCTGCTTGACAAGGCAACGCTGACCTTGATTTCACCTGTGATGTCGATTGTCCCATAGCGAGGCTGCTTGGCCACTCGCTGCGCTAGACGCTCAGGCACAAGTTTCATGGCCTCGCGGACCAACTCCGGTGACGGGCCATCGTCAGAACCACGATTGGAGTATGAAACGATAGCACCATGAATTCGTGGAAGAATATGCTCAGGAATCACATCTCTGGCTATGCAACAGGTGCCAACAGCCACCTCTGCCAGCGTTTCAGGGGTCATCGACGCATTGACGGCAACATCACCAAACACAGCGATATTATGGGGAAACATCTGCTCTGATGTTTTGTCTGGCAAGACAAAGACACCGGCCTCACACAGCACATCACGATTAGCCAAAAGGCGCAATGCCGGCCTAATAAAATCTCTGGGTTCATGGGTAGCACCGCCTACAACCATGTCGGCATGCCCAAGTCGAGTGGCCATCACACCAAAAACGGCTGGTTCTGCCATCTTCAAGGTGGCCTGCTCCAGATCCATCCCGGCTACTAAAGGGTCGCCAATCTCAAGAGCCGCCTTGGCAAATTCGGCCAGCAACTCGGTTTGGTCCTTAACGCGTAGGCAAACACTTTCGGCCAAGACAAAATTGACGCGGTTTTCATCAATGTGTCGCAGGTGGGTCTTGGTTATAAAGCGTATCTCTTTTTCAGGCGCCAAAAGAACTGGCCTGACGTACCTTGACAGGTGAAATACAGCCTCCAGGACTCTGGGATCCATTGCCTCGACGAAGATCACTGTAGGCCTGTTTTGTGCCTTATTTGAAATCTCTTGTTCCAGAGCTGATTCAATGTCAAACACTGTTTCCCCCAAGGAAGCTTTAAAGGGCAATTAGCACGAATGGAGATCGATTAAAAGATTAAACATACCAAGCAACCGATTTTGGGAATCTTTTGTGCAGTAAAATGGTCTTTAATAGGCAAATACAGTCCCCGACCCTGTCCCTGTCACCGTCCCTGTCCCTCAACCGCCACAACAGCAGGCAGAATCCTGACAATCCAACTCAATAATCAATCTAAAGGGCCCCCAGTCCTCATCTTCTTCAAATGACCTTTGACCATCTGCAACGATGGTATACCACCCTTCAACGAGGGCTACATGGGTGAAAGTCTCCACTCGACTTGTGTTGCTTTTGTACTCGCACAAAATGAAATCCTCTTTCCAGTTGGCCTTGCACTGGGTTCCTTTATAAAGCTTGAGGGACATAGCGAATTGGGATTTTAAAGGTGTGAGAGTTGCTTTTAATTTTTCCCCTTCCAACAAATAAACCCTGAAGAAAGCATCGAACTTGGCATCCCAACAACTGGGGCCACTAAAGCTTGGCAAGTCATCTTTATTGCTGTGATTTGTAGTGTCTCCTTCCAGAACAACGCCTTGTAAAGCTTGTGTTCGGCCGACTATTTTTGCAGTTGCGCAGCTTTTTGAGTCAGGGCTGTTATCAGAGGCGCACACATCTAGGGTCGAGCAATAATCGACACATGTGTGATTGCTGTCGCAAAGGTACCCTTGTGGACAGTCGCTCTTGGAAATGCACTGAACACATTCATTTCCATCAAGGCAATAGGGGGTTTCATATGCGCAAGGCTTGCACTCTGGGCCGCAAGCCACCGGGGTATCACACCCGCTGCAACGACCGTTGGTGCATATCCGCCCAGAACCACAAGAGTCTGCCACGCAATTACACCCATTTTCGGTGCATTCGGGCTCCCAAACTGTGCATACCTCGCAATACATACCGCAATGCTGGGGATCGAGGCCACATTCACGACACTCGTTGTTGAAGCACCATTTTCCCTGACCACAGTCCGGATCGACAAGACACTGGACACATTCCCCTTGATGGCAAAGTGGGTGAGTTGCTGGGCATGGCTCGCATGTTGGGCCACAAGCCTGGGAATTATTACAGTCAACACATGAGCCGTTAAAGCACAACAGGTCCCCGCAGGACGTGGAAGTACAGACACAAGCCCCATCAACACAGACAGGAGTCTCACCAGAGCAAGTGCTACACTCGGCCCCACAATGTTCAGGGTCGGTAGGGCCGCAATCCACACACTGCTGGTTTTCGCACCACTTGCCAGGGCCACAGTCTGAACTAACCCTGCAATTGACACACCTGCCGTTATAGCAAAGGCCAGTTGGGTCGGTGCAGACTACACACTCTGGCCCACAAGCCTCGGAATAGATACATGGTTCACAGACATCCTCCATGCAGAAATGTCCTGAACCACACACTTGCCCACCACAAAGCTCCCCAACTTCATCTGTGCCGTCGTCCGAGGTTACTTCGTCTTCAACCTCAGGGGGCAGGTCTGTGGGGGGCAGCTCCTCAGGAGGCAGGTCTGTGTCGCCTCCAGGGTCATCTGGCGGGACATCCACATCAACTTCGGCAGGATCATTGTCGATAAAGCCATCGTCGCGTACGTCAGTTTTGTCGCCAGAGTCAGTAGTTACGTCCACCGGCCGCTCTTGGGCGTCTGGAAAAACAAAAGGCAGGTTGTCGAGATCTTGCTGGTCAGTCCCTTTGCCTGAGCACCCCTCCAACAAAATCGAACAAGCAAACAGTAAGAATTTTCGCATTATTTACCCTCGAAGCAAGGTGTAAAACCCAAAGCAAGCCGCTTTGATGCTGAGCCGCCAGCGCTAAAAAACCCTACCAGTTTAGGGCGTTGCAAGTCAATCCCAAAATTATCTCAAAATCATAGGTTCATTGATGAAACTAAAGGGCCAGTTGGATCGATGTGTAAAAAGCGGGCAGACAGGCTGCCTAATTCAAGACAGGTGGAGGAACTATGAAACTTTCAGCGGTAGCATTGTTGTGTATGGGATTGTTGTTGGTTGGGTGTGACGGCATTGAAGAGCCAGATCGACCTTTGGAATCGAATCAACCAAACCAATCGGCTGACGAAGTCCAGCTTGCACCGGACATCACTGAACCAAACAACAGGGACAATGAACAAACCAAACAAGACGAAGAGCGCCAACCTGCTGAGGATCGGCCTCTTGATGTCAACTATGAAGAAGCGGATAGAACGGCTGAAGATGTAATCGAAGATGAAGGAGAGGACGCCTTGGATGAGGCCTCAGATGGCGTGGACGATGCAGATACTAGGCAAGAAGACGTAAACAAGGCTGATTCTTATAATTATGATTTTCCAGAGCCTGGAGAATTCGGCAGCCAGTGTGCGGAAAATGATGATTGCCACTCTGGGCTGTGTGTGCCAAGTGAGATTGGTTACATATGTACAAACGTGTGCGTTGCTGATTGCCCTACCAATTGGTCTTGTAAAGCGGCCAACATTGGTGGACAGGATGTAATGTTCGTGTGTCTGCCAAGCAATGAGATGGCCTGTGAATACAACAATCAGTGCGAGGCAGGCAGTAACGAAGAAGAAAGCTGCGGAAACTGCGGAAAACGCACGCGCTCATGTTCGGAATCTTGCAGATGGTCAGCTTGGTCGGCTTGTTCAGGTGAGGGCGAGTGTCTGCCTGGCATTACCCAAGACGGAGTGTGTGGCTTTTGCGGCCATCGATCTCGAACCTGCTCGGACACATGCAGATGGAATGCTTGGGAAGAGTGCCAAGACCAAGGTGAATGCGATGCAGGTTCTGTGGTGACCGAGGATTGCGGGCTTTGTGGCGAACGTTCTAAACACTGTACTGCGCAATGTAAATGGAGTGATTGGACTGCCTGTTCAGGCCAAGGCCAGTGCGTCCTGGGAAGCGCTGAAGATAGGGCATGTGGCAATTGTGGCAGGGAAACAAGGACTTGCTCGGATACGTGCAACTGGACAGAATGGAGTGCATGTGAAGACCAAGGGGTTTGCACACCTGGAGAAGTGCAGGTGGAACCATGTGGCAAGTGTGGAAAACGCATGCGCACTTGCACTTTTGCTTGCGGATGGGGCGATTGGACGCCATGTACAGGCCAAGGCGAATGTGTACCAGGGGAATGGAAGGTAGACTCCTGTTTGAACTGTGGTTTAGCACAGGTGACATGCCAATCTGACTGCACCTGGGGCGAACAAGGCTCTTGTCTGGCCACAGGAGCTTGCTGGCCAGGCGCCGTCGAGGAATTAGCATGTGGCAAATGTGGTGTGCAGACCAGGACCTGCACTGACGCCTGTGGATGGGGCGCTTGGGGCTCTTGCACCAGCCAGGGTGTATGCACGCCTGGCCAAGTTGAGACAAGGGAATGTGGCAACTGTGGGGTGGCCACCAGAACGTGTACCAGCCGTTGCCAGTGGGGCGCTTGGAGCGCCTGTAAATCTGAGGGTGAATGTGGCCCTGGAGACGTGGAGGCATGTGGAAACTGTGGACGCAGAACCTGCACCAGTCAGTGCACTTGGGGGGCGTGCAACATAGGCACCGTCGACCAGTATGAAGAGAACGATAAAAAGGCAACAGCTAGGGTACTGCCAAGAATCACCGACCACGATGGTGATGCCACCGGTTTATACGCAAATATTAACCCGACAAATGATCCAGACTGGTTCAAGGTACACATTACTGATGCTACTGGGGCATCAATTGATCCTTGGGTCAGGTTGTCACAGGTTCCACTTGGCCAGACCTATCGCATTTGCGTTTACTACGAATGCAATCAAGCAAGTGGTGTCCCTCCAGAACGAAAATGTGTCCACGTTGTTGGCGGCAACCAAGGGACAGTAAAAATCAGTGTTGCTGGATGTGACGATAACTGCGGCGCGACCTGCTACGACAATGGTGGCGACATGTTCATGTGGGTGCATGCGCTAGACGGGGGTTCCTGTTCATCCTATCGTTTGGACTATGGCGCCTGATTTTTGTCTTAACCCCGAATTTTCACACATAATTACCCGCTATAAGAACCACCCAATAGCTGATATCTAAGAGAAGCAATGATGGACGGCTTTTGGGTCAGATTAAGGCGCTGCTGAAGTAACGCTCTACCCTATCAGGAAGAACTGTGACCACGCTGCGTTTACCATCTGCAAAGTGGGAGGCGCACCAAACGTTGGCTCCAGAGGAGGTTCCAACCAAAAGGCCACAGTTTTTGGCAAGATGCCTAGCAGTTTCGACTGCATCCTCGTCAGTTACAGTCATGACTGTGTCGATGAGGTTCTTGTCTACAACCGGTGGAACAAAACCGTCACCAATTCCCTGGATTACGTGAAGGCCTGGCTCACGCCCAAGTAGCGCCGTGTTATTCCTGGGTTCAACCGCAACAAGCAATAGTTTGGGATTCTTTTCCTTGAGGTATCGACCAATTCCCATCAAGGTGCCGCCACTTCCAACGCCTGCAACGAAGACATCGACTTGTCCACCGGCTTGTTTCCAGATTTCTGGGCCAGTGGTCAGGTAGTGAGCCTCAGGATTTTCAGGGTTTACAAACTGATTGGGCACGAACACATCTTTTTCGTACTCGACCTTAAGTTCTTCAAGCTTTTCGAGGCATCCGTCGAGGCTGCGCTCAGCAGGAGTCAGCACCAGTTCACCACCAAGGGCCCTAATCAACTTTTTGCGCTCTTCACTCATGTTTTCAGGCATTATGATGATGACTCGATAGCCTCGCTGCCTGCCTACCAGGACCATGCCGATACCGGTGTTTCCAGAGGTAGCTTCGATGATCACCGACCCTGGGCGCAGGTCACCGCGTTTTTCAGCTTGGCCGATTATGTGGGCAGCTATCCTGTCCTTGATTGAGCCACCTGGGTTTAAAAACTCGGCCTTTGCCAGGATTTCTCCTTGGGAAAGATTACGAATTTTAATCATCGGGGTGTTGCCGATAGCGTCCAAAATATGAGTGCCACGATCTTCCATAGCTGCCTCCAAAAAGCGGTGCATTAATACCCCTAAAGTCAATCAAGTTCAAGTTTCCCCTACCAAAACCCCCTAATTCAGCACACCTGCCCCTGTCCCCGACCCTGTCCCTGTCCCTACTACAGATCCTGCTAATTTGCATGTTTTGGCTCCTGATCGTTTGTTCTTTTTGGCGTTTTATCTCTTCGTTACAGTTATAAAACATGTCCGGGGGCATCCTTCCGGACCCAAAATCTCCCGTAGCCACCCCGACTGTCTCTTAGTGACATCGTCCGGGCGAAATATACGATTGCTAACGTGTACGTTCATCCTTTTGGCCCGGACGGGCCGCTACGCGGCCTTCATGTCAGCTAAAAGACGTCGGGTCCCGGCAACTCCCGATAGCGCCCTCCAGGATTGCCCCCGGACCATGTTGCAGGGTGCCCTCTCGACCGCCTTTTAGCTCCAGACCCTGCTAAACGGCACAATCGCCTCCCTGTCCCTGTCCCTGACCCTGACCCTGCCCCTGCCCCCGCCTCCTGTCCCTGCCCCTGCCCTTGTCCCCGCCCCTGTCCCTGCCTCCCCCCCCACCCGTCAGCGCCCTTCATCTTGACTGTCCCGCACCTTCTAGGTTAAAAAGGGGGTTCATAGCTTGCCCCTAGAAATGGAGGTTCGCTGATGGTTACTGCTGAAGAAGAGGGAACTCGCCTAGAGCATGAGCGGTTACCTGCGGCTATTCCTATTCGTATCACGGTTAATCGTAAAATTTATAAAGCGTTAGCTATCAATCTTTCTGAACATGGCCTTTGTTTGAGAACCAAGGCGCCCATTTCACGAGACTCACCGATTACAGTCAGGTTTCCAGGCCCAGTAAGAACGGCAGTATCAGTTAAGGGAGTGATACGCTGGGTTTTCGACACTGATCCCTCCATGGATGCCTGTACTGGCCTCGTTGCTGGGATTTATCTTGATGACCCTGACGACGACTATCTTGAATTGCTTTCCGAGCATCGCACTCAGTTTGTCGATGAACGCACCGAAGATCGGATTCCTCACGCAGTATTCGTAACATTGAACGGTAACAACACCCCCTCAAAACCAATGCAAACCCTGAACATTGGCTACCGAGGGCTGTTTATCAGGTGTGAGGAACCAGTGACGCTGGGAACCAAGCTTGACCTCAGCCTGACTTTACCTTTTGTCAGCAAACCGGTCGTTGTCCAGGGGGAGGTAATTCACAGGATCGATGTGAACGAGGCGATCGAGTTTGGGATCCCACCCGGACTGGGCCTCAAAATTCTATCTTTCAAGGACGACGGGGCCCAGATTTATCGTACCTACATCGATTTCCTTAAAGATAAAATGAATCTGTAAGGTCCGCATTGAAAAACACCCCTTCCAACAACTTCCTGTCAATTTCTGAAGCCCAACTTCACACCGCGGTCCTGGTAGCGCTTCTGATCTCCAGCTTCATCTGGACCTTTTGGTGCGATTGCGGCTTGGCCCTACCTCACCAAAATCCACAAAGTCTTACCGAAAATCAAGCTATTCTTGACCTTGATTTTAGCCAAGGCTTCAATGTTAGCGCCGTGGTATCAACCCTGACCTTTTTGGCCTTTGGTGCAAAGGGGTTACTAGTTTTCCAGATATTGGTAATCAGCCTTGGCTTGCTTGGTGTTTATCGATTGGCCGCAAAATATGTAAGCCCCGTTGGTGCTACCGTTGCAGTTTTAATAATCGCGCCCCTGGTGCATAAGTTTGGCCTAGACGACAGAAACCAATTGTTAGCCGCCGCCTTCTCGGTAGGAGGCATCGCCTTAGTTGTCTTTGGCAGGCACATTTTTGGCGGAATAATCTTGGGTTTCGCGCTGCTTGCGGACTATTTCATAGGCTTGATTGTACTTCCTATGTTTGCAGTGACGGCCGTGCTGATGCCAAAGAATTTCGTGCGGGCCTTTGCTAGCTTCCTTGCGGTTATAGCGCTTTTCGTTGGGCTTAATTACGGACTTTCCCATTCATTTTGGCCTGACGGGCACAAATCTTGGCACGCCCTGCTGCAGTGGGATTACTTTTTGACCTGGGCTAAGACCCCTGCGCTTTTTTGGGGGACTTTACCTTTTGCAGCACTGATAGTCGGCGCCGCGTACATCCTAAGATTGCTTGCGGCAAGCTGGCGGCTGATTCGACGTTCCAAATGGGGGATGCTGGCGGTGGTCATCCTGATTCTGGGGCACCTCGTTGGCTTCACCTGGGCTTGGTTATCGAGATAGCCCGAGCCCTGCGGCCCCAAAAGTTAACTGCGGCAACGCCTATCCCAAAGCAGCCAAGGCCTCGTCCAGCCTTGCAATGGCAGCTGTCAACTCCTCGCTTTTTTCCCTTTCCCCTTCAACAACATCAGGGTTGGCCTTTTCCAGGAATTGTGGGTTGCTTAACTTGCGCTCAACGCCGGTCAGTTCTTTGACCGCACGCTCGCGTTCCTTGTTTAGCCTAACGATCTCAGCGGCCAATCTTTCATCGCCGACGACCACATAGCAGTCTGCCTTAGTGCCAATGGTTACAGCCGCACCAGCCGGTCGCGTGGCATTTTCATCGATGCTAAGGTTTGCTAGGCGTCCCAAGCGGGAAATATCGTCGGCATTTGCCAAAAGCCTAGCCCCAACGTCGCTTTCATGCGGTTTTACCACCACATCAACGGCCTGAGATGGCGGCAGGCCCACCTGTGCTCTAACCCCTCGAATTGCCGAGATTACATCCAGGACTTCGTCCATAGCCAACGCATCTGCGGCAAAGACCGGGATGCCAGCACCAGTAGGATAGCTGGCAATCATGATGCTTTCTGGGGTCGCGCCCAAAAACGGTCGCAGGCGCTGCCACAATTCCTCGGTCACATAAGGCGCCAGTGGGTGCATCGCCCTTAAGCACTGGTCAAGCACGGTAACCAACACTGCCTGAGTCGTCTTGCGCCGCTGACCACCTTCAGCCAGCGCCCCCTTAGACAGCTCCAGGTACCAATCACAGAACTGGTGCCAAACAAAGTGGTAAAGCAACGTCGCAGCATCGTTAAAGCGGTGCTCGGCAAAGGCTGTCCTCGACTCAAGCATTGCATCGCCAAGCCTAGTCAGGATCCACCTATCTGCAGGTGCCAGGTCGTCATCCTTTGGCAACTCAACCGCACCTTCATCAAGGTCCTCAAGGTTCATGAAAACAAACCTAGACGCATTCCACAGCTTGTTTACAAACTCTCGATACCCACGGATGCGATCAATCGATAGCTTAACGTCACGCCCCTGGGCCGCCATGGTAACCAAGGTGTAACGCAGGGCATCAGCCCCAACTTCCTGGACAATTTCCAGAGGATCAATAACATTACCCTTTGTTTTCGACATCTTCAGCCCGTGCTGGTCACGGACCATGGCGTGCAGATAAACAGTATAAAAAGGCACATCACCCATGAAGTGGATGCCCATCATCATCATCCTGGCCACCCAGAAAAACAGGATATCAAACCCAGTCTCCATGATGGTGGTGGGGTAAAAAGTCTTCAAAGCATCAGTCTGCTGCGGCCATCCAAGGGTGGAAAACGGCCACAAAGCCGAAGAAAACCAAGTATCCAAGACGTCATCATCCTGGTGCAGTTCAGTACATCCGCACTTGGGGCAAGCCGTGCCGGGCGCTGGGTCTTCAAGCGCCACAATCATACCGTCGCAGTCAGGCTTGGTGCAGTACCACACAGGAACACGATGGCCCCACCACAACTGACGGCTGATGCACCAGTCGCGGATGTTCTCCATCCAGTTCATGTAGGTTTTTTCCCAAGAAGCCGGAACAAACACGGTTTTCTTGTCTAAAACAGCCTGTATAGCAGGCTCGGCAAGAGGCTTGGTCTTTACAAACCACTGCATCGAGACGGTTGGCTCAACAACCACGCCTGAACGTTGGCAGTGACCTACCATGTGAGTGTAAGGCTCGATTTTAATTAAGAAGCCCTGCTCTTCCAAGTCCGCCACTGTCTTGGCCCTGGCCGCAAAGCGCTCCATGCCACGGTATGCAGCGGGAACATTGTCATTCAGGTGGGCGTCAGGGGTCATGATGGAAATGACTGGCAGGTTGTTGCGTTGCCCTGTCTCAAAGTCTGAAAAGTCGTGACCAGGGGTAATCTTCAAGGCACCAGTTCCAAAGGCAGGATCGACCGCTTCTGCATCACCAATAATAGGAATGTCCTTGTCTGTCAGCGGCAGACGAACTGTCTTACCAATCAGGTGCTTGTATCGCTCATCATCTGGATGAACTGCAACCGCGGTGTCACCAAAGATAGTCTCAGGCCTTGTGGTGGCCACAACCAAGCGCTCATCGCTGCCATTTACTGGATAAGCTATGTACCAAAGGTTGCTCTTAAGCTCTTTTTCTTCAACTTCCAGGTCGGACAAAACGGTCAAAATCTCAGGCGACCAGTTCACCATCCGCTGGGCCCTGTAAACGAGCCCCTGCTCATAAAGGCGCACAAAAACAGTCCTGACCGCCTTGCTCAGGCCTTCATCCAAAGTGAAACGCTCGCGCTCCCAGTCAACGGAAACGCCCAACGCCGTCATCTGTTCAGTAATTCTGGCATGAGACTTGTCCTTCCAGCGCCAAACTTCGGCCAAAAACTTCTCACGCCCCAAGTCAAAGCGCGATACTCCTTCCTTGGCAAGCTCCCTTTCCACGACCATCTGCGTGGCAATCCCAGCGTGGTCGGTCCCAGGTAGCCACAGCGTGTTTTTGCCCTCCATGCGCGCAAAACGCACCATCGCGTCTTGGATTGCAAAAGTCAAAGCATGCCCCATATGGAGCACCCCAGTAACGTTAGGGGGCGGAATTACAATGCAAAATGGCTCCTTGTCTGAAACATCGTCAGCCTTGAAATACCCCTTATCACGCCAGATTGGATACCACTTGGCCTCAACTTCATGATGTTCATATCCCTTTGATAAAGGTTCCATTTAAACCCCCAAAAACAAAGACTGCGGATTATAGGCCATTTTAGCGCTGAATCGCACAGTGAAAGATCCAAAAGACAACGCCCACTAGCCCAAAAACAGGGCCTTAGTGAACTCCCGGGCATCAAAAGGCCGAATATCGTCAATGCCCTCACCCACTCCAACAAAACGAATTGGCAAGCCCATGTCACGCGCAATCGAAATGGCAACGCCACCCTTTGCGGTCCCATCAAGCTTCGCCAAGGTGATACCTGTAACGTCGACCGCCTGTCTGAAAACGTCGGCCTGACGCACCGCGTTTTGCCCCATGGTTGAATCCAGCAGCAACATCACCTCATGAGGCCCACCTGGAACGGCTTTTCCAATAACTCGATGGATCTTTTTCAACTCATCGACCAAGTTCACATTCGTGTGCAATCGCCCTGCAGTGTCGGCGATTAAAATATCAACACCCAATTCAAGCGCCTTCTTGCCAGCATCAAACATTACCGAGGCCGGGTCCTGGCCAGGCTCACCAACAACCACAGGCACGCCAACCCTTTCCCCCCAGATTGCCAACTGGTCCATTCCAGCGGCGCGATAAGTGTCACCAGCGGCCAGCAACAGCGATTTGCCTTGATTTTTATAGTAATGAGCCATCTTACCAATCGTGGTCGTTTTCCCAGTGCCGTTTACACCTACGACCATGATGACAGCTGGTGGCTTGTCAACAGCCAGCGCCGGCACCCCATGATCAAGCCCAGACAACATCTCAAGCACGTGATCATGCAAAAACTGCAACACCTGCGGCCCCAGGTCTCCGTGCTTTGGCTTAAACTCACTTTTCAAGGCATCCAACAGCACTGTCGCCGTTTTAACACCAATATCCGCGGTTAAAAGTGCCTCTTCTGCCCTGTGAACTATCTCGTCATTAATGGTGCCCTTGCTAAAAACCTCTGACAAACGTGCAACAAAACCCTCTTTACGGGTCCTTTCAAGGCTGGCATCCCACGGTTTCGCAACCAAAGGTTGCACAATCAGCTTTGGTTTTTCAGGCTCCTTGGGGGGCTCTACTTTATCCTTCTTTTTCTTGGGCTCAGGTTTTGGGGGCTGAACCGCAATTGGCTCTTCTTCCTCATAGGAATCGTACAGTTCACCTGGTTTCTTGGTTGCCATCCTCTTGATGACCAAGACCATCAATGCCAAAAAACCAAGGCCAAGTATGGCCATAAAAATTGTCGAAGGATCCATAACTAACCCTCTTAGAATCCACAAAAAAGCGCCGAGATCCTATCGTTCAAGGGGACTAAAGGCAACAGGCCCACCAATGTCCTTGAAATAGATTGGCATTCTTTTTGCCAGATCTGACGAATCCAAGATAACATTTTTCAAGACTGTTGTACGGCAGTTTGGATGTGACTGAAATGATAAAGCTAAAACTGACATGTTGTCTTGTGCTTGCCGCTTTTTGGCTAGGTTGTGCGACCACCAGCACCCCTGCCACCGTTCAAAGGCCCAAACCAGCAAAGGTGGCGCCCAAAAAGAAGGCCGCAGCCAACAAGAAGGCCGCAACCAGCACTTCGACCGGCCCAGGTGTAGCCATTTCATCTTCACAAAGGTGCTTGGAAGTACAGTCAATCATTCATCAAGCATCTACCGAGGTAAACCTGGAACCAGCCCTAATGGTTGGAATTGTCAGGACTGAAAGCAACTTTCGAAATGACGTCACCTCAAAGGCCGGAGCAAAAGGCCTTTCCCAGGTAATGCCCGCCACCGCAAAAGCCAAAAAATGCGGAGACTTAAACGACCCCTATGAAAATGTCCTATGTGGCGCCCGGGTCCTAAAGGCCTTCATTGATTATTACAAAGGCGACCTCTTATTGGGCCTCTCAGGCTACAACGCCGGCCACGGAATGCCAGGCAAGGCAAAACGCACAAGCGAACTACCAGCAAACACCGGCTATATAGAAAAGGTCCT
>Ga0255345_1005458_pt1 | contig 13022 bp, 12 predicted proteins | sample wastewater_treat_6_FD_192415 | JGI IMG/M metagenome (GOLD analysis project Ga0255345, IMG submission 192415) | Wastewater microbial communities from Lulu Island WWTP, Vancouver, Canada - plant20 | ecosystem: Engineered > WWTP > Wastewater > Unclassified | place: Canada: Vancouver, British... | reverse complement strand
CAAATATATTTTATCCATGATCGTAAATAGTTTATCGAGTCGTTCCGGGGAAACCTCAAACGAAGGCAAAGGCGGCTCTCCGTGTCTTCTGGACGATATTATGGTTTTCATGGTTTCAACCGAAGCTGCGCTTACTTCCAATTTAAATAAAAATCGGTCTAATTGAGCTTCGGGCAACGCGTAAGTCCCTTCTAATTCTATGGGGTTCTGTGATGCCAAAACAAAAAAAGGCTCGGGTAACTTGCGCGTGTTGCCCATCAGAGTTACACATTTTTCCTGCATAGCTTCTAACAAAGCTGATTGCGTTTTAGGCGAAGCTCTGTTAATTTCGTCGGCCAAAAGAATATTCGTAAAAATCGGACCGGGTCTGAATTCGGTTTCCCTGCGACCATCAGCGGCCTGCTGCAAAATATAAGCCCCCAAAATATCACCGGGCATTAAATCAGGTGTAAACTGAACCCTGCTGAACTTAAGACCCAATAAACAGCCAAGCGTTTTTATTAAAGCGGTTTTTCCAACACCGGGCAGCCCTTCCAACAATATGTGTCCTCTGCTTAAAATGCCGATTAAAACAAGCCTATGCAATTCGGGACGTCCGATTAAAATTTTGTCCAGCTCAACCAAAATTCGCTTTGCATCCTCGTAGGCCATTACCAAGTCATCTTTTGAAAGAAGTTGCTTTTCATTATTCATTCTATTTTGCTCCGTTACCGCCAAAATACTCAATTACCGCATTTTTATGACGCGGCAGAATGGTTTCTTTACCAACGTGAATTTTATCCGTATCTTGTAAGTTCAAAGAACCGGCGCCACTCCCGGAAGGTTCGGGCTGATTTGTCAATGGCGCAGAAATACCTATACCTACCGATATTGAACCTTCAAAATCAACAATACCGGTTGCGGGCAATTTATGGTCTATAAACTTACTGTTATGGTCAGAGGTTATTCTGTTGTAATTCAAGGGTTCGTGGCCGCCACCGTCGGTTCCTTTGTTAGGCGTGGATCCGGGAATTTGGGAGCTGCCGGGATTTTCACCGGAGCCTTCACCGGAGCCTTCGCCGGAGCTTTCACCGGAGCTTTCACCGGAGCCTTCGCCGGAGCCTTCACCGGAGCTTTCACCGGAGCTTTCACCGGAGCTTTCACCGGAGCCTTCACCGGAGCTTTCACCGGAGCCTTCGCCGGAGCTACTCTGCTCATTCGTATTGTTTGATTCTTTTCCGGAATCTTGAGTTGTCATTATCTGGTTTGAATCTGAGACATTATTGCTGTTTTCATTAATATGCTTTTGCACATCAGATGAGATAAGATTTTGTTGAGCCAGTTTATCTACTGTATATCTAACTTTTTCAAAACGATCTTCTATATATTTTTTAAGTTCGTCTTCTGCTTTTTTTCTTTCTGAAGCGTCTTTAGGGTTATCTAACCCCATATTTTCGAGGTAACGTTGCGCTTCTTTCGGTAATTCGCTATTAATCGCATTTTCAGTTTTGTTCAGTTTCTCGAGAGAATTTAATTCGGATGCCAAATCCATTGCCCCCGCATTTGCGGCTTTTTTAAGTTTTTCTCGCAAGTGGTCAAGTGCTTCGAAACTTTTAGAGGGATCTTTGCCGTCTGAATTATTAGTTATTTGCTCTAATGATTTTAGAAATTCTTTTGCTTCATCCGTTTTTATGAGCCCTTCTTCGTTTAAAGTCTGAATTTGCTTGTTTAAAATCTCTTCGACTTCATTTAATTCAAGCCTGTTTGACGTTGGCATCAAGCCTTCTACAGGCACTGTCAGACACAAAATCATAAAAATAAAAGACAAAGCAGTATATTTAAATTTTTTAAAATATGAAACATTAAATTCAGGAATTTTGTTTATTCTCGTATTTGTGGTTATCCAAGACTTATCAAATAGTTCATCAGAGCTGACCAAAAGCCCGCCAAAATCGTTAAGGTCGTCGAGCACCGCTAACCATTTAGTTTTTTCGATATTTTTATTATACGCATAAAAGAATGCAATAAAAAGCATAACAAAACAACCCGTTAAATAGAACAAAACAAAATATTCCGTATTAACCTTAAGGTGCCTTAAAGAAAGAAACAAAACACCTGCACAAAAATTTAAAACAGTTAAAAGAAAAAGCGTTCTCAAAATAAGAGAACGTATAAAATGCCCTCTCGCCAGTTTATCTACAGCAGCGTTTATTGTATAAGAAGCGTCTTGCATAAATGAAAGCACCATATTTTTGATAACAACCGTAGTACATTCTACACTATATTTTTCTAAAATCGATAATTTTTTACGTGTTTGTTGTGATTTGATTTGCAATCTGATATTTTGTCTTTATGAACAATAAAACAAAAGCAACATTGGAAATATCTGAAGAAACAATGCACAGCCTCGAAAAAATCGCGGCAGATTCGGGTAAACAGCTAAATGAGCTTATTGAAGACATTTTGCTTAAGTTCATTAAAGAACAAAAAAAACCGACTGTTCCGACTGAAAATAAAAATATTTTTCCCGGAGTTGCTCTTATAAAGAATAATTTTGATGTTGCCTCCGTTGTTCCCGACATGCAAAAATCTTTGTCCGAATCACCATCGTTGCACAAACCCCTCATTGATACTCCTTCGCTTACGCCGGTTTTAAAAATTCAAACAACCCCGGTATCAGCGGAAAAACAAGCAAGAAGGGCAGAAATAGAAGTTCAGATGAAAGAAATTTCGATTTTACTCACAACTGCTATTGAAGACGATAAAAGAACCGAATACTCAATTCAATATGCAATTTTGGCAAACGAACTTGAATCAATAACATAACCGCCGGAGAAAACCATGGCTAAAACCACCAAAACCAATAAATACAGACAGCTTTGCGATGCATATAAAAAAGGCATTAAAGAGTGTGACGCTTACACCAAAGAATGCCGCGAATTTGTGCATGATATTAAAAACTACATAATGGAGAGCTTGTATTGCCCTGAAACTAAAATTTTTATGTTTCCCCCGAGCAGCGGCTTTGTTTTCAACACTCAAACCCTCCGGGGCGACGCACTCGACACAGAGTTCGGCGAAAATGGCACAGCAGCAATAGGTTTTGCAATTAATGTAAACGGAAACGATTTAGAAGAGAGATTTTTCACATTTATACTCATCTTCAAAAAAGTTGATAACAAGATATCCTTTAACATAGACGATGAAAAAGACTTCTATAATACACCCGACGGGATAATTGATTTTTGCGAATATTTGTTCGAAGTTGCTCACAAAAGCTTAAGCAACAGATTGAAAAACTTCTTACAGTCGCCCTACACACTTAACAAACCGATTGGGTTCAGATTGGGCTCTGAAAAGAATTAACCTTCGGTTTTAGTTTTATTGTTTTGTTCCGGCAAAAATTGTAAATAGAAAGAGAATGTGGTTTTTTTACCGACTTCAGATTCAATATGCAATTTTGTTCCGTGTCCAACCAGTATTTTTTCAGCTATTGCCAGACCGATTCCCAAACCGCCTCTTGGCCTAGTATCCGATGTATCTGCTTGGAAAAATTTATTTTTAACTTTTTCCAACATATTTTCGGGAATACCGGGGCCAAAGTTTTCTACGACAATTTTTGCCAATTGCTCTTTATCTTTGCTCAACTTAACACTTATAACAGTTTTATCATAAGAAAACTTGACCGCGTTGTCTAACAAATTAGTAATTACCCTATAAATCAGGTCATTGTCAAACAACAGCGGCCCCATATCGGCCTCATAGTCTGTTTCAAAAACCACATTTTTTTTATCGGCGATGGGTTTAAAGGATTCAATAATGTCATTCAGCATGGGCTGAATTTTGTTCGGTTTTAAATCAAACTCAAGCTTTCCGGCTTCCATACGTGCAAAATTCAGAATTGAAGAAATCAGAGTATTCAAATGCGCGGTTTTTTTCAAAGAAACGTCCAGAGCATGTTTTTGTCGATCCGTTATGACTCCGAGTTTTTCTGTTGCAATAAGGTCCAGATAACCGATAATTGAAACTAGCGGGGTTTTAAGTTCATGGCTAAGGGTAGCTAAAAATTCGGTTTTCAACTTTTCATAGTTTTGCTCGTATATCTGAATTGCATCATTCTGTTTGGCTTCATTATTTGGAGTTGCACTTAAGTTAACTTCGTTTTCAGGCGCAGTCAGCTCAGTTTTAGAACTGTCCTGTTTTTGCAAGTCAGGGTCAGTCTGAATTTTTTCAGAATTAAGAATATTCTTTTTGAATAGTGCAGATATGATTAAGACAAAAATAACAAGAAGAAGCGACACAAACAATTCAGGACCTAAAATCTGCTTCATTCCGAAGCCTCCAGGGTAGACTGTCTATTAAATTCTTCTAAATCTTTCAATCGTTCTTCTTTAAGAGCTTTCCAGTCCTCGGGCGATTGCTCGTATGCAATTTTTAATAAATCCCCTGCTTCATTCAGCTTATTCTGCTTCCAGTAAAGTTTTCCAAGACTGTGAGCGAGCATCAAAAGATTCGCCAAATCTACAGGCTCTTTTTCTCTTATTTTTAAATAACCTGCTTCTAAAAGTTCTTGCGCTCGCTCTAAATCTTCATTTTTTTGAGTTAAAATATATCCTACAGCATTCATAATTAATGGATTTTCAGGCTCATTGGCAAGAATCTGTTCAAAAATTTCAAGCGCCTTATCGTATTCTTGCTCTTTTGAATAAAGCATCCCGTTCAGATAGCTCACATCTCTTTCGTTCTTATAAGATGTATTCATTTCATTTAGATACATTTTGCAGGATTTATAATCACCATTTTCAGCAGCAAAATTTGCCAACAAAAATCGAATTCTGTCTGCCGCTACTTTTTCGTGGTAAAAATTCGGAATAAAAATTATCCCTTCTGTTAGTATTTGAATAGCTTCAGAGTGTTTTCCTTCATAAATCAAGACTCTTCCAAGCAACTCAAAAGCGCTTGGCAATCGTTCTCTTTCGATATTTTTCAGAGCATACCTATGCGCTTCAAGTATGTTGCCGCTTTCTAGCAATATTTTAGCTAAGTAATAATTTGCTCCGAATGCATTTGGAACAATTCTGTCGAGACGTTTGTACATTTCCTGGGCTTTATCGAGCATTCCCTGCTGCTCATAACTTATCGCCGCGCCATGAAATCCTTTCAAAGACTGCGGATTGTTCTGCAAAACTTTATTAAAGCACATAATAGCGCTTTCGGGTCTTGATGAACCCAAAAATAGTCTTCCCAGGTATAAGCTTTTGTTTTCGATATGATGTGCTATCTGAAACGTATAAGCGGAAAAAGAAAACATAAGTGGCAAAAGTAAATAAAATAAAGCTAAAGAAGAAAATCTTCTTTCCCATTTAACATCAAACAAACTAAGAGAAAAATTCAGTGTAAAAACCAATATCATCAGCCCCGAAACAGGAACGGCGTCAAAGCTGTTGTTAAATAAAGAATAGAAAATATAGCCTGTAATAGCGGCTATCACGCCTCTGCTCTGATATTTATCCGTATGCTCTAAACTGTTTTTCACTTTTTTTGCCCTGCGGGCAAAAAGATTGTACACTCCGCAAAATACAGCAATAAAGGGGATAGAATAAAAAACAACTTTTATGGATATGTAACCTGCTTTGTAGCTCAGCCAAAGGATCAAAAAAGCTATAAAGGTATTTGCCCAAGGGAGCTGCCAAACAGAGTCATTTTTCTTTAACAAAATTCTTTTAATTTTATTAATCCATTCTTTTAAGGAAGACTTTTTATCGGTAGCGGACTCGGTAGCGGACTCTGAAGCAACCTCTAAAATTGTTTTTGAATCATCATTTATATTTGCCACAGATTCACGTTTTTTTTGTTTTCTGATGTATACAGCGTATGAAATACAGAGAAACGAGCATATAAGCCAAAAACCCAAGAATCCCATTTCCCCTAAAATGGAAACAGGAACGGCATGAGGATCGGGATTATACTCGCTTATACCGAAAACATCGGCATTAGGGGGTCTGTTTATTTGCATGCTGTATTGAAGGGAACCCGGCCCGCCCCCTTTTATTGGGTCTGATAAGAAAACCTCAAAACCCATTTTCCACAAAAGAAGCCTGGCCACAAACGAAATATTTACCGGTCGGGTTGTAATGGTTTCCCAGGAATATGAAGCCACTTTATAGTAAATTGAGCCGTAAGCCAGCAAAACCAACAATGCAACAACTAAGCCGCTCATAATAGGGTTTCGACCAAAATATCTACCGGGGTATTTTTCAAAAATTCCCGCTGCGAAAAACACAAACAAAGAGAAGGTAAAGCAAATATTTATACCCAGTTTTCGACACAAAAGCACTCCGACTGCTTGAAGCAGAAACATTAAAGTAAAGGCTGTTTTACCGCGCCAATCAGAGGATCGAATGTCGAATACTGCGCCAAGGGTGATGATTGAAGAGATAATCAGATAAATACCTGCATAGTTTGTGTTAGCCAGGGTACCGATCACATTTTCTTTTGAGCGCCAGTCAAAGAAATCATACCCAAAGCTTTGCAATATGCAATATAGAGCCATTAGTGCTCCGCTGACAGCAATGGTCGAAATAATGGCGTGATTGTCAGAGCGCCGACGAGTAAGCCTCAGAAAGGTTATTAAAAGAATCGCGTTTATAATAAAAACAGAAGTTCTTAGGATAACGAGATATTTTGCCTGATACCCTAAAAAAGCAGTGAGCAAAAACAGAAGAAAAAACGTCTTTATAAATGGAATTTGGCCTTTTTTGGGGCGAAAAAACACGTAAATTACAGCTAAAAGGCAAGACGCCAAAATACCGCAACACAAAATATGCCAGCTTGAAAACAAAAACGGGTCGTCTGAGTTAGTTGTATAAAACCACGGTTGAATAATCAGTATAACAGATATTATCAAACCGAAAATTTGCAGTGTATTTTTAATTGCCTTAGGAAACATATTTATTCAGAATACAAACAAAAGAGAGGAATATCAAGCAAATCCCCTATCTTTATATTTAAATTTTCTGCAGTTTTTGCATTTAATTCAAGCACATACTGAGCCTTAGAATTTGACTCATACTTAGGCAGATCTTTGTTTTGTCTGCCGTAACCGGGTTCCATGTTTGATATCCAGTCCACAACTTTTAAATCTTCTGAAAAAAACACGGCGTCTAAGGGTATAATGGTATTTTTCATCCAAAACGACATATATTGGGGCTTAGAATAGATAAACAACATACCTTGGTCGGCAGGCAAATATTTATAAAACATCAAACCTTTTGCTTTTTCGATCTCTGTTCTTGCCAACATCACATTAAATTCTTTACCGCAAAGCCTTGCCTTAACCGCCGGAAGTCTCTGAGGAAGACCATCTTCAAGTCGCGCATAACCAAAAACGACTGAAGTTAAAAATAGAACAAAAAATAATAATGAAAATAAATTTTTCACTGTAAACCAAAGGAAGCATTAATTCTGGTTAAGGCTTTTTCAATTTCTTCTGTGGTATCCAGTTCCAGTAAGGGCGCCACAAGTTCTGTCGCTTCTTTGCAGGAAATATTTCTGACGACTTGTTTAACAGAAGGAATAAGAACAGAGTTCATCGACAATTCTCTTAAGCCAAGGCCGATTAAAAGAACTGTGTATTTAACATCACCGGCTATTTCTCCGCATAGGCTTACGGGCATAGAGAACTTATCGCCCGCTCTCACAACATTTTTAATAAGATTTATAACAGCCGGGTTGGCAGGTTGATAAAGATGAGACACTTTTGAATTAGTTCTGTCAACAGCAAGTGTGTATTGCACCAAATCGTTGCTTCCGATAGCAAAGAAGTCCACCTCTTTTGCGAATCTATCGGCCAAAAGAGCAACCGAAGGAACTTCAACCATAATACCGATTTTTATGAAATCCTTAACTTCAAACCCCTCGGCCTTAAGTTCTGAAGCTGCCCTGCTTAAAATAACTTTAATTTTTCTGAGTTCTTCAATATTTGAAATCATGGGAAAAAGAATTCTGATTTTATCTTCGCCCGCTTTTCCGGCAACCCTCAATATTGCCCTTAATTGAGTCATAAAAACGTCTTCGCAATCGAGAGATATTCTGACAGCGCGCCAGCCTAATTCGGGGTTTCTTTCTAGGGAATTGCCCATCAGGTGAGAAATTTTATCTCCGCCGATATCAATAGTTCTTATCACAAGGGTATTGTCGCCAAGCTTTTCAACAGCTTCAAAATAAGATTGAAACAATTCTTCTTCTGTCGGAAAAGTGGTTCGGGTTAAATAGGCAAATTCTGTTCTGTAAAGCCCTATCCCGCCGGCTTTATTTAAGACGGCAGACTCAATATCGGCAGTTTGTCCGATATTTGCTTTTAAAGTTATTTCAATGCCATCTTTCGTGACAGAAGGTTTATCAATGTCAGCAAGAATTCTTTGATGACGTTCTTTATATTTATTCAACTCATTTAGATAATTATCTTTGGTTTTTGCATCGGGATTAAAAATAATATTTCCCGAAGCGCTGTCAATTATAGCAAAAGCGTTATCGGTAGCCTTCAACATTAAGTCTTTAACTTGAATCAAAGCAGGAATGCCTAATGATCGGGCCAAAATGGAAGCGTGAGAAGTAGGCGTTCCCTCTTCTATTGCGATTCCTTTTATTCTTGAAGGGTTAAAAGTCACTATTTCAGAGGGAGTGAGGTCTTCTGCCACAACTATGACGCCCTCTGTAAATTCATCCAAGCTTACCGCACCCGGTTTTCGTTTTTGGCAATTTTTTAGAATACGCTTGCCGATGTCCATTATATCAATGGCTTTGCCCTGAAACTGCGGGTCGGGTAAATTTCTAAAAAAATTGCTGTAATCGCGAACTACGTTTCCCACAACAGAAAGCACGTCTTTTTTTTGTTGCTTAATTCGTTTTTCGACTTCTTTTCGCAAATCGGGATCATCTAAAAGTGTCAAATGTGCTTGAAAAATATTAGAAATTTCAAGACTGCTCTTAATCTGAGGCAATTCAAGCAATTGTCCGATTTCTGCCCTAGAAAGCTCTAAAGCACTATCAAACCTTCCTATTTCAGCATCTATTTCAGAGTCTAAAATAGAGCTACTTTCTATACTCTCAAGCTGGTGGTGTTTGAGACAATAAATAGTGCCAAGCGCGTAGCCGGGTGAGATTGATAATCCTTTTAGCATGTAAATCTCTTGAATACAAAGTTGAAATATCTTATCATGTTATCAAACTATCATCAAGGAAAAAAAATGAAGACAGAAATGAATATTCTTTTGGCAAATGACGACGGCATTAACGCACCCGGCCTCATAACTTTGGCTCGCGCACTCACCCGCCTGGGAAACCTTTATATTTCAGCCCCCGACTCTGAGCGCAGTGCTGCCAGTAATTCAATAACACTGGCAGTCCCATTGAGAGCACGCAAAGTAGACTTTCCCGTACACAACACAATTGCTTACGCTGTTTCGGGAACCCCGGCAGATTGTGTTAAAATAGCGCTCTCAACTTTGTTTAAAGATAAAATTGATCTTGTTGTCTCGGGTATAAACAAAGGCTCTAACATGTGTGTTGACATTTTTTATTCAGGAACGGTAGCTGCCGCATTCGAGGGGGCATTTAAAAATATTCTCTCTGTAGCTGTATCTCTTAATTCTTACGACATAAACGAAGATTACAGCCCGGCCTCGGAATGGGCAATTAAATGCATAAAAACTCTTATAAATTCTGATGTTCCCAAAGACAAAGTCTACAACATAAACGTTCCGGCAATACCCGGCGAAGAGATAAAAGGACTCAAAATAACCAGAAGCGGCACCGTTGATTACTTTGAAAAATATGAACAACGACTTGATCCCAATGGGCATTCATATTACTGGATAAACGGAAGTCCCAAGGTTATAGACAACGATGAGAACACCGATGTGGTGGCCGTTAAAAACGGTTATGTATCGTTGACTCCATTAAAAATCGATTTAACCGACAATAATATGATTGAGAGTTTGAATGAATTTTTCTGATATAAAAAAAATACCATTTTTTAAAAACCATATCTTTGAGCACGTAATTGAAACCGGTTCAACGAACGACAATATAAAAGCAAAGACAAAAAAATCCGACTTTATTCACTGTCTTCAGCTGGCAGATTTTCAAACTGCGGGCAGAGGTCAATACAACCGAAAATGGGTATCAGAAAAATCCGGAGAATCTTTAATGTTCTCATTTTCGGCAGAACTTCCCTGCGATTCTTTTCCGGCTTCGCTTATCGGAGGGATAGCCATGTCGGGAGCGCTCCGCGGGCTAAGCGTGAACTGCAAAAACTTGTGGCTCAAATGGCCGAATGATCTTTGGTATAAAAATGGCAAACTTGGCGGCATTCTTACGGAATCGAGTATAATCGACGGAAAAATACTATGCGTTATAGGAATCGGCATAAACATAAGTGCCATCAACGACAAAAGTTTAAATACATCCTGTGTAAATGAATTTGCCCCCGAGATAACAAAAGAAATCTTGCTAAAAGCATTTTGTGAAGAATGGGATAAAATCATTTATTATGACAGCGTTGCTTTATCAAAGCTTTGGCGTGATTATGGCGGAATATTTTGGCAAAACGTCTTTATGGTAATCGTCGGTAACGAAGAAAAATTCACAGCAAAGCCGACTGCCATTAACTCTGACGGTTCGCTAAACGTAACCTCAGACTCAACAACTCGTCGGCTTGTATCAGCTTCTTTACAACCTATATTACCTTGTTCTCTCGATGCTTCTTGAATCGAAATCAACCTTTGTGACCGGTATTGCAACTTGCATAATTTGCTTTGGTTGCCCAAAATTTTCAGCATCTTTAACAAAGACTTTTACAAAATATTGGTCATCAGAGGGAACTCTGAACAAATGTCGGTAATTTGAGAATCTTGCCGCCGGAATAGGTTCTGTTTCGCCTTCATCGTCAACAACTACCATTGTTACGTCATCGGGGTTTATTGCGTCACTGAGTTCAAGGTTCATTCGCACTCTTGTGTCTTCGGGGATTCTAAATTCTTCGAGTTTGAGGTCTTCGGGGGCCGGATCTTCGGGATTACAAGAAAAGATCTCTTCTGTTTGGTCTAATGGATGCTGAATAACCAGCCTTACCGCCGGAGGAGTCAAGACCGGCAAAGATGGATCATAGCTTTCGCCGGGTTTAGGGGCTTCTGCGGGAGATTCTTTACCGGGTTCGGGGGCTGTTTTAGCTTCTTCATCAAAATTAGTGGGAACTGCAGGAGGGGGTGTTGATTCGGGATTAGCTGCAATTTCAGGTTGTTCGTCGGGATTATTTTGAGGATCGTTTATTTTTTCGGGTGTTGTTACCGGTTGATTTGGAGTATTTGTTTTAGGATTTTCGGGTGTATTGTTCCCGGTTTGAAAAGATGCGGCAGAAAAAGAGTCAGTCAAAACATATTTGCCGTCTTTAACTTTGATCTTCCATTGATAACCTGCCGTAGCCGCCATCATTGCTACGCTGTTTTCACTTGCATTTTTTAAGGATTGATCTTTAAGTTCGTCGAGTCTGTTGCCGGTGCTTTCAGAGAGTGCTTTGCCTTCTTCGGTTTGAGTATCGCCCTCGTCGTAAGTAATTTTTGTAAGTTTTTCAATATCGACAGGGCCTGAATTTGATGCTTGTTCTTTTTCCCATTTGCTTTTTTCCGAGCTCAAATATTCCTTCATTTTTGCATCGTATTCTTGAGCACGTTTTTTTGCAGCTGCTCTTGCTTCTTCGGCTGAATTAAAGACCAACTCGTCCGCTTGTGCCGAAGGTGTTAATGAAGGCACGAAAAACGAAATCGATATAATAAATACCAGAAGTGGGAAGTGGCATGTTCAGGTAACGAAGCATATATTTACTCCTTGACAAATTACAACCTATCCATACCTTTATTATAACGTACAAAACGCAAATAGTTAACCCAAACTTCATATTGCTTTACATGTAAAAAAAAAGTATACTTCTGTGATATATTGAAAGGAAGTTAAGGTGTCTGAAGAAAACATATCCACATGCCGCATGTGCGGGACAGTAATGCTCAGATCAACCCGTGATCTTTGCAACAAATGTAGCAAAATCGAGGAAGAACTGTTTCAAAAAACGCGCAATTTTTTGAGAGCAAATCCCGGAGCGACAGTTGAGCAAGTTGCACGTTTTTTAGATTGCAACCCCGACACCATTACCGGCTTTATAACCTCAGGAAGACTGGCGAGAGCCGGCATAAGAAGAATAGCACATGAATGTCAGCTGTGCCGCACAATAATTTACGAAGGTAATATTTGCGCAGACTGCGAAAAAAGCTTACAAACTCAAGTCAGCTCACTGCAAAAAACAGAAGACACCAAAGAAACCAAAGACACGAAACCGACCAAAGAGCCCGGTGCGTGACACGACCCTTTTAACAAAGAATTCATTTTAGGGATTTTTTGAAACTCGTTAAAACAAACAGCAGCGTCAGCATTTCTGCAAAAGGCTGAGAAAGCCAGACACCGAGCATACCCCATAATCCGGAGAACAAAATAAGCACGGGGATCACAATCACACAGCCTCTCAGAAGAGAAACAGAAAGAGCTTTTATCGGCTCTTCGATTGATGCGAAATATGATATTGCGGCCACATTTAAGCCAAGAAAAATAAAAGACAAAAAATACATATTTATTCCATGCGAAGCTATTTCTGCCAGTTTTGGGTTGCTTTCTTTGTTAAAGAGAGCAATAATATCGGTTTTATTTAGATATACAAGAGCATAAACAGTCAATCCGGTCACAAATACAGTAATAAAAGCATATTTTGCAACCGCTTTCAGCTCTTGTTTTTTTTGCGCGCCGTGCAAGTAACTAAAAAGGGGCTGAGCGCCCGAAGCAATACCATTAAAAACCGCAATTGCAACTAATGCCGTGTTTGCAATTATGCCATACGCGGCAATGCCGACATTGCCGGCAAGAGTGTGTATTGTAAGATTGAATGCGGCCATAACTATTCCGGCAGAAAATTCATTAATAAAAGCGGCTGTGCCCAA
>Ga0255345_1005454_pt1 | contig 13027 bp, 10 predicted proteins | sample wastewater_treat_6_FD_192415 | JGI IMG/M metagenome (GOLD analysis project Ga0255345, IMG submission 192415) | Wastewater microbial communities from Lulu Island WWTP, Vancouver, Canada - plant20 | ecosystem: Engineered > WWTP > Wastewater > Unclassified | place: Canada: Vancouver, British... | reverse complement strand
TCTCCGGCAAGCAGCTTTATTATGTTCCCGCTGATCATGCAGTCCTTTACCCGCCCGGTGATTCTGCCGTCTTCAACAAGGTAAGCAAGGTCCATGGCTGCCGCGAAGTCGCCGGTGATTGTATTGGACTGTCCGAGGCCTATAAACTGGTGGGGAACTATGCCCCGCTTTATGGATGAAAGCATTGTTTCATGCGGCTCTGACCCCGGGTTAACCTCTATACCGGTAAACGCCGGCCCTGGAAGCGATGCGTAACCGCGCGCCGCGTTCCCCGTTGGGGCAATACCGAGTCTTTCGGCGTACTTTAAGTCCGCGATAAACGTATCGACAACACCGTTTTTTATCAGGAATTTTTCTTTTACATTTACCCCCTCTGCGTCAAAGGGTATGCTGTAGGGTGAGCCTTTTATAAGCGGGTTGTCCTTTACTGTCAGTTTTTCACTGAACAGGCTCTGACCCTGTTTGCCAGCCATTGGCGATATCCCTTTCCATACAGGTACCGCGCTGAAACCGGAAATTACAAGTCCCAGCAGTCTGCCGAATGCCTGCGGTGGCAGAAGAACCGGGTACATGCCGCTTTCAATTTTTCGCACGGTCATGGCCTGTTCAATTTTTTCGGCAATTCCTGCGGTCATGGCGCTGAATGGTTCAGGCCGAGTGTGCGATTCGCCCTCCCATGTCTCTATACGCGCGCCGTCACTGAGCACAAGTGTCGCGGAAATTGATGCGGAGTAGTACGAGTCGCGGTACGATATGTCAACGCCGCTTGAATTGGCAAGATGTATGCTGCCGGTGGAAGATGTGATCCCCATATCTATGTTTATCCCCGGGAAGCGGCGTGTCAGTTCATCTATGGCGGATTCGCACGCGATTATTTCTTTTTGCAGATCAAATGTTTCTATCTCAGGGTCGTATGGATCAAAGAGGCTCACGGTGTCGGACGGCAGAGTAAAGTTTTCAATATCGCCGAAGCGGGCCAGCGAGGCTGCTGTCTTTGCTATGCGTTCAATGTTCGAGTCATCGTTTGTGCTTGAGAACCCGGTGCGGCCCTCTATGTTAAGGCGTACTCCTGTGCCCGAGTTTTCGTTCTCTGTAAGTGAATGGAGCCTGTTGTTCCTGAACTTTACCGGGGTGCTTCTTCCCGAAACATGCACCATGTCGAACCACTTTGTCCCGGCCGGAATGGTTTTAGTGACCCGATTGATCATTTCTCGCCTCCGATAAGAACGTCGTTTACCATGATGTGCGGCCCGCCCAGAGTTACGGGCAGCGGGCCCTGGCCCCCCTTGCCGCAGCCTCCAAGTCCTCCGAACATTTCGCGGTCGTTCCCGATCATGGATATATTCTTTAATGTGGTGAACACGTTCCCCGAGAGTATAATGTCCCTGAACATTTTCCCGGGCTTCCCGTTTTTTACCCTGTAGCCGTATGCCGCGGTGAACGTGAACATTTCAAGATTGGTCTGGCCGCCAATGTAGCTCGCCGCGTAAAGGCCGTCATCCATTGCCGCGAATATTTCATCGCGGCTGTGCGGGCCGTTCTCTATGTACGTGTTGGTCATTCGCACTATGGGCTGTTTCATCACTCCGATCGCCCTGCCGTTTCCGGTTGTTTCTTCATTCATTTTGTCAGCGGTTTCGCGCGAATGGAGCCTGCCCGAAAGCATGCCGTCGCGGATAAGGCTGGTTTTTGAAGGAAGGATCCCTTCGTCGTCAAATGGTATATACCCTGCTATATGTTCAATGCTGCCGTCATCTATTACGTTCAGTTCAGGGGGGCCGAACTGCCTCCCGAGCACCATCACTTCTCGCATCGAAGGGTTCTCGCATACAAAATCAGCCTCAGACAGGTGGCCGAATGCTTCATGTATAAATACACCGCTGAGTTTAGGGTCCAGAATTACCCTGTACCTGCCGCCTTCAACAGTTTCCGCGTCTAACATGTCGCAGGCAGTCTTTACCACTTTCTCTGCCAGAACGTCGCGGTTTTCGGTGATTTCAAACCCTCCGTACCCGGATACGGATTCACTGTAAGGCTGGACAATCGCTCCCTTTTTTGCCACAGATGCGAGGGATATGCCGCAGTATGATCTGTCGTACTCAAGGTGAGACCCCTCGCTGTTCAGGTAGACGTAGTCTGAATGTCCATCCCTGTAAACCGCGCGGGTGGTCTGGATATGTTCCGCGTTCCTGAGGATTTTATTGTATCCGTTCAACAGCTCAAACTTTTCGTCAATGCTTACACTGTTGAAGTCCCTCGACATTTTTGTTGTAAATTTCGCGGTAAGGGCTTTGCCCGCGGCTATACCGGACTTTATCCCCGGCGCGACTATTGTCGCGGAGTTCACGGCGCTTCTGAAAAATTTTTCAACAGACGAAAGGTCATTAAATGTGGCGAATCCCCATGAGCCGTTTTTAAGCACGCGTACAGATCCGGCAACAGAATCGGCTGATGTGACCGCGTCGGTGTTTTCCCCTGAAAGCGATATGGATGTGCCGCTGCCCGACGAAAGCCTGATCTCGGCAAATTCAAAGATGCCTGATGAAACAAGCTCTTTCCCTTTTTCAACTGCGGCGTATAATTTTTCGTTCATGTGAACCTCTTTTGTTAATCAGTAATTGTGTTTATCCGGATAAAGAATGCCGCGGAGACACAGCGCACAGAATTTTTTTAGTTTATATAATGAAAATATCATTATCATCCACGGTGCAGTTCCCGATAAAAAATTTCCGGTGTCAACTTATTATTCCTTTGCGGCGGCCTATCCCAGAGGCGAACAATAAGCGGTTTAGCAATATTTAACTGTAATTTTAAAAAATTGTTGCTATCAGTTTAATCTGTTTACATATTATATATTCAGAGCGATGAATAACGCAAAAGTTTTGTATGGATTTCCCTTAACAGCCGCTAAACCTGATTAAAGAAATGGAGGATTTTAAATGATCAAACACATTGAGATTGTGGATGTTAAAAAACGGGAACAGTTTTCCAAACGGTTTCTTTCCCAGGGCAGGCGTTTCAGGTACATGGGATTTATAGTTATAATGGTTGATGCGTTCATTGCGGCGCTTCTTATTTCCTCGTATGTTGCCGGTAAATCAACAAAGCTGTCTCTCGGGATGTCTATGGCCATGGTAGCGCTTCTTACGGTTCCGTTCATGATTATCTTTTTCAACAAAAGCTGGCAGTTAGGCGCCGATGCCGGGATTGATCGTGTTCAGGTGCTTACCGGAAGTGTGGAAAAAATAAAGAAAGAAACAAAGGGACGAAAGACCTATCTTATACTTACAGTTGACAGACAGGTGTTTAAAATAAACGAGGATTACTGCGTCGGAGTAGACGTGGGAGTTAAAGTGGCTATCACCGTGGGTATTTCGTCAAAGGTGGCTGTCGATGTTGCGGCAGTCTGATATAGATTATTTTATACCATACTTTTTTATTATTTATGATAAAACAGTAAAATTTGAGTTGATATATTTATAAACACTAAGAGAATTGAAAAATTGCATTTCTTGAACTGGTTGGTTCTGAAAATTTCTCTGTTAATGTTGGATTTAACATGTGCCGGATCATGGGGTGATCTGCCGGGATATTTCAGCTTATAACTAATCTGTCAGTGAACTGCAGGTAAAAAACAAATCGGAGGATTTTTTATGAGTAATCACAATTTAGCCAATCCGGCGCCGGTTGGTCTCCTGGGATTCGGCATGACGACCATTCTCCTTAACCTTCACAACGCCGGACTCTATTCTCTTGATGCAATGATTCTGGGAATGGGCGTATTCTTCGGCGGGCTGGCACAGTTTATTGCCGGGATAATGGAGTTCAAAAAGGGCAACACATTCGGGCAGGCAGCGTTTATGTCATACGGCGCTTTCTGGCTTCTCCTGGTATTTCTCCTCATAATACCTAAAGTTCCTGCGTGGGCAGCATTCGCTCCGTCTGAAGCAGCTATGGTAAGTTTTTTTGCAATCTGGGGAATTTTCACATTCTTCATGTGGTTCGGAACCTGGAACGGCAACCGTGCAACACAGGTGGTTTTCCTTACTCTTGCGATACTTTTTTTCCTTCTTGCGTTAAGGGATTACACAGGCAGCAACGCGATAGGAACTATCGCGGGTCTCGAAGGTATATTCTGCGGCGCGAGCGCACTCTACACAGCGCTTGGTGAAATTCTCAACGAAAAAATGGGCAAAACATTTCTGCCGCTTGGCTGATTAAAAGGCATATTATGTTTTTTAAAAGCCGGCTCTTCGGGGCCGGCTTTTAAATTTCCCATGGTGCTGATTGTTAAAGAATTCAGCCGGTGATGATAAACAGTACTCCCCTGAATCCTGCCTTTATTAATCACTGTTTCCTGGCCTTTGCTATAAACATTGCCGCAAAAATTGCTTTTAATATGACTGCGGATGTAATCAGTGATGATGAATAACCCTGAAGTATAATCCCATTCCTTGACGCGATTCCGCACGCAAGAAATACAAGGCCGGTTAGCAGGAATATTATTTCCCTTCCGGGCCTGTATCTTCCGCTTTTCACTGATAGCAGAATGTATGTTATTTTACACAGGCCGCCTGCAGAAAAGAGGAATGGCGCGGCTGATGAACCGTAATACCTGACAGCCGCCCCTGCCGTAAGCAGAAGGATGCCTGCCAGTAGAATGTATCTGCTGTAATTCAATGATTTCACCAATGATATAATTTTAAACCACAGGTGGTCTATCCGCCCGTATAGTCAAGGCATAACAGGATAAACCTGATGGTCTTGTGCCGATAAAACAGATGCCTGATCAATCCCGTAATTTCGCCACCGTAACTCCGTCGCCGCCTTCGCCCATGTCCCCCGGACGATAGTCACTTATATAAATGCTCGTTTTTAAATGCTCACGCACTGCCTGTTTCATCGCGCCTGTGCCGTGGCCGTGAATTATTATAACCGTATTTATACCGCGCCTTTCCATTCCGTCAAAGGACTGTTCCATCTGGAACAGCGCCTGGTCAACACGCATGCCGCGCAGGTCTATGGTGTTGTACGATGTCTGGATCGTCACGGGGATAAAGTGTTCGGCCGCGCCGGTAATCTCGGGTTTACGCTTTCTGCGCGAGGGATTTGAACTTTTAGGCAGAATAAATATATCCTTAACCGGGAATCGCGATCTTATTGTCCCCCCGAGCAGAACAGACGCGGTTTTTCCCGAACTGTCAGCCTCCTCGAATGTGCCTTCGGCTTCGATAGACGAGATAAAGACCGGGTCTCCCTGTTTCGCGTTTGCTGTGTTTAGAGGCTGCAGGCTTTCAGCGTATTTTTCGTGAGCCTCAGCCTTTAGCCTTGTGCGCACATCATCCTGTATTCTCTTCAACTCATCGTGAAGCGCCGTTGCTTCTTTCATGTCCATGTTCTGCAGAGATGTTATGCGCTGTGAGATCAGATCACTGTACCTGTTCATTTCATCAACAAATTCTATGCCCCTGGCCTTTCTGGTCTCCGAGATAAGCCTTTCCAGTTCCTTTGACCGTGTCTCTATGCCCTGCCTCTCCTGCCGCAGTTCATCCATAAGGGACTGAACCTTCCGGCGCTCGGCCCGGATATCCTCTTCGTAATGCTGGACCTTTTCGAGCAGCGCGTCAACGCTCGATTCCCTGCTGTCCATAAGTGTTTCTGCGCGTTTAAGAATGCCTTCAGGCATACCTAAGATGCGCGCTATCTCTACGGCATGGCTCAGGCCGGGTATGCCGACGCGCAGTTCGTACGTAGGCTTGAGGGATTCGGGGTTGAATGTTACCGATGCGTTTCGGAACCGGGTATCATTGACCGCGAGTTCTTTAAGTTCAGTGTAGTGGGTGGTTACCATTATCCGGCTGCCAGTGTTGATCATCTCTTCGAGTATGGCCTGGGCAAGGGCCGCGCCCTGCCTGGGATTTGTGCCCACAATTATTTCATCTATTATTACGAGAGTGCTGCTGTCGGCATTGCGAAGCATGTCGTTGATTATTGAGAGCTGTCCTGAGAATGTTGACAGCGACTGTGACAGGTTCTGGTCATCGCCTATGTCGGCCATTATGTTGCTGAAAATTCCGGTTACAGAGTCGGGGCCTGCCGGTATGTGCAGCCCGTACATGGCCATGAGAGCGCACAGGCCCACGGTCTTCAGGAGTACGGTCTTGCCGCCGGTATTTGCGCCTGATATTACAAGCCCGCTGTAATCGGCGCCCAGTATTATATCATTGGAGACAACAGTTTCAGGCGACATCATATAAAGGAGCGGGTGGTGGGCTCCGTACAGTTTTAGTATCGGTTCGGAGGTAAGTTCCGGCTCGCTGGAGCGTGTTATCATGCTTAATCGCGCTCCGGCAGTAATAAAATCAAAGTAGGCAAGAACCCTCTGGTTCGAATTGAGCTCAGCCGCATTCTCCGCGACTTTGCCGCTCAGCTCGGCCAGTATCTTCTGAATCTCAAGAACCAGTTCGCGCTCAAGCATTATGATGTTGTTGTTAAGTCCGGTAAGCTCGGCCGGCTCAAAATAAACAGTGGCTCCGCTTGCGGATATGTCGTGCATGTTGCCGTTCAGTTTGTTGCGCATGCCTGATTTGACAAGTATCACATACCTCCCGTTTGACGTGGTCCAGTTCTTCTCCTGGATTATCTTTTCGTTGTCGGGTGAGTGAATTATTCTGCTTATCCTCTTTTCAATTTCCTGGCGCGCGCCGAATATTTCGTTTCTGATTCTTTTTAATACAGGGTACTTCTCTTCGTTCAGGCGCCCGTCGTCGGTTATGGCTGCTGTCAGGGTGCGCGTAAGTTCCGGCAGCGGGTCTATGCGGTCATGTTCGTCGCAGAGCTGTGGGAATTCATCTTTGTGCGCCGAGAGGTATGCGCGTATCCGTCCCGATGCAGTTGTGAAGTTGCGGATTAAAAGAAGGTCCTCGGCCGCGAGAGTTCCCCCCTTGGATGCGAGCGCGGTGTGAACAGAGATATCTGCGATGCCCGCAAGAACCGGCGGCGCGCCCCTTTCGATAAGTCCGCGGAGTGCGCTTATCTTTTTCATCTGCAACGCGATTCTGTTGAAAGGTATGGGCCGCAGCCTGGCTGCAAGGTTTTTGCCCGCGTCCGACGCGCACAGGGAAGCGAGCTTCTCTTCAAGAACCGGCCATTCGAGGATTTCGAGTATGCGTGTATCGAGTCTGTTTTTCATGAATAAGAAAGTCCTCTCTGATCCTGTATAATTCTTCCGGACGCTTCAGGTGTCAATACAATATCGGCTCAGAGCGTGTTCCCCGGGCTCAGAGCATGTTCCCCGGGGTCAGAGCATGTTCCCGTGGTCAGAGCCCCTTTCCGGGGTCAGAGCCCCTTCGGGGTCAGAGCATGTTTCAGGGCTCAGAGCATGTTCCCGCGGGCTCAGAGCCTTTTCCCGCGGGGGTCAGAGCATGTTCCCGCGGGGGTCAGAGCATGTTCCCGCGGGGGTCAGAGCCTCTTTCCGGCTCAGAGCATGTTCCCGCGGGCTCAGAGCCTCTTCCCGGGGTCAGAGCATGTTCCCGCGGGGTCAGAGCATGTTTCAGGGCTCAGAGCATGTTCCCGCGGGGGTCAGAGCATGTTTCAGGGGTCAGAGCCCCTTTCCATTTTTTCTGCTTTACATTAAAATATACCCGGATTAAATTTCATCAGTTTAAAGAAAGATCTGACAGGAAAATTTATGCCCCATATTATTAAATACAGCCACACAGACTTCAGCCGCGATGAAATAATCAGACTCAAGGCTGATAAAAAAATTTATGTTGTCTTTTCAACCTTTGGTGAACGTGAGGCCGATCTTGTCGCGGACAAGATTGAAGTGCTGAAAACACTTCCCGCGGGAATAATCGACAGTTTTATCCTTAACCACAGGCGCGCAGGTGTTGAACAGGACCGCACGGAGCTCACTGTCGCCGCGAGAGCGCCTGAGACTGAAATACTCATAAGCAATAACTTCGCGGTACCTGATATGGCTGGTGAAAAGGGTAAGGGGGCTGACATGCGCCGCACCCTTTACCACATAAACGGAATTTTTCAAGGAGACAGGTCTGCCGCGATTGTAATATTCCTTGATGCCGATGTTGTGCCCGAATATTTCGGCACTCATTTTGTTACAGGCCTTGCCGGCGCGGTGCTGCGCGGCGCCGGTTTTGCCAAAGCCGGTTTCTGGCGCCAGATGGGCCGTGTAAAGAAATTTGTAGCACAGCCCCTGTTCTCTGTAATAAGCCACCCTCTGCTTGACAGGCTGTCCGGGTTTTCCTATCCCCTTGCCGGCGAATGCGCGGGTACACTTGAATTCTTTAACAGCGTTTCGTTTATGCAGATTTACGGTGTCGAGACATCCATTCTTATAGACGGCGTGCTTGACGGCCACCTGATGGCCGATGTGAACTTGGGGCTCTATGACCATGAGCATCACTCTGATATAAATATTCAGAAGATGTGCTTCGGGATAATGCGCACATACATGCTCGCGCTTAAAGAACGCGGCCTGCTTGAACTTAAAAATGGTACGGGAATTTCCGATCTTTTCCGCGCGGAATATATAGAACAGAGCGGGGGCCGCGTTGTGATAAACGAGAATCTTGCTGAAATAAGGTACAGGCCGCTTAAATATATCCTGTAAAAAACAGATTTCAGTATTAATAGGTTCCGGCGCTGTATTTTTGAATTTTTATATATATTTTTGCTGTTTTTTTTAAAAAAAATAAAGGTTGCTATTTTTTTATTGATATTTATGTTTAGAGCATTAGCGGACATATAGTGCGTTTTATTTGCTATTAATAAAATCGGAACCCGTGTCAAACACGGGTAAAGGCGAGTGGCCTATATGGTAACTATATGCTAAATAGATGCGCATATAAATCCGCAATAAAAACACCAGTCAATAAAAACATTTAAGGAGAAGACTATGAAAAAATTAGCAGGAATTTTTGCAGCGCTTATGCTGCTTGCAGGAAGCAGCCTTTATGCTGAGGCGCCAATCGCGGCAGGTACGCTGGAGCTTGGAATAGGCAAGCTAATATCATATGACAGGATATGGAACGATGATATGACATTTAATGCTTTCAGTATTGGAACATTTGCTAATAAATATCCAGCATTCGGATATCCAGGATTCGGAGGGGGCGTTAATGCGCCTGTTTTCGGGCTTGCGTATTTTGTCATAGACGGCCTTGCAGTGGGAGTTAAAGCAGGTTATATTTATGAAAAGCTTAAAAGTGAAGATGATCCTTATACTTTTTGGCTAATAGCTCCTGAGATAAAGTTCTATATCCCTGTCTCTGACGGCCTCCTTGTTGATGCGCACGGTTCAGTCGGGTATGCTTCGTTTGACATTGGTACGGATGAAGAGACTAGAATGAACTTTGAACTCGGGCTTGGCCTTGATATTCTTGTAACCCAGCAGTTTGCCGTAGTATGTGGTTTTGATTACACATACATGTCTGATTATAAAGATAACGGTAAAACAGTTCCAGATTCAGCCTTGAACGGCATTTGTGTATCTCTTGGATTAAAAACATTCATTTCAATGAACTAAGAGCTTTTAAGTCTGCATTATTATGTAAAGCGGCCTGTAACATTACAGGCCGCTTTTATTTGAGATATTCATAAACAAAGTCCCTCGCGAAACCGGTCTTTCAGCATTTCCGCTCAGCATTAATATGCTCCGGCGCTGTATTTTTTAAAAATGGCCGTAACGACTATGAAATACTCGCATTCGCCCGCCTGTTGCATAAAAGGAGGCGCGTTAATTTCAGGTTTAAGAAATTTTGAAGGGTACGGGATTATTTATTGATAAAGGGTACAATGGCCTTGTCGCTTTTCATGATGTGCTGTTCCAGCCATTTACGCACCTGCTTGTTAACGTCTATGGCAAGATAGCTGTCGCACCCTTTGCACTTGACGTCCGGCAGCATGCTGTTTATTTTATCGCGGAAATCGTTATGTTCCTTTACGTGTGCTGCATAGTCGGGATAGTTTATCTGAAGCATAAGTTTCTCCTCGGCTGCAAAATGTTCAATTACATAAGATTCAAGGTATTCGAGCAGGCTGCTCAGTTCGCTGATAGCGCGTCCCTTGTACATTGCGAGTTCGAGTTTGTCAATGCATTTGAACAGTTCCTGGTGCTGATTATCAATAAGCTCTATGCCGGTTTCGAGTGATTTGTTCCATTCAAGTATTGCCATGCAATTTGCCCCATAATAATAATGAATTTATTACAGTAATTATTCCTGAAAATAGTTAGCGCAATGATTCGTTTTAATTCCCCTCGCCGCCAAAGGCGGCGGGGGGAATAGATAATTTTATGCTACAAAATAATTAAGGAATTAACTTTGAATTTATTATATGTATTAACCGCAGACATGTCAATTATATTGCAGTAATATCGGGGCTCGGAACTTTATTCCTGTTGCACCAATACTTCATTTCCCTGTGAATACAGACTGACATAACCCGATTGGTGTCTATAAATTCTATTAATTTATTGACTTTTTATTATAATGATGTAATCTGTTCAACAATGTGGGACAAATATTGAATTTTCAGAGGTTTGATCAGGTTATCCGCTGGCTGTGGTGATTTGTTGTTATTGCAGACAATTAATAAAAGGGTAGAAATGTCAAAATCCATACTTTCTTTAGTTAAAGCGGGCAAAATACTCGAACTTTTTCTTGATGAAGAGAAGAGTCTTGGAATAACCGATTTTTCAAGGGCGCTTGATATGCCCAAGGCTACAGTGCAGAACCTTGCTTTTACCCTTGAGGATATAGGCTACCTTGAAAAGGACCCCATGACGCTGAAATACAGGCTGGGCCCGGTACTATTCCAGCTTGGCATGAAATACGCAAACTCAATGGATCTTACAATGATTGCCCGTGTATGGCTCGAAAAGCTGTGCACCCAGTACGGCGAAATGTCACAGGCGGGAATCATGATGGGCGATAAGCTCACGGTTGTCATGAAGGTCGAAGCGGACAGTAATTACATGGTTTTTCCTCAGCCCGGGTCTGTAATACCAGTGCATTCATCCTCGCTGGGCAAAGTCCTTCTTGCGTATATGTCCAACTCCAGACGCGACCGCATTCTTGAAGGCTGCGATTTTATAAAATTCACTGACCATACCATCACCAGTAAAAAAGATTTTATATCAGAACTTGAGAGGGTAAAAAAAACCGGCGTGGGGTTCGACACTGAAGAGACTGTTGACGGGCTTTCGTGCATCGCGGGCCCTGTTTTTAATAACAACGGAGTATGCATAGCCGCTGTTTCACTAAGCGGCAACGCGTTCAGGATAGAGAGCAGGCGCGATGAGATAATAAACGCGGTAAAATATGTCGGTTCAAGGATATCCGAGCAGATGGGATACAGGGCCGGTACATCAATGAAGAAATAATATAAACAGGAGGAGTATATGCAGCTTGCTGGTTCAAAAGAGCTTGTGTCGGACGTTATTAAAAATGATCTCTGCATAGGGTGCGGCGCGTGTGTATCGCTCTGTCCCTACTTTAAATCTCACAATGGGAAAACAGTAATGTTATTCCAGTGCTCAAGGGACAAGGGGCGGTGCTTCGCCTATTGTCCTAAGGCCGAGGTTGATCTGGACGGGATTTCGCAGTACATCTACGGCAGGCCTTATGGCGCTGAAGCGCTGGGTAATTATATAACCGTGCGTTCTTCAAGGGCGGGCGCTGCCGCGGGGCTGAAGTTTTTTCAGACTGGCGGTACCGTGAGCAGCCTTATGATGTTCGCTCTTCGTCAGGGATTGATCGACTCAGCCGTTGTAACTGCGCGGGATGGCGTAAAGGGTAAACCCGTTGTTGTGACTGACGCTTCAAAGATACCGGATTATGCGGCAACCGGTTATTCTGCCGCGCCTGTTGCTTCAGGATTCAACGAGGCAATGAACGCGGGATACAAAAAAATAGGCATAGTGGGAACACCGTGCCAGGTAAACGCCGTTGCCCAGATTCGTACAAATCCAATGGAGGCTGAAAATTTTACAGATCCTTCGGGCATGGTGATAGGACTTTTCTGTACGTGGGCGCTGGACGAAGGCGCGTTCCGTAAAATACTCAGCGGCAAAACCGATATAGCATCAATAAAAAAATATGACATTCCGCCCCCGCCTGCCGGTGTGATGCAGCTGCAGTCCGGTTCCGGAACTATTGATATTCCATTGACTGAAATAAGAGAGGCTATTCCCGGGGCATGTTCATACTGTCACGATATGACAGCGGAGTTCGCGGACATATCAGTCGGAGTATTTGAAGGCAAAGAGAAGCTGAATATTCTTATTACACGAACCAGGCGCGGTGAGGAACTTGTACAGGCCGCTGTCTCTGCGGGTTTCCTTGAAGCAGAGACGCTCGATGATAAGGATATATCGGGACTGGCCGCAGCTTCCATGAACAAGAAGAAACGGGCGCTTTCTAAACTGTCGCTTGAGAATAAAATTAACAGCGCTGAAGGAATCTCTGTTCTCCGCATGAACAGCGATACCCTGAAGCAGCTTGAAACCATGTAAGGAGGTGCGGCCAGATGTCAATTCTTACAGATAAAAATGCGGGTAAAACGGCGCTGCTTATGGGTAACGAAGCGCTGGTGCGCGGAGCGCTCGAGGCGGGAGTCAGGGTGGCCGCGGGTTATCCCGGTACTCCATCATCTGATATTATTGAAAATCTCGCGAAAGTGGCGGGTGAAAGAAATATTTACGTTGAATGGTCTGTTAACGAAAAGGTTTCACTTGAGGTAGCGGCTGCGGGTTCATTCGCTGGGCTCAGGTCGCTATGCGTTATGAAGCAGAACGGCGTTAACGTGGCGTCCGATTTTCTGCTGCACCTGGCGCTCTCGGGGACCAGGGCCGGGCTGGTACTCATACCCTGTGATGATCCCGGTTCTATCTCCAGTGTCAACGAAGGTGAATCGCGTCACTTCGCGCGGCTTGTCGAGGTTCCGCTGCTTGAGCCCGGCAACTTTCAGGAGGCAAGGGAGATGGTCAGATGGGCGTTTGAGC
>Ga0255345_1005450_pt1 | contig 13035 bp, 8 predicted proteins | sample wastewater_treat_6_FD_192415 | JGI IMG/M metagenome (GOLD analysis project Ga0255345, IMG submission 192415) | Wastewater microbial communities from Lulu Island WWTP, Vancouver, Canada - plant20 | ecosystem: Engineered > WWTP > Wastewater > Unclassified | place: Canada: Vancouver, British... | reverse complement strand
AGCAGCAGCGGCAGCTTCACAGCCCGCATGTCCCGCTCCAACAACAATTACATCATAATTTGGGTAAATCATCCTGTTTCACGTGGAACTATTAACAAATATTTAGTGTTTTGAATAATAAACAATTGATTATCAATTAAATACAATCAAAACAATCAGTTAATAAAGGTAAGCAGACTGATTCATATCATCAAAGGAAATCTGTAAAAAATAAAAACATGGAACAAAAGAGGCAAATGGGCACTAAAAAATAGCTGAATAATAAATGAATAATGTTATAACGGCAACTAAAATGCTCCAAATGCTTCCACGTGAAACATATTACCGTCTGAAGCCTAAATGTTCGTTACAGTTAAGAATCGAATTAATTAGAGGGAGGGAGGGAGGTAAGGGCGAACTAACGTCAGTTCACTTCAAATAATATAAATACGAAAGCTGCCTGGCTCACAAAAAACATATAAGAGTGAAACAATTCATTACTATAGTAGGTGACCTAAGTATAAAGTGTAGAAATATCCCTTTTTTAGCTGAATCATTAGAGAATAAATTAAATGATGACCAATATAAGCCTATATAGAAGGACAACAAAGACAGCACTTTCTCTACGAAAAAGTATATCAATAAAAGAAGTATCCAATATCAAACTATAGAGAGAAAAATAACAAATTACAGAATGTAAAAGGATAGTTATTCGGTATAATAAAACAGATTTTTCGCTCTTAAAAATAGCTTTACAACAACAAATTATACATGATTCATTGAAAGAAAACTAAAAGAAAATAAGTGCAATTTACCTCTGAAAAAACTACAATTTACTCTCACTTTATGAATGAGAAAATCTTAAAAATGTTTCTTTCTTTTCTTTAGAGAAATATCTTCTTTCTCTCTCATAATAGCTTTCTTCTTAGGTGTCTTATCACCGTATCCACAGAGGTGTAATACTCCATGAACCATTACTCGGTGTAATTCATCAATCAGATCAACAGAAAGCTTTGTTGCATTCTCTTTCACTCGATCAATACTGATATAAAGTTCACCTTCTATCTGCGAAGAAACAACAGTATTCTCGAAGGTAATGATATCGGTAAGGGTATCATGGTTTAGAAAGTCGACATTCATCTTATGTAGATGCTCGTCGGAAACCAGGATAATATTTAAATCAACAAGCTCATGGCCTTCTGACTTAACCACGTCAGCGAGCCATGAGCCTATTTTACGTTTATCTTTTAGAAGATAATTAGTGTCTTCAGAGAAGAAGCGAACTGCCATAAAGACTAGTTATTGATATGTCCGCCAGTCTTAAAATACAATTCAACTACTCTTCCGTTCTCAGAAAATATGATCTGATCAGCCAAATGTTTCATCAGAAACACTCCTCGGCCTGTTGGCTTCTCAAGGTTCTCCGGATCGGTAGGATCGGGGAGGTTTAGGTAATCAAAACCATGTCCTTCGTCAGAAATAGTAAAAGCTATTTGTTCAGAATCGACCTCATAAGCGATGTTTACTTTCTTATCAGGGTCGTATTTATTACCATGTTGCATGGCATTATTGACTGCTTCGGTAACCGCTACTAGCATATTTCCATAGCATTCTTCGTGAATACTGTGTTCCGTTTTGATCTCATCAATTAGCTTTTCTACTAAATTGATGCTTTCTGGCTGTGAAATAATCTGCATGGTATTGGTGTATTTCTCGGTGTTCATCATTCTATCAGTCCTCAATACTTTGGAAGTACGAATTAACTAAGTTTTTGTAAAAGGTTGTGAAATTTGGCGGGATGGTTTTCAACAATTCCGTTTCTTTTAATTTCAAGCGTTTGTATTCCTCAAATTGAGGAGGAACACGGGTAATATCGCGACCTTGATTTGACTCTCTTTTCTCTTCCATCTCTCGTTCTTTCTCTGCTTTTTCAGATTCTAGAAGGCGAGTTAAGATCTCTTGCTGACGCATCATTGTCATCTCATTGATCCGCTTATTAACAATATCCTTCTCGGTTTCTTCCATTTGCTGAGCAATTTTCTGCAAATCCCCGAGCTTTCCTTTGCCGTCTTTGTTACTTTCTTTGTCTAATTGCTGGATAGCATTTCGCAAAGCTTCTTGCTGTGCGGCCATTCTAGCTAATTCTTCACTCATTCCGCCTTGGCCACCTTGACTGCCTTTTTCTCCGGGTTTCTTTCCTTTTTCAAGTTTACCCTTCATATCCTGCAGCTGCTTGGCTAATTTCTCCTGCATCTTTTTCACATCACTAGCCGATGGACCAGGTTTAGGTTGCCCTTGTCCCGGTTTCTTGCAAGCTGAGTTACTAGGCATCTGCTGCATCATTTGTTGCTGCTGCTGATCGAGCGACTCACTAAGGAGCAAAGCTAAATTATTTACGGCAGTCATGATATACTGCTGATTCGCTCTGGCTACTTGAACTTGTCTTTCTTGCAAATTAGCAATTGCTTTTTCTGTATTTGCGTGAATATCAGTTATTTGCTCATTAACAGTAGATGAAATCTTCATTACTCGCTTACTCAAAGCTAATAAAGAATCTTCAAGGACTTTGGCATCATCCTTCAGTTTTCTCTGCTGTTGCGACATTTTCAAGAACTTAGGATTATTAACATCCACCGTTTTAAGGTCTTCCATCAAAGCTTCCTGATCGAAAGAGAAGCGGAGCAAGTTCTCGAGAAGGGCACGCATAGCATTCATATCCTCTTCGGCTTGCTCTTGCTGTTGTTCCTTCTGATTCTGGTTAATCTTATCCGCTAGGTCTTTCATTTTCTTAGCGGCACTCTTTTGACTTTTCGATGCTTTTGAATTTTGCTTTTGCGACAATTGCTGTTCGCTATTCTGCATATCCTCATCAATCGATTCCTGTTCCTTATCGAAATCCTTCAGCTCTTGGCTGTATTCAAGTTCTTCGTTTTTCTTTTCAATATCATCTAAACTCTTCTTCAGATCATCGAACTGTTTATTCAATTCTTTTTGATCTTCCTTCATCTTATCGGAATCGGCATTTTTATCGTCGGTTTTCTCCGCCAACTTTTCTTGATCTTTCGATAACTCCTCTAATTGATCAGCCGTTTCTTTCATCTTCTGTTCTAACTCCAGCTGCTTGTAAAGTTCAAGAGTACGTTCCAGTTGTTTCTCGAGATCTTTATTATCGAGTTTCATCTGATCCATTTTCTCTTGTAACTTCTCCTTGTTGACTTCGGCCATTAGCTTTTCTAATTCCTCCATCATCTTTTTCATCTCCGGCGACATCAACTTTTCGAAAAGGTCTTGCAGCTGTTGTTGTTTCTCGGCTAGAGTAGGATCATCTTTCTTCAGCTCGTTTTGCTGTTGATTATTTTTTGCATTCCGATCCTTCAGCTCTTCCATTTTCTTTTCGAGCTCTTTCTGTTGTTTCAGAACATCATTAATTTTTTTCTTGTCTTCGAAATCGAGACTTTTCTTATTCAACAAATCACGTTGAATAGCATCGAGATTTTTCTGGAGGTCTTTTGCCTTTTTAATCGAGGCCTCCATATCATCTTTCAATGCTTTATTTTTTTGCTCTGCATCTTTCGCTAATTCACCCAAAGAAGGAGCTTTAAAAACATTCGATTGAGAACGGGCGCTCTTCGGACCTTTTACTCCGTCGTTATCCCATACTTCAAAATAATATTCTAATTCATCTCCGGCTTTTAATCCAATCGTACTTAAATCCCAGTAATGAAAAAATTGTTCTTGCGTAGAATGATTAATCGGAATATTTAACGCAATCGGATTTTCATTTGCAGGTTCTCCTTCGCGTTTAATGAAACGATATTTAAATTGCAACTTACTTAAGCCATAATCATCGCGCGATAATCCTCTAAAATAAACTCGTTGATAAGATGCTGAATCACGTTGTTCATCAACTTGAATAGAAGGCACCTGATCAGAAATTACAGTAATAGAATATTGCATGGAATCTTTGCCTTGCATAAAACTATTACTACTACGAATAGTATATTGCGTACTCTGTAAGAATCGATGATTGAAGCTGTATTTATTTTCTTCTTGTTGAGCTAAAGTATAAGCTGTATCAGAAAAGCGAATATTTAAACTAGAAGTATTTTGTGTTCCAAAATCCCATGTTACACGTGTCCCAGCCGGAATTAAAAGATCGCCGGTATTTTTTACCGTTTCATTTTTCTTTCCTAAGTAAGCTGGATAGTCGAGTGCAATTCCGAAGTTTACGATTACCGGATTAGGCACTGCCTTTAAAACAAAATCGTTCGAATTAAATCCATCGGCTAACAAACGAAAAGGAACATCACCTTGAATATTTCTGAACGTATAATTAAAAGTCAATTTACTTTGTTTCTCGAGACGGAAGGTATTACCTGCAACTTCCACATACACTTCCTGTGGAATTTCTTTCCCCGTCATTTTTACTTCTACCGTAAAGTCATCGAACTGAGTTGCCTGTAAAGATTTATTCAGAATATTAAATTCGAATGGTGCAGGTTTTTTGAACGAAGTATTATGTTGAAGTAAACGCTTTGTTGAATCAGTTAATAAACTAGGTGCCGTAAATAACATCGCAATAAAAATCACAAAAGGAATTGCGGCATAACGTAAGTACTTTTTATTGGTACCTAAATCGATGGCATTTGTGAAAGCTACCGGACGAAGTTCAGAACTCTTCTGTTGAATGGATGCATAAACTAAATCAAGATTTACAGTTTGATCTGACTGTTGAGTTTGATCATGCAACTGTAAAGTATTAATGAGTTTATCTTTGATATCAACAAAATGTTCACCAACAATTTTAGCAGCTTCCTCGTGACTGATTATTTTTCCAATACGATTTAAATGGAAGAGTGGAGTAAGTACTAATTTCCAAAGTACGAAAGCAGTTGATAGAACATAGCACCAAAAAAGTAAAGAGCGTACTGTTGTACTGAACCAAGCAAATGATTCCAATAAAGTAACAGCCAAATAAAAACCGAGTAATAAGGTAAAGGCATAGATAGCCCCACGTATTAATTGGTTCTTATAATACTTCCTGATGAAAGCATCTAGCTTCCCTATCAACTCACGATAATTCGATTCAACCTGCATCTATACAAAATTAACAATAACGTTTGTTTAAATAACAACGTGTTTCATTCTTAATTCGTACGTTATAAACAAGTAAAAGTTTACACTCCTAAGCGACCAAATACGCCTAAAGGTAAATTTACTCCTGAAGTAGCTGGTAAAAAGATCTCACCCCATTGAGCAGAATCAGCTCTTTTACCGAAGGCTTCTTGCACTAAATTCTGGATAATAAGTGCCGAAAAGCCAAGAGAATAAGTATTTAAAACAAGGAAAGAGTCCTGAGGTTCAAGTATTTGAGCAACACCGTGAATCATTTCATTGATCATTTCCTCTAGTTTCCAGTTCTCACCGCTAGGTCCGTGGCCATAAGCCGGAGGATCGAGAATAATTCCGTTGTATTTCTTTCCACGTTTCACCTCTCTACGAACAAAAGTCATTGCATCTTCCACTAACCAGCGAATATTATCGAGATTACTTAACTCCATATTCTCTTTCGACCATGAAACCACCTGTTTTATTGAATCGAGGTGGATAACATCGGCACCGGCAGCTTTAGCCGCAAGGGAAGCACCACCGGTATAAGCGAAGAGGTTCAATACTTTAGGTTGATCAACCTTCTTTTTAATCTTCGTTACCTGGTTATAGATAAAGTCCCAGTTAACCGATTGTTCAGGGAAAATCCCCACATGTTTAAAAGAAGTTAATCCTAAACGGAAAACAATATCGTGGTTTCCCACATGATACTTCACCTTCCATTGATCCGGCATCTCCTTAAATTTCTTCCAAGTACCGGCAGAACTCGATTTCGCTACAAACTTAACATGTGCACGTTTCTCCCATTCTTTATAATCCATTCGTCGGCTCCAAACTGCTTGAGGTTCAGGACGAATAGTGATATACTTACCGAAACGTTCCAGCTTTTCGAACTCACCGCAATCGATTAATTCGTAGTCAGGAAAGTGAGTAGGGGATAATAGTTGCATACTGCAAAATTAGAATAAAAGACACAATGTGAATGATTTAACACATTAAAAGTAAAAAACATTGATTACTAATATTCATATTATATAATTAATTAATAATCATTAAACTGATTCTTGATGCTCATTTTTAATGAGTTATACACATAAATAATCGTGAAAAAGCGTATATTTGAGAGTGAAAAAGATAAAAAACAGGGTATAGTAACAACTATGTTAATATGCGTGTTAATATCTCCGGAATCTGTTAGGAATTTTATGAAAATTAAATTTGGAAATCCGATTTGAGCTGTGCTTATATTTCACGGTGGGACTACCAAATAAATCGGGGGATGATTTACCAAAGGTTATCCACTTTATAATCCACAGAAAAGAGAAGAATTTCACAAAAACTAATCAACGTCAGGAGTAATTAACAACTGTTAATATCCTAAAGGCTTTCTTCATTATCAATCATTTAAGCGGATGATAACTGTGTATGAGTGGTTAATAACCTTTAATAACGATGCGAATCAAGGAAAAGGGGGAAATAATATCAACCGAACTAACACCCTATTATAAACAAAACATCTTTTTAAAATTAAAATAATATTTAATGGTAATGTGTGTTAAGAAAAAGAAAGGGCTTTTTTAAAATTTTGACCGCCTGACGGGGTATCTTTGTCAACATGATGGCTTTCAAAAACAAAAATTCTCTTGGGGGGCTTCCGGCCGAAGTCAGAAACACACATTTTTTAAAAATTTTCGGGGCTGACGCCCTATTTTCGTGGGTTCAATAAACCTACGTAGTTTTGCAATAACAAAAAGAAATTTTCCGCCGGGAATTCCGTTTTAATTTCTGTGGAGAACAAATGATGAAATACTAAGCCAATGATTACCCAAAACGAATTAGAGACCGTAGGATACGTGAAAGAGCAAGTGAGTGCGCGTCTCGATCTTTTCGAAGAGATAAAGCGTCTTAAAGCCGAAAAAAACGCCATCATCCTAGCACATTATTACCAAGATGGCGATATTCAGGATATTGCCGATTATATTGGTGATAGTTTAGGCTTGGCTCAACAAGCCGAAAAAACAAAGGCCGACATGATTGTTTTTGCCGGTGTTCATTTTATGGCGGAAACAGCGAAGCTGCTTAATCCCGAGAAAAAAGTGGTGATGCCTGATTTCAGAGCCGGCTGCTCATTAGCCGATTCTTGTCCCCCGGCCGAGTTTAAAAAGTTCAAAGAAGCACATCCCGACCATATCGTTATCAGCTATATCAATTGCACTGCGGCCATTAAAGCATTAAGCGATATAATTTGTACTTCGAGCAACGCCGTTCAAATAGTAGAGAGCTTACCGAAAGATCAAAAGATCATTTTTGCTCCCGATAAAAACTTAGGGGCGTACGTTGCGAAAAAAACGGGTCGCGATTTAGTTTTGTGGGATGGAGCATGCATGGTGCACGAAATTTTCTCTCTGCAGAAAATCGCGAAGCTAAAAGTAGAGCATCCTGATGCATTATTATTGGCACATCCTGAATGTGAAGAGCCAATTTTAAAAATCGCCGACTTCGTCGGATCAACAACGGGAATCTTAAAGTTCGCAAAAGAAAATAGCGCGAAAACATTTATCGTTGCAACTGAGAGTGGCATCTTGCATCAAATGCAAAAAAATTGTCCAGAAAAAACATTTATTCCTGCACCTCCAGACAACAACTGTGCATGCAACGATTGTCCTCATATGAAACTAAATACTTTAGAAAAAGTATATTTATGCATGAAACACGAGTTGCCCGAAGTTAATATTGATCCGCAACTACAAGCTCCTGCATTGAAATCGCTGAAACGTATGCTGGAAATTTCGGCATCCCTCGGACTTTAATAATCCCCAGAATGGTGAACGGTAAATTAAAAAACATAAAAAATAAATGGTTAACAACACTACTGTTGTTGCCTGCTTTTGCATTTGCACAACCTGCTAATAATTTATCCGACGGACCAACAAAATTCTATTATCCCGGAGGGAAAGTAAGTTCAGAAGGAAATATTGTGAACGGAAAACCGGAAGGAATATGGAAATCATATTATACCGATGGTATATTAAAATCAGAGGGAAATAGAGTCAACGGACAGCTAGAAGGAATATGGAGTTTCTATGCTGAAAATGGAGTAAAAGCGAGCGAGTTTAACTATATCAACGGCATTGAAAACGGATGGGAAAAACAATATTATCCCGATGGAAAATTGGCGAGTGAACGATGGAAGAAAAACGGAGTTGCCGACAGCATTTCGAAAATTTATAGTGATAAAGGATTTCTTCAAAAAATAATTCCGTTGAAGGACGGGACCGAAAACGGACTTGCACGCGAGTTCGCAGAAGATGGACGAATCATAACGGTGACGACTTACCGAAATGGTTTTTTTGTGAAAGAAGAAAAGATAAATCGTGTAGATAAATTCGGATTTAAGCAAGGGACATGGAAATCGTTTTACGACGATGGAAGTACAAAAGAAGACGGTACGTATAAAGACGACAAGAAGAACGGAGTGTTTAGATGGTACACCCAAGAAGGGATCTTGAATCGCATGGAAATCTGGAAAAACGATGAGCTGGTTCCTGATGAAGCAGTGAATGTGAAACTAGATATAAAGCGCGACTATTATAACAATGGTCGTCCGAAGTCGAGTGTTAACTTGATTAATGGAGTAAAAGAAGGAGTGTATCGCGACTATGATAATTTGGGAACGATAACTGGTTCGAAACTCTACGACAAAGATAAGGTGATTGCTGAGGGAGGAATTGTAGATGCTAACGGGCAACAGCAAGGAGAGTGGAAATATTTTTATGCGGACGGAAAAGTAAAATCGAAAGGATTTTTTAAAGACGGCAAACGTGATGGGCAATGGACGTTTTACTATCCAAATCAGAAAGTGCAACAGACGGGAAGCTACAAAGACAATCAACCGATTGGAAACTGGAAATGGTTTTATGCCAACGAGCAATTATTGAGAGAAGAGAACTATAAAAACGGAAAAGAAGACGGGGCCTCTGCGGAATTCGACGAAGGAGGAAATGAGATTGCGAAGGGAAATTATGCCGACGGCAAGAAAGAAGGCGCCTGGAAGCTTAAAAATGGCGAATACATAGCAGAAGGAAACTATGTAGAAGGCAATATGGACGGGATGTGGAAACAATACTACCAAAGCGGAAAGATTGCATTTGAAGGAGAATACTTCGAAGGCCAAGAAAACGGGCTTCATAAATACTATTTCGACAACGGCAAGGTCAAAGAAGAGAGGACATATCGTTTAGGCCTAAAAGAAGGCATTTGGAAAACCTACGATACCGACGGCGAACTTTTATTATCGACCACCTACCGTGGAGGAGTACTTCAGAAGTTGGATGGAGTGAAGGTTGGGGAGTAGCCTTCGAGAACCTCAGGCGACGACGATCGCTTATGAAATTTTGGAAAGCAGGAATATTATGAGCTCTAAATAAGGCCGGTGCCTGAGGCACTCGAAGGCACATAAAATTAATGCATCACCATAAATTTCTTGGTAACTACTTTTTCATTCTGATAGAGTTCTATTAAATAGGATCCTTCGGGTAAATTTTCGATGTAAACTTTCTTTTCATTTAAGTCATACAAAACACCTTTTTGAAGTTTACCTGCAGTATCATAAATTTTAACATGATCGATTTTATCTTGGCTGTCGAGTGCTAAAAATTTATTTCCGGGAATAGGATATAATCGTATGTCGTTAGCTGATAATGTAGGAACTCCTGTTGCACTTTGCGTTGCTACTGTATAATCTTCTACTTCGCCCCACATATATTGCGAAGAACAGGCGTCGAGTAATATGGGTAACGGAGTTTGAGCAAAGCTACTATCATCACCCAATCACCCATAACAAGGTAATAATTATTTACTAGGCCACTTCGGAAATATCAAACACCCCATTAGCTGTTCACAAGTTGTTAATAAAGGCAAAGTGAATTAACAATAGCAATGTATATTTGCATAAATATACTATAATTTTTAAAAAGGCTGAAACTTGTATTATAGAATCAGCACTAACAAAAGAAAGGATTTATGAAACGGCTTCGATTCACGCGCATTGTTTTGTTTTTTACATTGTTTTTGTTGTCGCAAAAAGCTAGATCGCAATTTGTTCATATCCCCAATAGTGCTTTTGCAAACTACCTGTATAATTATGAGGTAACTGATCCAAATTGTTGGGATAATACCTATACTTACTTAGACTCTACATGTGCGGATGTTTTATCTACACAGACTATTATTATGTGTAACGAGGGCATCACAGACATTACAGGAGTTGATGTGTTTAAAAACTTACAAGAGCTTTATGTTTTTGAAAACGCATTAACACAATTACCTAAATTGCCCCCCAATTTAAAAATTCTTGACGCCCACTCAAATATTATTTCAACTGTTACAAATTTTCCAGATTCGCTGAAAAGAATAGAATTAGAATATAATCAAATTCAGCAGATACCGGCCCTTCCTTCTCAGCTCGAAGTGCTCAATATAAATGTGAACAACATTTCAACTATTCCCAACTATCCGACAAGTTTAAAAACACTTTATTTTCGATGGAATCCAATTAATTTTTGTCCAAATTTTTGGACAGGGCTGGAAGAGCTTGATATTTCAGGCTCTCAAATTACATCCATTAATTCATTACCATCTACGCTAGTCTCACTTAGTTGTTCAAACCTTAACTTACAAGTTTTGCCACCGATTCCGCCCACATTAAAATTTCTTACTTGTGATAATTCTTTTCTGAGCAACATTCCACCCCTTCCATCTTCATTAATAGCGTTGAATTGTAACAATAATCCAATACATAGCCTTCCTTCGTTGCCGTCATCGTTAGAAATACTCTATTGTTCGAATGATTCATTAACCGTCCTACCCCAATTACCTAGTTCATTAAATTCAATAAACGGATCGTTTAATCAAATTAGTCATATCGATTCTTTTCCAAATTCATTGAACAATATTAATTTTTCTCATAATCTACTCACAGAGGTACCAGAATTGCCCAATTTTTATGTAAATCTTCTTGATTTTAGCTACAATCAAATATCCGTTTTTCCAATAGCGCACTGGACTTATACTAGCATTTCGCCTAATGTTAACTTTTCGAACAATAATTTAACATCAATCCCACGATTTGCAAATAAGTATAGTATATTAAATTTAAGCAACAACCCCAATTTGTTTTGCTTGCCATATCTTAAGCAGGTTGGAACATTAGATTTTTCAAATACAAGTATAAGTTGTTTACCTAACTATGGGACGGTCACAAATAGCACTCCCGCTTTGAGCTCTGTGCCGCTCTGTGATGTTTTTAATTCGAATGGATGTCAAGCTTACTGGAATATAAGCGGAAGCACGCACTTAGAAACAAATAGTAATTGTCAAAATGACCTAGGCGATATTGGCTTATTACAATTGAAACATTTGTTATTTAAAAACGGAAGTCTAATTCAACAGGCATATTCAGGGGGAGAAGGGTTCTTTTCTTTTGATACAGACACTAGTGGAATTTACAAAACGCAAATTGACACAAATAATATCCCCTTTAATGTTATTTGTCCATCCAATAAATATTATTTGGATACAATAATTGGTCAAGACTCCATGAAATATAACAAGGATTTCTACCTTAAGTGTAAAGACGGGTATAATGTCTCTGTATTTTCAATTATGGCGAGCCATTTTAAGCCCGGGACCAATAATTTAGTTGAAATTTTTGCCGGAGATTTATCCGCAAACTTTCAAGGCAATTGTTCTAAGCCTACTGCCGGCCAACTAAAAATTATATTTAATGGGCCTATTTCTGTTTTATCGGCAGGGCCTTATGGAATTAACTTGCCTACTTTTTCTGGAGATACTTTAGTTTATTTTGTTTCAGACTTCTCGGCCATTAACCCTAAAATACCAATAAAACTTTATTTGCTTACAGACACAACAGCTAGCATTGGTGATTATGTATGTATTCAATGCTCCGTAGACATAGATAGTGTTGAATATAATTATTCTGACAATATTATAAACATATGCCGTATGGTTGTCAGTAGTTTTGATCCAAATGATAAGCAGGCGTCGCCATCAGATATTGTTGATATTGGTGGGGAAAAATGGATAAAATATTTAATACGGTTTCAAAATACAGGCACAGCATCTGCCGATAATATTTTTGTATTAGATACAATAAGCCAAGACCTAGATATTTCTTCATTTACATTAACCGCATATAGTCATCAGCCACTTATACAAATTTTTAATAATAGAGTAGCAAAATTCAGCTTTCCAAATATTAATCTACCGGATAGCACTAGCAATGAACCCGAAAGCCATGGTTTTATTGAGTATAAAATAAAAGCAAATGATACAATTCCAATAAATAACACGATCACGAATACTGCTTACATTTATTTTGATTTCAATTCCCCGGTTATTACAAATACAACTCAAAATACCGCAATAAACTGCCAGATATCACCTACATTAATTCAGGATACTATTTGTATGGGAACAGCATATATTTTAAATGGAGTGTCCTATAAGCAAGACGGTATTTATTTACAACATCTAATAACGAAATATGGATGTGATTCAATTGTAGAACTTCATTTAACAACAAATAAAGCAACAATAACCCGAAATTTATCTACTCTCATTACCGACCAAAATAACGGACAATACCAATGGATTTTCTGTAGTACAGGATCTATAATACCGGGAGCAACAGGACAAAGCTATCAGCCGACGCAAAGTGGAAATTATGCAGTGATAGTAAATTTTGCAGGATGCTCCGACACCTCTGATTGTTACTATTATTCTCCATTGAGTCTAAATGAAATTTTGTCTTCGCAAATCAAGGTGGCGCCTAATCCTTTTAAAAACGAATTAAAAATCAATCTAGGAACGATTCACGCAGATTATCTTGAAGTATATTCACTTATTGGAGAACTGATAGACACTCAG
>Ga0255345_1005434_pt1 | contig 13088 bp, 10 predicted proteins | sample wastewater_treat_6_FD_192415 | JGI IMG/M metagenome (GOLD analysis project Ga0255345, IMG submission 192415) | Wastewater microbial communities from Lulu Island WWTP, Vancouver, Canada - plant20 | ecosystem: Engineered > WWTP > Wastewater > Unclassified | place: Canada: Vancouver, British... | reverse complement strand
CCGGTAGTATTAACCTCCACCTCAATGCTTGGGGGAACCATGTGGTCCTTGGAAATTGTAAACAACAAGGTGCTATTATTCCTGGCTGAACTGACTCCACAAAAATGGGCAATGCAGGGATTTTTAAACATAGCTGCCAAGGGTATGGGTTTTAAATCAGCCATACTGCCTTCATTGGTACTGCTGGCAATGGGAATAACCTTCTTCACCATTGGTGTAAAAACCGTGAAAAGATAGATAGTCTTTAATAACCTTATTGCAACCTGAGGGCTTTGCCCTTAGGTTGACAGGCACATTGATACTTTAAAGATTCCCGGCACCGGCAGCCTTTCTTTTTGCTTTTTTGGAAATGCAATATTCCTTGAAATAACTTCCACAAATAGGTATAATTAAATAAAAAGGGGGATATTATGGACAGATTAACCATCGGACAAATGTCCAAAATAAACAATGTATCAGAACAAACTCTTCGCTACTATGATAAAATAGGAATTTTAAAACCGATTGAAATTGATAAATTCACCGGTTACAGATACTATTCCATAAAACAATGTGCTCGGCTTGATATGATACAATATTTAAAATCCCTCGGCATGCAATTAAAGGATATAGAAGTCCAGCTTAAAACCTATGATACGAAACTTATAAAAAGTTTCCTGGAAGAAAAAAGCCGTAGTATCGATGCGGAAATTGAGGCATTAAAACATCAAAAAAATGCACTTCAAAGAGCTATAAGCAACTATGAAAGATATGAATCCTCTCCCCCTGACGGTACAATCACTCTTGAATATATTGAAAAACGATGGATATACAGTTACAAGATGAGCACCAATTTTTATGACTTCGGTATTGAAATATATGAAGAAGAGCTTAGAAAATTAAAAGAGGATATGGAAAGAAACGGACTCAGGCAGACATATTTTTGTAATACAGGAAACAGGGTACCCTATGAACAAATAATAAACAGGGATTTTATTTCTAGTGATTTGTTTGTATTTGTTGATGAAAATGTGCCTGAAAACCTTATAAGTACTATAAAGGCAGGTACATATCTATGCATTTACTGCAGCAGATTTGAACAGGAAATACCCTATGCAAACAGGCTTCTGGATGAAATATCAGATAGAAATTATACCATAGCCGGTGATTACATCTGTGAAGTGATAACAGATTTACCCGACTTGATGAATGGTGAGAGAGGCATGTTTTTTAAATTACAGATTCCCGTAAGAATTACATAAATATCTAAAATAATTTAAAGAAATACTTGACCTTATTGTTGCTATAAGCTTTATAATGGAGATAGAATAAGAAAATTATGCTCCGATTCTCATCTGACCAATGAGGCCGGTGAGAACGCCAGGTGTTTAGAGCAATCTAACCGCCCTCCTATTTGAAAAGGAGCCGCAAAACTATATGTAAACATTTACATAGTCTTGCGGTTTTTTTATTCTAAATAACCCAAAGGAGTTGACAAGGTTGAAAATCAAAGTCAAACTGACCGGCATTTTGGCTGCATCAGCAGGATTCCGAGAGAAAGAAATTGAAATGCCGGAGGGAACAACCATAGCTGAAGCATTAACCATCATCAATATTCCCGTAAGCGGTGAATGGACTAAGAGCAGCGTTAACGGCAGTCTTCGCGGTAAGAATTATGTTTTAAATGATGGTGATGAACTTTTGTTTTTCCCTGTTGGCGGAGGGGGATAAAATATTTAGGAGGTGTTTATATGAAACCAGGTGTAATCAAAATTAATGTTAACAAGACAGTCTGTCAAGGCTGCAGAACCTGCGAAGCTGTATGCTCCCTTGCTCATACCGGTGCCGTATCTCCACAGACAAGGGGTATACAGGTAAAAGAGCTGAATGAACTTGGTAAATTCAAATTAACCGTATGTCAGCAATGCTCCGATATGGTGTGTGCACAAGCTTGTCCGGTAGGATGTATAAACAGAAACTCTTATTCAGGAGCTGTTGAAATTCAGGATGGGTGTACAGGATGCGGAGCCTGTGCTGAGGCATGCCCGATTGGTGCTATCGTAATGGTAAATTTAGATAGGGAAACAAAGCCATATAAATGTGATTTATGCGGCGGACTTCCTGAATGTGTACCTGCCTGTCCCAGGCAAGCATTATCATGGTAGGAGGTGGTATGATGAAAGGCTATAAGGATTGTGTAATTAATGTTGATTTAACAGAAGGGATTATAACAAAAGAAAAACTTAATCCTGATTATATTAAAAAATACATGGGTGGAGAAGGTTATGGAATAGCATTATTGTGGAACGAGATGCCTCATGATGCAGAACCCTTATCCCCGGATAATATTTTAAGTTTCAATACCGGACCCATGACGGGGACACCGACGCCCTCTGCCTCTCGTACCAGTGTTTGTTTCATATCTCCCCTGACAAATACTATTGGTGCTTCCAATGTAGGAAGCCACTTTGGAGCGGAGTTAAAATTTGCCGGCTATGATACGGTTGCCTTTAAAGGTAAATCACAAAAACCCGTCTACTTGTATATTGATGAGCAAAAGGTTGAATTAAGGGATGCATCAAAGTTTTGGGGTATGAATACACGAGAGACAACCGATGCAATCAAAGAAGAACTAGGAAAAGATTTTAAAGTATGCTGCATAGGTCAGGCGGGAGAAAAACTTTCAAGCCTTGCATGTATTTTCAGTGATGACTGTTTCGCAGGCAGAGGCGGAGCCGGTGCAGTTATGGGAAGCAAGAATTTAAAGGCCATAGCTGTCAGGGGAACAGGAAAAGTTGAAATTGCCGATAAGGATGCTTTTATGGCCGTATATAAGGATGCTTATCAACAGCTTAGAAGCGAAGCCTATACTTGGGGACCGGTTCATGGCTATGGAACGCCTGCCTGGGTAGGGGGTTCAAATGATTGCGGGATTCTTCCCACAAGAAATTTCATACAAAATCAGTTTGAAAAAATTGAAAATGTACTTCCCTATCAACTGTGGAACAATACAGACAAATACTCGATAAGGCGCCGGGCCTGCTATTCTTGCCAGCTTGGATGCCATAAATATGTGGTAATGGGTGACACGGAAGTAGGAGAAATGGAGTATGAAACACTGGCAGCATATGGACCTCGCTGCGGTGTTGATGATTACGAGAGTATATGCATGGCAGGATATTATACAACAATCTATGGGTTTGATACTATTTCGGGCGGAGCAACAATAAGCGCAATTATGGAATGGTATGAAAAAGGGATAATAAATAAGGAACATACGGATGGATTGGAAATGACCTTTGGAAACGGTCCCGCCATGGTTGAAATGACCAGAAAAATGGGATTAAGAGAGGGCTGCGGAGACTTGTTTGCTGATGGATCCTATGCTGCGGCAAAACGAATCGGCGGTAAGGCAATGGATTATGTAATGGCGGTAAAAGGCATGGAAATTTCCGCTACTGACCCCAGGGGAGCTTCTTCCATGACAATCGCATTTGGAACCAGCGAGAGAGGTGCCTGTCACATGCGCCCCTATGCGGCTACAATAGATGCCTTTGGTTATGTGTTCCCAGATTTGGATATTAACGAACCTATAGATCCTTTTAATGATGCAGAAGATAAAACCTGGCTAAAAGCAATTAAAGAATACTTTGTTGTGACAAACTTAGCCGGAATATGCGATTTCAACGTTATAAATGTTGAAATGAAAGCATCTACCATAGCAGAACTATATACTGCAATAACAGGAATAGAAATCGATAAATTTGAATTGTTAAGAAGAGCAGAACGTACAATAGCCCTTGAACGGGCCTTGAATTATGAGCGTGGTTTCACAAGAAAAGACGACAGGCTGCCAAAACGTTTTATGACGGAGCCTGCCATTGGAGGTCCGCCAAAAGGCAGGGTCGTAGATATGGAAACAGCTCTTGATAAATTCTATGAGGCATGTTCCTTTGATATGGAAAAAGGAATACCAACTCCCGAAAAATTTGAGGAATTGGGAATGGCAGATGTTGCAGAACAAATATACAGTCTGAATTATTAACCACTAATATAGGCGGTTTTAGTAATCTAAAATCGCCTTTTTCATTTGAAAATAAATCAAATAAATCAAGATGATATAATTATCCGGGAGTTATATTTTTTTAGTTTAGTATACTTTCAGCCAGGGTATATGTAAACAAAAGGGGTATTCCTTTAAGAATTATTCCTCAGAATATCAATTAATAATTAAAGGTGTCTCCTAATACCTTTAATGAAATAGGGCATTTGCCCATACCTTTAACAAATAAAGGAGGTCTGAAAATGGGAGTCATTGATATGGAAAAATACAGGGTGCCTGCAGACAAGCTCAAGAAGACCTGCAGCATATGCACGGATTTAAATTTCTGCAAAACTTCAAAGGATGTCACTTTACTGGAAGGGGTGATAGGCCAGGACAGGGCCGTTAAATCCATGGAGTTTGGTCTTTCCATGGAAGCTCCGGGCTACAATATTTTTGTTTTGGGACCCCAGGGAACAGGTAAGACTACTTATTCCCAGACGGTAGTATCCAAGGTAGCTTCCAGGCGCAAGGTGCCGGATGACTGGTGTTATATCAACAACTTCAGCGAATGGGACAAACCCCTTGCCATATCCCTGCCTGCAGGACGGGGTAAGGTTTTTCAAAAGGATATGGAAAAGCTGATTGCAAATCTCGTGGTATATATACCCAAAGCATTTGAAGGAAGCAATTTTCAGCAGCAAAAAGACGACATTATACAAAAGACAAACAAGCAAATGACAGAAATCTTAAGGGATATTGATAAAATCGCAAAGAATGCAGGCTTTGCCATCCAGCAGGCAGGCCCCAGGATTCTTCTCATACCTTTGATTGAAGGCAGGCAGATGACTCAGGAAGAATTCAATAACCTGTCCGAAGAAGAGCGTGAGAAAATAGATGAAAAAAGAAATCAAACAGCAAAGGAAATAGACGAAAAAATTAGAGACGGACAAATGGTTCAAAGGCTTGCCGAAGAGAAGGCTGCTGAAATTCAGAAACAAGCTGCCCTGGAAGCCGCAGCCCCCTTTATGGAACAACTAAAGGAAAAGTACAGGGATTTTAAGCAGATTGTCGATTATTTGGACAAGATCCTTAAGGATGTTGCGGAAAACCATGGGATTTTCAGCAGTGTGAGACACAGCCTGGACGAAAATATTATTACAAAGCTCCAGGATGGCTCTGATTCCTTAGAAGAAGAAAATATATTTGAAAAAACAGCATCCGTAAAGGACCTTAAGGACCCCTTTACCCGCTACAAGGTAAATTTGTTCATAAACAATGAAAATACAAAGGGAGCCCCGGTCATAACGGAAAACAGCCCTTATTATTACAATTTATTTGGCAAAATAGAATATAAGTCCCATATGATGACCACAGTAACGGATTTTACCATGATAAAACCGGGGGCCATTCACAAGGCAAACGGTGGGTACCTGATTCTTCAGGCCAAGGATTTGCTGATGGACCCCTTTGCCTGGGCCAGCTTGAAAAAAGCATTGAAGTATAAAGAAGCCGTCGTGGAAAACATAGGAGAGCAAAGCCGGTATGTGCCTACGGTGACTTTAAAGCCCCAGCCGATACCTTTAAACCTAAAAGTTATTTTGATAGGATCTTATTTTTATTATCAATTCTTGGCAGCAGACGAAGATTTCAGGAAACTGTTCAAGGTAATCGTGGACTTTGATGTGGAAATGGACAGGACACCGGAAAATATAAGGCATTACGTGGCATTCATAGCTTCCATATGCGAAGGTGAAAACTTAAAGCATTTTAACTGTGAAGCCCTGGCCAGGGTTGTGGAATACGGGTCCAGGCTTGCAGACAGTCAGAACAAACTGTCAACCCGCTTCAATATGGTGAGTGAAATAGTATATGAAGCATCGGCTTTGGCTCAGGCCGATTTTTCAGAGTACGTAGAAGGAAGGCATGTTCAGCAGGCAATTAAAAATAAGAGATACCGCTCCAACAGGCTTGAAGAGAAAATGCAGGAACAGATCCTCAACAAAAAAGTTCTCATAGATACAGAAGGGGCAGTTGTAGGCCAGGTGAACGGCCTTTCGGTCATGGGGGTATCCGGATATGCCTTCGGCCTGCCGTCAAGGATTACAGCAAGGACCTATGCGGGCAGGGAAGGAATCATCAATATAGAAAGAGAAACAGACATGAGCGGCAACATCCATTCCAAGGGAGTCCTAACCTTAAACGGATATTTGGGGGGTAAGTTTGCTCAGGAAAAACCCTTGGGATTAACCGCCCAGGTAACCTTTGAACAGCTTTACGGAGGAGTTGAAGGAGACAGTGCTTCAAGTGCCGAGCTTCATGCAATACTCTCAAGCTTGTCAGGTGTACCCATCAAACAAAATTTAGCCGTGACGGGCTCAGTCAATCAAATGGGAGAAATCCAGCCCATAGGCGGGGTAAATGAAAAGATAGAAGGATTCTTTGATGTATGCTCCCTCAAAGGCCTCACGGGAGACCAGGGGGTAATAATACCCCTTAGCAATATTGACAACCTGATGCTTAAGGATGAAGTGATTGAAGCCGTTAAGAACAACCTCTTCCATATTTATGCCGTTTCCACAATCGAAGAAGGAATTGAACTCTTGACGGGAGTTAAGGCAGGGAAAAAAGATGCTTACGGCGAATATGAAAAAGACACTATATTCTACCTTGCAAACAATAAAATTAACGAATTCAACAAGGTGCTTAAAACAGCAGAAGAAGGAGCATAAAAAACACGGGCTTAAGCCCGTGTTATGATATCCTTCGCTTACGCTCAGGATGACAAAGTATCTTCATACCTTTCAATACAAGTCCTGACCAAATCAAGTGCCGTAACGGCTGCCCTTTCCCTGATGATTTCTCTTGATCCGGAGGAATTTATTTTTTTCACTTCATACTTGCCTTTGTAATAAACACACACATAAACTAAACCCACCGGCTTTTCCTTGCTTCCTCCGTCGGGACCGGCAATTCCCGTTGTGGAAACCCCCAGGTCGCTTCCCGAAACCAAGGCTGCCCCGTAGGCCATTTCTTTTGCCGTCTCCTCACTGACAGCCCCATATTTGTCAAGGGTTTCCTTTTTTACCCCAAGTGTTTTTATTTTGGATTCATTGCTGTATGTAACAAAGCCTTCAAGGTATGACCCGGATATACCCGGATAGCTTATGAGCTTTGAAGAAACCAGGCCTCCCGTCAATGATTCAGCAACTGATATGGTAAGCTTCTTCTCCAATAACAATTGGGCAACCTTATCTTCGACATTTCCGCTGTCAACAAGATAGGCATTCTCTTTTCCGAAACGCCTTATCAATTCTTCCCTTACCGGGGTTATGAGCTCAATGCATTTTTCCTTGTTTTCAGCCTTTGCCGTAATTCTGAATATAACCTTTCCTGCGCTGGCAAAGGTGGCCAGGGTTGGATTTGTTTGTTCTTTTATGATATCAAGAACCATTTCTTCCGCAGCGGATTCACCAATATTGGTTACAACCAGTTTTTCCCCGTAAACAACCCAATCGGAAAACTGCTTCAGGTAAGGTATAACCTTCGTATCCATCATGGGCTCCATTTCCTTTGGAGGTCCCGGCAAAAGTATTCCGATTTTGAGATTTCCTTTATTGTCCTCACCCTTGTAAATGCAGCCGTTGGCAGTACCGTTGGGATTATCAAGTATTATGGAACCCTTGGGAAAATATGCCTGCCTCATGTTGTTTTGAGGTAAGTCCCTCCTGAAGCGCATGTAAATTTTCTTAACATGCTCAAAGCTTTCCTGGTCAAAAACCATATCCACCCCAAAGTATTCAGCTAAGGCTTCTTTGGTTATATCATCCTGGGTGGGTCCTAAACCCCCCGTGCATATTATGATATCTGCCCTTGAAAAACCAATATCTAAAGCTTTTTTAATCCTTTGAGGATTGTCTCCCACCACGGTTTGATAATGGACATCAATGGCTATTTCCGCCAATTTTTTGGATATATACCTGGCATTGGTATTGACTATGTCCCCGTGCAAAAGCTCACTGCCTATACAAAGAATTTCTGCATTCATATATTTTTTCCTCCAAATGCTAACTTGTAAATCCCTATCTGTTTTCAACACTAAGGATATGTATTTTAAGCTGCTGCCATTAATTTAATATAAAACAAAAATTAATAAATTACAATATATTCTTTAGTGCCGGAGGGCAAAAAAAATCTCATTGCGTATTCTTCCATACATTATTTGTTTTACGCATGAGATAAAAAATCAAAATTATCTGTTAATGTTCATAAATAATGGCTATTGTTATATAGCCATTTTTATTATATATTTTAGTAATTTGCATAGAAATAAGCAGCTGTTCTGAAGCACTGACGAACATGCTGGCTGCTGAATGTTCCTGATTCAGAAGCACCGGTATAAACTACCGATGTACCGGCAATCACGTTATTTCCTTCAGAATCCTCTTCCAGTTCTACCTCTAAGTTGTAAACCAAACCTTCCGTAAAATTATCAAATACATCCTGGCCGGTAATTTCAACATTCATGTAGGAATTGATCTTTTCTTCCGGCACAGTGAAGTATTCCGGTCTCTTTGTTCCGTCATTAACCATCTTCCAGGCCACAACCTTGTTGGAATCCTTATTGATTATTATTATCATGGTGAATAAATTAGGTTCGGCGGAATCCCAGCCGGTTCTTGCCGTTCCTTCGTAATTCATTTTATTTGCGCTTCTGACTTTCAATCCTACAACATTTCCTTCATCGGACCGGCCTTCAGCTGCAAAAAGGACTGTTCCTATGGTTTTTTCGTCAACCTTGTAATCAGTTGTAATTTCCTTATAATCTGCCGGAAATACCTGGTTCAGCTCTTCTATTTCGGCAGAGCTTACGTCTGCTACATAACCATAGACATTTTCAGCATAATATGCTGCGGTTTGAACAGCGTACATAACTGCCTTGCTTGATATGGTTGCACCGGTGACAGGAGCTGTTTCAAGGTTTGGGGATGCTGTTGCATCGGTGTAAGCTTCTTTAAGATAGTCATCCGTCACCATCTCGGCAAAACCGGGAGTCTGGTCCTTGCTTGCAATATTAACAACGCTAAGAATCTTTCCTTCGCTGCTGATGGTTACACCTACAGTCATTGAAGGGTCATCTTCCATATGGTAGCCATAGTATCCTTCTGCCTCTATATAGACTTGATTTTCACCGGGAACAGCTTTAAGCACTCTTCCATAATCACCGTATTTCTCAAATTCGGCTGAAATTTCATCACCTTCCGGCTGAACCGGTCCGGGGTCCGGAACATCGGTTGAGCTTTCCCGGGAACATCCTGTAATAAGTAAGAGCAGGATTAATATTGAAATAAAACTTTTGAAAGCTTTCAAAGTATCCTCCTTAAATCAGGAAACACTCACAAGGAGTGTTTCCCATGGTTTCTTATTTATTTTATTAATTACTCTTGCCAGATAATCCAGTTGTCCGGGAACTCCTTGTTAGTAACACCATTTTCAACGGTTTCGTCAGGTGTTCCTATTACTACTGCACATACGAATTTCATGTTTTCGGTGCTGTGGAATTCGTGAGTGCTTGCCATGTAGTACTGGGTTCCTTCAAGGTACTTATCGCAGTCAAGGCCTCTTTCACCGTTATTGAACCCGTTAACTCCCGGCAAAGCTGGTGTCATGAACATGTGAGTTCCATAACCAAGGCTGATGGCTGCTACATTAAGGTAGCCTGTTACAATACCTGCATCATAGTATCCGCGGTCAGGCTGGTAAACATTTTTATCATCTGTTCTTACATCGGGACGAAGAAGTCTTTCGCCAAATACCAGTACCGTTACTGTTCCTTCGGAAGTGGCTTTTCCATATTTATCGCCTATTATAATATTTTGTTCTTCGGGATCGGTTACAGCAACCAGGAACCAGTCGGATTTACCGCCTGATGTAACTGCCAATGATGCAAAATGCAGCATTGTTTCAATGTCTTCATCTGTAGGTCTTCCGCTTGCATCCTTTATGAAGCCGCTGGGTTGATTGTTTGCAAGATTTTCATTTTGTACGGTTCTCCAGGTACCTTCTTCTTCAAACCATTTTGGGAATTTAGAAGCATCAAATATGCTTGCTTCAGCTAATTGTGCTTCAAGGTCGGCAATTTTTTCATTTGCAGCGTTTAAATCAGATTTAACCTTATCAAGTTCAGCCGTATCTGCTTGTGCGGGAGCAGGTGTGCTGCAGCCGGTTAAGGCTCCTGCTATAATAGCAAGTGCTAAAATTATTGCTATAGATTTTTTCATTTTCAATTTTATCTCCTTCCAAATATGTAAAATCTATTTAACTGTTTGTTAAATAGTTAATAATAATTTAGCATAACTAAAAAATAGTGTCAATATGTTAATATAGGTAATATATTCCATGGATTAAAAGCTTGAAATCATGAGCTTTCAGCTTGTAGGTGATGATGGCTGAGTAATAAAAGTCCTGTTAAAATATCAGAACATTGCTTGTAATAAGATGCCCCCATCACCATTAAATGGGAATAATTGTTAATGGATTGACCAAAAAATTGCTTTATGATATATTGTTTTTTAACTATTTATTTTTTTGAGGGATATTTCATGAATAAATTTTCCAGAATATATTTTTGCATCATCTTGCTTGTAATACTCTCAATGTTTATTACATCATGTTCCCTTATACCTTTTGCATCAAATGAAAACCAAATACAAGAATACCTGAAGTTAAAAAACTATACTTCCAGGACCAAGCATACCGGCGATTATTTTTCAACAATTTCAATTTTGAGAGTGTTCGATGACTTTTCCAAACCAGAAAATATGAAGAAATATGATGACTTTTGGGACGACCTGAAAGATATGATGAATCAAATACAGGAAGAGGTGTCCGTATCCGTGGAAACTTCCGATATAGCAAGGTTTAATGAGCTGGAATACGGGCAGAGCCTTCCGGTTTCAAATCATACCGCCAACATCATCAAAATTGCCAAGGAAGCATATGAATTGACAGGGGGGATATTTGACCCGACCGTATATTCCTTGGTTGATCTTTGGGCCTTCACGCCAAGATTCAATTCTTTGAGCTACAAACCCCAGTTTCCTTATGACAGGGACAGGACACAAGAAGGATCATCCCTTCCTGAGGAAAAGTATATAAAAGGATTTGTTGATTTGGCAGACTTCAGCAAGATAGTTTTATCGGGAGATGAAGAAAGCGGCTATTACCTGACTAAAAATATTGAACCTGTAACCATTGACGGTGTCACTTACCAGGGAAAGATTGACCTTGGAGGGATTGCAAAGGGATATGTTGTTGATTTGGCCATAAAAATGCTGAATGATGCGGGATATGCCTACGGTTATTTTTCCAGCGGGACAAGCAGTTTGGGAATGATGAAAAGTGCCACCGATGAGTCCGTTGAAAACGGAACATACCGCTTTGACCTTCAAATCAGGAAACCCAGGAAAGGAAACAATGATGAGAATTCCTATATGTCAGTAGCAATAAAGGATGCTTCAATATCAAGCAGCGGCGATTATGACCACTCTTATGAAATAGACGGAGTGCTCTATTCCCATATAATAGATGCTGAAACGGGTTATCCCATGAATACGCTCAGAGGAAAACCCCAAAAAGGAATAGCCACGGTTACGGTAATAGGCCGGAGCGCAGCTATGTGTGATGCTTTATCCACATCCATCTGCCTCATGGAGCTTGATGAAGCTTTAAAATTTGCAAACAATATCAAGGCGGATTATAAAACAATAATAGTCCTATACAACAAGGATTACGATTATTATGAAGTCTTGACCAATATACCGGAGGATGAATACCATATCCATGATGATGCTTACCGGATAGCATCCAGTCTGGACCAGGCAGGCAATATAATATACCGGGGAACTTTATTGAAATAATACAGCATATGGGACCTGTACCGGTTTTTTATTGCTAACTATATTTATAAATGTTATAATTAACTCCAAAAGGAGCTGGTTCCATGCTGCAGAATTTAAATTTCAAGTCAAAAACCTTAAAAATCCTGAGCTTGATTCTCAGCCTGACAGGAATCATATTTATATTGGCATCAAAGCATATAGGGAGTTTGTCCATCCGCCTGGCAATGATCATCCTCATAGGGTTCTGCCTTGCAAATCTTAAAATGACTTATCCCTGCCTGTCCATGAAAGAAAAAACAAGTTACCTGGCAGGTGTAATAGCAGCCTTTGCGGGTCTGTACAAACCTGAAGCAGTCATGCTGTTTTTGGGAATATTTATATTATACTTAAGCTTGCCTGTTTATCTTAAGGCAATTAAGAACCAGGATTTCACCGATGTGATAAACCTTATAATATCAGGAACCGGCATATTGTTTGCCCTTTTTTGCATCTTTAATGCCAAAGGAGCCCTCCAAACAATAATTATCATAATAGGTATTCTTTTTACGGTAACAGGCTGCATAAGCCTGTACCAGGCATTAACTCAAAGAAGAGATACCATGTTCAATGAAGACACAAAAGAAGACCTATCTGGATTCGAAGACAACACCTCATCTTAACATACCCCCAACCCCTGCTCCCATACCCGGCGTAAGTACAAACCTGTAATATTAATGTAATATTAAGCCCCGCATCTTGTGGTATATTATAAACGTGGCATGTTGGCACTCATTCGTGATTATTACAAAAGCATTACAATTAACCTTGAAATGTTTACTACATAATATCACGATGATATAATAATTAAGTCCTTGTGCCGACACAATGAAGGTATTGGGGACCTAAACACCCACAAAAACAAAATTTAGAGGAGGAATAGAATGAAAAAAGTATTATCACTTGTCTTGGTAATCGCAATGATTCTTTCAAGCTTCAGCTTTGCTTTCGCAGCAAAATTTGAAGACGTTGAAGGCGATTACGAAGAAGCAATCGACACTCTGGTTGCTTTAGGTGTAATTTCAGGTTACGAAGACGGTACTTTCAGACCGAACCAAGTCGTAACAAGAGCAGAAATGGCCAAATTAATAGTTGAAATTCTTGGCTACGGTGATTTAGTATCAGGAGCA
>Ga0255345_1005432_pt1 | contig 13091 bp, 5 predicted proteins | sample wastewater_treat_6_FD_192415 | JGI IMG/M metagenome (GOLD analysis project Ga0255345, IMG submission 192415) | Wastewater microbial communities from Lulu Island WWTP, Vancouver, Canada - plant20 | ecosystem: Engineered > WWTP > Wastewater > Unclassified | place: Canada: Vancouver, British... | reverse complement strand
GAAAATCGCTCTTTTTGAATTTTGATTTGTGGTTTTGCATTTTGATTTTTAATCTTTGATTTTGCTGTCATAAAAGCGGATTTTCAGCATAAGTTGCGCTGTAGTATTAATATTCCATACAACAATGCAGTTTCGCTCGCTCAAAATATACACATTATTTTCGTTGTCATCAATAGTAAACTTTCGCACTTTTCAGGCGGTTAATTTTGATGGTTTATGAACAAAAACATATCGACCATCCGATGTCTTTATTGGAAACAAAAAGAAGACAGGGAGGTCGATATGCACATTATTCCTTCGACATGGACGGAACTTCTTCAACAGTTTTTCCCGATTTTTACCGCTCCGGGAGCCGACATTTTCGTTCGGCTGATGACCAGCTGGGTGCTGTGCACAAGGCGGCGAACCGTCACCGGCATGCTTCCCTTTGCCGATCCGCCGGGGGTTCGAGCCCACGACGCCTATCATCGGTTCCTGCCGGATGCGCGATGGGACATGCATCGCCTGTGGCAGATGCTGGCCACGCTTCTGATTCAGACGTTTTGCTGCAAGGGAACCCTGGTCTTGGCCGTGGACGACACCCTGTTTCACCGCAGCGGCCGCAAGGTCGACGGAGCTGGGATCTGGCGGGATGCTGTTCGCTCCACGCAAAAGCACATTGTCTACGCCTGGGGTCTGAATCTGGTGGTGCTGACCCTGCAAATCCAGCCGCCCTGGAGAGGCCAGCCGCTGGGTCTGCCAATCAACATGCGATTGCACCGAAAGAACGGTCTGTCCCTGATCGAACTGGCCGAACAGATGATCAACGAAGTGGCTCAATGGTTCCCCGACAGGCGGTTTTGCGTGGTGGGAGACGGGTTTTACGCCGCGCTGGCCGGAAAATCGCTGGAAAAAACCGCGATTATTTCTCGAATGCGACGGGATGCAAATCTGTACGAGCTGCCGCCCAAACGAAAGACCAAACAGCGAGGCAGACCTCGCAAGAGAGGCCCCCAACTGGCCAAGCTGGACAAGATGGCGGCCCATATTCAAACCTGGAAGACCGTGACCTTTCGTCAGCGAGGCAAAACGGCCACCCGTCTGGTCTATACCCGGATCGTGCTGTGGTATGCCGTCAGCCGTACGCCGGTTCTGCTGGTGATCTGCCGGGATCCCGAAGGCAAAGAAAAGGACGACTTTTTCTTTACCACCGACCTGAGCATGAGGGCTATCGAGGTACTGGAGTGCTGCAGCAACCGCTGGGCTATCGAGGACACCTTCAAGAACACCAAGCAACGGCTCGGCGGTCAGGAACCGCAGACCTTCAAAGGCCAAGGTCCCGAACGGGCGGCGGGATTGAGTCTGTGGCTGTACTCGACGGTGTGGCTGTGGTATCTCACGCAAAAACCCGCTCATCGGTATTTCTTGGTGCAGCCCTGGTACGATCGGAAAGCAACGCCCAGCTTCGCCGATGCGATGGCGTGCCTGCGTCGCCGGCTTTGGCGGGAACGAATAAAATTGATGTTCGGAAATTCGGCCGTACATGATAAAAAATTCCGGTTCCTGCTGGAGGCCTTAGCCCCAGCCGCGTAAAACGTTAACAAAAGTGCGAAAGTTTACTTTCAATTAAGGTTGAAAAATTGGTTTTTACGTTCAAGGCAAATCGTATCCAATTTGCCTCGGAACCGCTGCCTTTCCAACCTTCAACTATGAAAGGGACACCCTCCATAATTTTTTAAAAAATGCCACGTTGATTTGGTTCTGCCTCAGTTGTTGTCGTTTCGTTCTCTCGCCAACTCATGTCCCGGATGGCTTCTTCCCATTGATAAAGATTATCACCAAAATCTTTTCCGGTATATTCCCGGAGAGCGTCAATAATTCCTTGGATGGTACGTTCTCTTTGGCATTCAAGTCGAGCGTCGGTTTCGCTGTAACTTCTGTAACCGGGTCCGACCTGATAATACCCTTTTATGTATTCAAGCATCCGTATCGCATCTATAGCTTGTTCCCATGTCTTAATATGTGAATACCTTTTCTGTATATCCTGTAATTCAAGAATCACGTGTTCTTGATGGAAACGAACATAGTACTTAACGAAAAACGCCTGCAGAAAATATATGGACACCAGAACAATTCCTATTGCTCCAGCAATAAATAATAGACGTTTTCTTTTCATGCATAGGCCCTTTTCAAAATGGGTAAACCAATTGGGGTTAATCGGAGGGGGCTCGTACACTTCGAATATCACAGGTTAAACAACACTGTTTTTTTGCTTCTTCGGCATAGTGCAGACACACATAATCTGGAACCGAATATTCCTTCCGCGGTGGATAAGCTTTCACACAAGACCATACATCGGCACCGTTTGCATGGCAGCAAGATTTATTTTTTGCGGGACCATAATTAATTTTTCGCCATTTACTTCTTGATATAGTACAGCGACGACACTTGGTTGGGTTGAAAAACCGCTCCGATTTCGCCCCTCCCTGAGAAAATCCCCATCCTTCCCCTAAAGGGCTCGGCCCCCACGGAGGATTCGTGCTTGAGCCGCCATAAAAGAGATAAGCATGGAGTGGCTTGGGTGGGTCTGTCCGAGTCATTCTATAACAAATCCAGAATATGTCCTCTTCATCGTTAGTAACTAATCCAAAACGATCATTACCTATAGCAGGATTGTTTTGGACATACTCATAAATGTTCATCCCATCTGCATACTGCCCCGTCGGCTCAAAAAAATTTATGCTCCCGCCGGCGGGGTTGATGCCCAGCGGATCCCTCTGCATAAACCTGCCGGTATCCGTATCATAATACCGTGCCCGATAGTACATCACCTGCAGGTTCCCGCCGTCCAGCCAGTCCAATTCCCGTCCCGTGAAGGCGTAATAGTTGCCCCAAATCTGGGCTGTGCTGGGCACCCAGCCGGCCGTATATTGCCTCCGCCGGCCGTACGCATCGTATTCATAGCGCACTGCCACCGTCCCGCTCGAACCAAACAGCACCGCCGGACTGTACAGATGGTCATGCCCGTAGAAATACTCCGTTCCTGTCGGCAGCCGCATCACCAGCACCTCATCAAGATAATTGCCGAACACAAACATCCGCGAATCGCTCTCGACCCCGCCGGAAATCTGCGTCCGCAACACCACCCGCTGGTCGTCGTAGTAATACCGCTCGGCCGTATTGTAAAGCGGATTGGTCTTCTCAATTCGCCGTCCGAGGGCATCATAGGCATAGACGGCCAGGTTCACATCCGCTTCCTCATCATACACCCCGTTGGCGTTTAAATCTTTATAAATCTGCACAAGCCGGTTTTCATAGTCATAGATATACCCGTATCCCCGGTGGTCGCGAATCAGATTGCCCGCATCGTCATAGTTCACATCCGTTCCGCAGACGGAGGTATATTCATTGACGGCTGTATTGGGGCCGTAGTTGCAGATTGTACCCGTGCGGGTATCCTCCACCGTCTCACGATTGCCCAGCAGGTCATAATCAAACATCTCCGTTCCGGCAGTTCCCGCCTGGTATGCGGCCTGATAGAGACGATTGAGGTCATCGTAGAGAAAACTGTTGGCGATCGGCTGGCTGGGCCGGTGCAGGTATTCCTGCTGCAGAATATTGCCATTCTCATCATACGTATATCGGAAATCCGCCCCGACGCCGGAGCCGTTGAGCGTTGTCAATCTCTCGATCCGGCTGTAACTATCATAAAGGGCTGTATGAGCCACATTGGCAACCGGATATGACCGGCCTGTAACCGTCATTCCTGCATACTCATAATTAACCAGCACGGTGCCGGAACGTTGGATCATATCTACCTGGCCCAGGGATGTGTAACTATAGACATATTGAGTTGAGGAAACATCAGGATAACTAATCTTGGTCGGTCTTCCGACCTGATTGCGTTCATAGGCAACTATCTTAGCTGTATTACCTTTGATTTGCTGAGTGGTATAGTCCAGATAGCCCAAGTCATTATAAGTAAATTCAATAGCGCTGATGGCATCCTCATCGGCAAGTGTGCCCTTGTTGGCCGTAAGCATCAGACCGCGGGCATCATAGGTATAAGTTTCTACGAGGGTGGGATTGGTCGGATGATTCTGCTTTTTGAGCAGGTTGCCCTGCTTGTCATACTCATAGACAGTGACAGTCCCTCGCTGGTCAGTTCGTTTGGTGGGCCGTCCAGCCGCAGCAGGGTCTTCATACTCATAAGCAATGGTTTTGCTGTCCGGGTAGGTAATCTGGATTACCCGGCCTGCTTTATCATAGGTATATAAGGTCTCCTGCACTCCATTGGTGGGATTGTTGTCATCATCTGCGATTATTTTTTTCAGATTCCCCACCCGGTCATACTCATACTGAGTTACGCGTGCCAAACCACCGGCATCCTCCGTTTTTGTAATCATCTGACCAAAGGGGTCATATTCATATGTTGTGACATAACCTTTCGGATCAGTTTTGCTGATCTTATGACGGCCTTCATAAGCGAGCACCGTACGCAAGTCTCCCATTGTCGTATTCAGGTTCCCATCCGGATCGGATATGGTGGCAACCAGACGTCCATAACTGTCATATTCCATTTTGTTATAGGCGGACACACCGGGGCTTTGCCCATCTCGGTCGGCAAAGTGATACGTTGCCCGAAACGTAACTTGTCCTGCAGCATTATAAATTACATCTTCTTCATACCGTGGTTGGGCGGCATCACTGGGTGCATAGCCTTTCCGGATCAATGTCGGCAAACCTCGGCCGGAACCGTCATGAGCCACATCTGACAAACTCCACGTACTGTCTATTACTTCGCCGGTATCTCCTATCCCGCGACTGTAGGTAACCGTATGAGTTCCTTTGTCAATATGATCATATTCTACTACTTGAGTGGTGACTTGGTCAACCGAAGGATCATAGCCTCCAAAATTATCAGCATCGGCCATCCGTACATTTGTAATCAGAGTGCCTAAATTGTCATATTCCATACGTTGCTGGGTAACCGGAGTATCGTCGTTTTCCCCGGTGGTGGTAATATCCGGTTCATTAACGGTTTCATAGAAGACACTTCGAATGCCATACCCCATCGAATCATACGTCTTCACTTCATAATTCTTTTGCGGGTTTAGGATCGCATACTGTCGTCCGGCTGTATCGTATAGATACGTAATAACCCGTTCATCTGCCGGATTGCTGCTCTTAGCAGGCAATTGTATCGAATCCAACAGGCCGGTGGTGGGATTGTAATTGTACGTCGTTATGAGCCCCATCGCATCCGTAACTGTCACCAGACGTCCCAGGGTATCATATGTATAAGCCGTGATCACATCCTTGACCACATCCACTGCATTGGGATTGGTGCTGTTAATCCCTTTTTGAACAATCTTCCTGACGCTACTGTCCACATTGTATTGGGTCAGCGTGATGCTGTCACAGGTATTATCAATCGCCCCATCCGGGTTAACCTTCTTGCGAATTCGCCATTGACGGCCAAGGTGGTCATACTCATACACCGTTTCCGCAATGCATTTGGGGGTTGTCGTTCCTTCGTGATAAATATATTCCTTCTCCTCTTCGACATCTCCACCGGCATTATAGACATATTCAGTCCAATAATCTTCGGAATTATCTTCGAGAGGATGCGTTCCGTTTTGATATTCTAAAAAATTGGAAAATCCATCATTGTCCAAACTCTCATCTGCACTCGCATTAGTAAGGGACGGAATAAAATAGACCTTCTTGGCCCGTATGGCTGGATCTGTACTTTTCTCACAATGCATCCACCAAGTATACCACCAGATAGCAGGGATTTGACCCGCCGCTTTTTCATAGGCATCATACAGGGCTGGATCGAGGGCTTCTTGGACGCCTTCTTGATAAAAAGAAGAGGAATACGCAACTTCCCAGTCATCCCTGATTCCATCACCATCGGTATCCCAATTGCGTGGATTCAATCCAATCTGGTACTCTGCCAGATTCGTCAAACCGTCACCATCAAAATCGTCGGCCACATCCGCCGGATTATCAGGATCAAGACCATAGAATACTTCCCAAGCATCATCGATTCCATCGCTGTCTTGATCCACCATGGTTTTGAATTGCCAGATCAAGCCCTTGCGAATCCGCAAAGCATTATTGTGATATGGATCTACAATAACTTCATCAATTCGCCAATAATAAGTCTTCCCGGGCTCCAGCGGCTCCAAAATAGCATAGGAAGTGTCTGACTGCTGTCCTTTGTAAATCCCTGCGGTTGACACATCCGCATTCGTAACTGCGTCTTTATCTGTTCCTAAATAGACATGATGTTCAGGTACAGATTCGATACTTTCTCCATCTGTCCATTTGAGGGTTACGGAAGAACTGCTCAGAACGGATGTTAGATGAGAAGGAATAGGTACACTTGCTTGTCCGGGTGCCGTAAGGAACTTGATCGGATTTTCGGGATTCGCCAGACTGTGTATCAAATCGGTATCCCAGTCGGTACCGGCAGCATTCTGAGCCTTGCTTCGAAAATAGTAAGTCCTTCCGCACTCAAGCCCCGTGATTTTTACAGAGTTAAAAACACCAGATTGGGGCCCTTCCGGATCAGATACAGCTACATTTTCAGAAGGCCAGGGCGTATAGGGAGACTGTCCATCTACATGATCCTCAACGTCGTAATAAAACCACCCATTGGGCGCCGAACCTCCTGTGCTAGTCACCTCCCCCTTAAGGATCACTTCGTTAAATTCGCTTACAATAACAGGACATCGATTTTCAACCGTGGGAGCCGTAACAGGATTGACAACCGTTATAGTAATGTAGGCATTTCCACTATATCCTGCCGCACAGTGAGCAGTCAGCGTAATCGTATATCGACCAGTCGAGTTGTACGAACAGGTAAATGAAGTACCTGTACCCGAGGAATTATTCGACCCTGGCGCAGTCCAGCTGTAATAACTAATTGAACATGTATCACAATAAGAGGCCGATGTATTCGCCGTTACCTTCACAGTCTGGCCTTTGTTAACCGTAGTACCAGGAGACACACTCCTAATATAGGCGTATACATGATGAATACACGCATTTGCTACGGAAGAAAAAAGGCAAAGGGCACCAAAGATACAGAAAACCGCCGCTTTTGTTTTCATAAGACCATTCCTTTTTCCTTGTCATATTCAAAAAGATTCTTCTTGTGAAGCCACAAAGAGCAACCTGTTTATTTTCCTTTACGGATTTTTATCCGCTGATTCTTGTTGTTGTACTTATAAATTTCCGTGACGCCCTCCGGATCCACTTGTTTGATCAAATTGCCATTGACATCATAAAAAAACTGCGTGATTGCCTTCGGATTTTCCATGTCGCCACTCTGCACTCCTGTAATCTCTTCGACCACAAGACCGCGGCCGTCCCGGTTGATCCTCTTATAGCGTTTATCAGGATACAGAATCTTCATTACTTCACCTTGGTTGTTGTAGGTATATTCAGTTCGAAGAACTTTGTCGCCAGCATCGGCAATAACCGCAATTTGACGGCCGTAATCATCATATTCGTATCCCTCCAGAATCCATGTAATTCCTGCTCCTTCCCCTTGGGATTGAGCAGTTGCTTCGGTAAACGTGAAGGGGGAATTCATTTTAGCCACTTTCTTAATTTGTAATTTGCCATCTTGATAAATATAAATGATGGCGCTTACCGCACGATCAGTCGGATCATTATCATCACACTCCGCCTCCGCAATCAGGGTTCCGGTCGCAGAATAAAACTTACGATGAACCTTGCCGGAGGGAAACGTTGTCTTGACCAGCTCATTATATTCGTTATATTCATAAGTCGTCTTGAGACCTTGAGCCGGATTGGTCTCGCTGTAATTCTCAATCTGTTCCCTTAGATTCCCCGCAGAATCATAAATGTACTTCGTATAGACATAATCCCCATTCGAATCACACTTCCGTTCCAGCTCAAGTCGCCCATGACTATCATAAGTATAAGCCATCACCTGACGGACATCTGACTCAATGATCCCTATATCTGTATATGGTTCCCATAGATTTTTAATTTGAAACCTTTCATAACCGTACTGGGTAACTCCTCCGTACGCGTTTGTTTCCTGCCTGACTAGGTACCGTGTATCCCCGCCATAATCATATTCATCATATTGATACGTCGCTTCCGGAACAGCGGCCCCATCCCATTGAATCTTTACTACATTGCCGTGGTTATCATAATACTTAACCAGTTTATTGCCGTTAGGATACACTGTCACATACCGCAATCCCCTTATTTCATCACGCAGGTGGTAATACCGGTAAACAGAATAAGGCCCTGTGAGCCATCCATCAGGATCATCCTGCAACTGATGATAGTGAATCTCCTTAACCAATGCCCCATTATCGTCCGCAAAATAAACCTTGGCTCGATGCTGGGTATTATTCACATAGTCCCTCCGAAGAAGCATATTGTCGCCGGAGGTTTCATTCGGATCATTGGGATCAAAAAAACTGTACTCCCACTCGTTTACTTTTAAAATGTTTCCTAACAAAGGATCTCCAGCAGAATAAGATGTAAGATTCCCTGCTTCATCATACTCATAACTAGCCAAAGTAGGCCCCTGGATCTTCTTGATTTTGGAAATTTGATTTCCTTTGGGTCCGCCATATTCATAATGTCGAAGAGTCAGACACGAATCACAGCCGCCTGAGGTAATCGCTTCAAGGTAGAACTTGCCGTCACCTCCTGAAATATACGAGACATCTACCCATCGCCCTGCGGTTGGGGGATTTGTGTACTCGCCGTATTTGCCGATCCAGATGCGGGTTAAAGTAGAACCGCTATAATCGTAAACAATATGTCCATTTTTTACATTGTTTGTTTCATTTATATATTCTCCGTACGAAATTTGCTCACGAAGATTCCCATCAGAATCATAACAGAAATCCAAAAGCCGGTTGCCATTAATATCTGTCACAAATTTCAGTTGAACTTTTCCCCGTGCCTTTCTTAGGAAGTCTTCGAAGGCTACCTGCCTACCTGCCTTCGCAACCCCAGACGATGAATCCCCAGGAACAACATACTCAGGTAACCAAGAACCTGTGCATTCATACCCATACTGATAGGTTTGATTACTCGCCGTTACAACCTCAAAGGTATAGGTAATTTTGGTGATAGTGTCTCCATATTGAGGATTAGCCGGTACGGTTGTATAATTGGGATTTTTTGCCTGGTAGGGATAGTGAGTTGCCCGTAGCCAAATGCCGGAGGCATTGACTTCAGGATAGCCATACTCTATGCCAAAGGAGCCATAGTGCATTTGTATGTCCGGAGAACCGTATACTGAAAGAGCTCTATCCAGAGAAGTGCCAACCGAAACAGAAGCGTTCCCAACAGCCAGATGATACAATTCGCCTTCGTTGCTATTGCCGCAAGTGCCGCTGGAGCAGGGGCTTCCCTGAGCCCCCCTTCCGCCAGGAGCATTCCCGCTTAAGGAAAAAGAGGACGGCGAAGAGAAACACGAACACTTTCCATTAAACTCATCAGGGGTATCATCAAACTTTACCCCTACCGTTGCTGCTTCCACTATCTCTGACAATTCCTGCTTGGCCGGTAAAACACAAATGTCATCACCTTCGGTGCAATCCCCACAAGATACCCCGGAGGATTGTATCTTTTGATGGTAAATTTTTACTTTTGCGTAAAGAGCCTTTTTCAAAGTTTCACAATCACCATTAACAAGAGTTACTGTTATTGTGCCTCCCACAAGACAGGGAGAACTGTTTGCCCCATTTACGCTGAACACATTAGGGTCAAAATAAGCAGCAAAATGATGTTGATCTGAGGCGTAGGTGGTTACTTCAACATCGTGATATGTTGGTGGCAGGGGGGTGCCATCTCCGCATTCCGAAGGGTATGTACACTGATACTGTTGTTTCACAACTCTGCTTTTCGACGCTTCTTTTATTGCAACAATACCTCTTGCGGGAAATATCATTCCGCATCCAATGACGACCACATGAGGCCCCTGTTTGCCCCAGTCAATGGAGTAGGTAGAATCAGCCCATTCCAGTCCTATCGGAAAAGTACTGGGCTCACCTGAAAATTCTCTGACAGTACAGCAGCTGCATTTATTGCGAATAATATAAGGATCACAGGTTTTATATTCCTCTACACTGCCAAATTTTTTATTCCCAAATAGGTACGTTGTACTTACATTTTCCCAAGGAACGACACACGGACAGTAGTACCAATCCGCCAAACCAGAACGGCTAAAGCAAAAAAACAACATAATTAAAATAAACCCTTTTGTGGTCCAATAGATTTTTTTCATGACATCCTCACCGTTTATCCGAATAGGTTCAAACTTCAAATCACTGCGCATAGACTGCCCGAAGTAACGCAGCCGCATTAGCGGCTTTCGAATTGGGATATTCCCGATCCAATTTCCCGCAAACCTCAGCAATCTGCTGCCTCGCTTCGTTATACGAAAGAATCCCCTTTTGGCATAACTGGTCATAGCTAACTGCAATCTGATAGAGCGCATTCCACGCATGCTCAAACCTCGGCCAGTTTCGTATCAATTCTTGGTAGCACTCAGTTGCTTGCTCATACTGCCCCAGTTGTTGTCGAGCCGCCGCCGTATAATAAAGCGCATGGGCCAGATACTTTGAATCGGTTGAGTATTGGGGAATCATTTCCCAGATTTCTATGGCTCGGTTCAAATTCTCTCGCCCCTTCTGCGAATCCCCTTCGCTGCAAAGTCTTCCCCCTTGCAAATAATACTCCTCCCCAATGACAAACAAGGATCGTTCAAGAAGGTTCTCTTCCGAGAATGCCTTCAAAAGCATCCGAAGTACCTCACCCGCTTGTTCCTCCTGCCCGAGTTGGATACAGGCCTGGGCCAGTCCTGTGTAGGCCGTCAGCCGCATTGCCTGACTCGGGTTTTGATTCAAAATCTTCTCCGAAAACGCAAGCACCTCCTTTGTCCTGCCCGCCCGGCAATACTCTTGAAGCATCTCCGCCGTCTGAAGTTCCAGGCCGGGCTGGCCGGCAAAATCAGTCAGCAGTTTTTCCGCAGATTCCGTTCCGACAGCCGCGTCCGGCGAATGAGCATTCACCATCGCCAATCCTCTTCGAGCCGCCATGGTCTCCGGACTGTCCGGCCAGTCCTGCAAAATCCGCTCATAAAGAGAACAAGCCAATCCCGGAGCATTTCCGAAATAAAAAAACCGGTCCGCTGCGATCCGAACGGCGGTAGCGATCTGCTGATGCCCTCCGTACTTGGCCAAAAGGTTTTGAAGTTCCACTCGAGCTTTCGACATGTCTCCGAGTTCAATAGCCGTTAGAATCAGTCCCTGCTGAGCCCAGATTGCCTGGGAACCCTCCGGACGGCTCTCCAGAACCTGCCGATACAGCGATTGGGCCTGAAGCGGATTATGTCCCCAATAAAAATATTCATCCGCCGCTTCACGAAGCGCTAAATCGTACTGGGGATGGCCCGAATATTCTTTTTGTAGTCGCTCCAGAGACGCATCAGCAACCGCATAGTCCGCTTGACGCAGTTGGGCCATCGCCAATCCTCTCAGCGCCCAAATGGACTCTTGCGAAGCTGGACGCTGGGACAGCCATTCATAAAGCCGACCGGCGGTCTCCGGCTTGTTCGCATAAAAATACCGATCGGCTACCACTCGAACCGCCGTCTCAATTTGAGGATGCGAAAGGTACTTATTCAAAAGAGTGTCAAGATAGGTATCCGCCAAAGAAAAATCCCGTTTTTCAAGGGCCGTCATCACCAGTCCCCGCTGCGCCCAAATACCCTCGGGAGTGTTGGCAGAAGCATTCAAAACCCGCTGATAGAGGCGTTCCGCCTGCGAAATATCTTTGCCGATATAAAAACAGACATCCGCCGCCTCTCGAAGAGCCGCATCCAGGCCGGCCGCGGAAGAAAAGGTCTTGCAAAACACCTCGATCTTTTCGCTGGCGGCTGGATCTTTTCGGCAGAGGTGAAGAAAAAGAAGGACTTTTTGACAATAAAAAACATCCGCTGCTCGAAAGGGCCTTTTCGCAATATTTTCGGCAAATTCAGATGTTTTCAAGCAGAGCTCTTCCTGAACCGCAGAACCTTGTGCCCTTTGGAACGCATCCAGAACCGGCTGATAATTGCAGGTGTCAAGAGAATCCTCCAGCGTTTGCTTCCAGGTAAGCACTATGGAACTCGACTCCATCTGGGCAGAAGAAATCCCTGCAAAAAGAAAAACACAAAACCAGCCGCTCCTTATTGTCCTGCCGAGCCCCTTTGTGAAGGTTTTCATAGTAAATCTCCGCAGACCAAATTGATTGGTTTTTTCCCCGCAGAGAGCAGAGATAGAAGAAGATTCTTTCTGATTGAGAAATGGAGCACGGGCTGCCCAATCGATAGATGCAAATCAGCGCACAGCCTTTCCGCATCAGAGGAATAGGGAGAAATAATACTCTCCTTCTCCCAAAACTACTTCTGCGATTTTTCCACGTTGCCCTGAAACAACTCTCCTCAGGACTTACCTTATTTTTGCTTGCTGCCCTTTTTATCTTTCCTTTAGCATTAGAACACCTGTCCGAAAACAGTCAAGAAAATTTTTGAAAAGAAAAATATTTTTTGAAAAAATCGGTATTCTTCCGTCTTTGTTTTCAGGTATTTTTCCGACAAGAAATCACTTCGACAGAAAAATTTCAGGTGCAGGACCACCTGAACTTTATGTGGTTTCTGGAGATATCGTTGAGCGATGCAGTGCTGGATTCCAACCCAACCGACTACCTACCCCACAAAAAATCAGCCCTAAATCAGCCTCAATTCCGTACAGTTCTTGTCCGCCCCCCTAATTGCGTTAATCTGGACTGGTTTACCCTTGAAGTAGATACTCTCAAAAAGCGGTATAATACGCGCAAGAAATGCAATGGGGTGCAATGGGGTGCAATAACTGCAATAAATGCAATAAAGCCCTTGACCCCCCTACCCAGTTATATATCCTTTTGGGCAAAGGGTTTACGACTTTTGCCCTGGTTTTGGAACCGAGGTAGAGCGACTTCCTGTTAACCGCTAGGTCGCAGGTTCGAGCCCTGCTCGGGGAGGTGGCGTAAGTTACGCTGAAACCAAGGTTTATGGTTACATG
>Ga0255345_1005429_pt1 | contig 13096 bp, 10 predicted proteins | sample wastewater_treat_6_FD_192415 | JGI IMG/M metagenome (GOLD analysis project Ga0255345, IMG submission 192415) | Wastewater microbial communities from Lulu Island WWTP, Vancouver, Canada - plant20 | ecosystem: Engineered > WWTP > Wastewater > Unclassified | place: Canada: Vancouver, British... | reverse complement strand
AACAACGGGGGAAAGGGGGACTGTGCCCACGCTGGGAAAAAATCAACCTTTCGAGTGCTTCAAAGCCAATCCCTTTTCCGCTTTGCCTCTCAAATCCGCCTTGCCCCGCTCTGATGAAATATTCGGGTTAAACCGCCGATAAATTTCGATATGAAAGCGAAAACCCACAACGCTGGAAGCCATCGGCTAAATGCTTTCGCCCGCCGATGGCCCCGATTCACGCCGATGAGTCACCGGGAAAAATCTGCGCCATCTGCGTCATCTGCGGATTCATTTTTCAGGCCGTTGACGGCGACGTGCATTGAGGAGATTACCTCCGGATTTATCCGCAGTTAAACGGCAGTTTGCCGGATGAAAGATTCGCTCGCCATCTTGCACGAGGACGCCGATCTGCTGGTGGTCAATAAACCGGCGGGACTGGTCTGTCATCCCACCAAGCCGGATGGCCGTTCCAGTTTGGTCAGTCGCCTGCGCGGTTATCTCGGCGGAGAAACCATCCCGCGCTTGGTGAATCGGCTGGATCGCGAAACCGCCGGCGTTGTGCTGACCGCCAAGACCCCGGCGGCCGCGCGGGAGCTGGCGCGCGTGTTTGAGGCCCGCGCCGCGGAGAAAATTTACCTCGCCATCGTCCGGGGACGCGTGCGGGAGAACGCTGGCGTCATTGACGCGCCGCTGGGCCGTGACGAAACCAGCGCGGTCGCCATCAAAGACTGTGTCCGGCCCGACGGCGCGCCCGCGCGGACGGAATTTTGTGTGTTGCACCGTTTTCAGCGCCCGACCGCCGCCGATCCGAATTTACCCGCGCCCGCCCAGGCAATATCGTCACCGCATTTCGAAATCGCACCCGCCACCGCTCCGGCTTGGTTCACACTGCTTCGTTTGCGCCCGCACACGGGACGCAAACATCAACTGCGCATTCATCTCGCGCATCGGGGCCACCCGCTCGTGGGCGATAAGATTTATGGCCCCGACGAGCAATGCTACCTGAATTTCGTGCGCGGATGTCTGACCCCGGAACAGGCGCGCCGCCTGATTCTCCCTTTTCACGCGTTGCACGCCGCCGAACTCCGGTTTGTCTGGCGCGGACGCGACTGGCATTTCCGTGCGCCCCCCGAACCGTGGTTTCAGGAATTTACCCAATTCCCAGAGCCGTGCGCATGAGCATGCGGGCCCGTAATCAGGAATTTTACTCCCCTTTCCGCCCGTGACGGCCTGACTCGTTCTCTTGTCCCCAGAACTGGGGACAAGGCCGTGTCACCAGTTTTGTCCCCAGTTTTCGCAAATTTTTTCTCGAAAAATCGGCTTCCCCAAGGACTGAAATTCTCTCAACTCATTGATATACAATGAAATACATCAATTTTTGCGAGCTGAAAAAATGTTCAAAAAAATTCAATAAATAGTTGACAGGAAAATCATTCTTTGGGAGATTGACCTCGCACACGGCAATATAAAAAGCCAAAAAGAGAAAAAACATGAGAACAAAAGCACTATTGGTCGCTGCGGTCCTCGCAGCAGGTCTCGCCACCTCTATGGCGCAAAACGTGTACTCACTCAACGTAGTGGGCTACCACACCGTGACTGTTCCCGCGAACGGCTTTGCCTTGGTCGCGAATCAGTTGGATTCCGGAAACAACACCCTCGCCAGCCTGATTCCCAATCCGCCTGTCGATACGATAGTTTACAAGTACGATAATGGTTGGGTTGGTTATACGTTCGACGAGTTTGACGAGGCTTGGTTGCCAAATGGAAATGCGACGATTAATCCGGGAGAAGGTGTCATGATTAGGAATCCTCTCGGCACGCCACTGTCCATTACCTTTGTCGGCGAAGTCTTACAGGGTAATTTAGCAAATCCGCTGCCTGCTGGTTTTGCAGTGCGGTCTTCCATGGTGCCGCAGGCGGGTGGTATAACGTCTGTTTTAGGTTTCCCAGGTGAACCGGACGATATTGTTTACAAATATAGCGGTGGATACACGGGATATACGTTTGATGAATTTGACGAAGCTTGGCTACCCAGCGAGCCCGTAGTAGCAGTTGGCGAAGCCTTCTTCTCTAGGAAGGTTAAAGCTGGCAGTTGGGATCGGGTGTTTAGTGTGCCTCAATAATGATCGAAACTCAAAAAACCATAAACAATAATAAAAACAAATATGAAAAAATACATTCTAGGATTGGCGGTAGCGTGCCTAACTACTAGCCTGTTTGCTCAAGGAACGGTGCTTTTCAATACGCATAATACTTCATTCGGTATCTCTATGCGTGTTTACGCACCAGAGCCTGGTTCTGAAACCATTGCCAAGTATGGTAATACAGCCACACAAATACCGGCGGGAACACAGACTTATGGCGGTGCATTGCTGGCTGGAAGTGATTGGACCGCTCAATTGTGGGCGGCGGCAGGGGCCAACGCAGCAGAAAGTAGTTTGGCAGCGGCGCTCCCCACAACCACCTTCCGGACCGGTTCGGCTGCGGGCATTGTTAATCCAACCACCGCAACGTTAACCGGAGTTCCGTTAGACGCTCCAGTCGCCACAGTGCAATTGCGCGTCTTCCCGGCTACCTTTGCAACATGGGAAGCAGCGGAAGCGGCTTGGTTGGCGGATGCGACCGGGACCGTCTGGATTGGCAAATCGCAATTGCTCAATCTGGAGGCGATTGGTGGTAATTTAAATACGCCACCGCTTATGGCGGGAATGGAGAGCTTCAGCCTCGTGGCGAATATTATTCCCGAACCCAGCACGTTTGCGCTGTTGGGCTTGGGTGCGCTCGGAATGTTCCTGTTCCGTCGCAAGTAAGCGTTTGACGCTTCTTTCACAGGCCGTCCGGTCCGCCGGACGGCCTTTTTTATTCTTTGCCGTTCCGTTTTGGTAGCCTTGCCCGTGGGAGGGCCAAACTTTCTCCATTCCCAACCGTACCCGCCGTCTGTGACGGTCACGGCTACGAGCCGTAGCTTTTCTCGGGAGGATGAGAGACAATTTTTCCCGTCCGCAATGTGGCAATTGTAGTTGTCTTGGATTATCCCACTATTTTGACGGAGAGCGGTAAACGCTTCCGCCTCACAAATCGGGAAAACCGGAAAGGTCAAACCATTGGATTTGATATTGAGCGGGATTCAGCCCCGCCCACCGGCTCAATTCATCCAAATCGCGTTGATAGGCATTGCCGGGCAGGGTGGGGACCACAGCGACCCATTCCCATCCCTGCGGACCGTTCAAGACGAAGCCGCTGTAATGTCCGCTGTCGCCGGGCTGCGCCATGGAATGGCCGGCACTGCGCGTGCTGCCCACGTATCCGTGTTGGCACCGCCCCATCAGCGGCCAAGTCCAAACATCTTGTCCACGTGTTTTGGCGTTGAATTCATTCCAATCCATCACCCGCACCGGCTCGATGCTGGCCGGCAGGTCTTCGTTGAACAGGTAAATCGAGTAATCGAAACGGACATTGTTGGTCGTGTGCAATCGGGTGATCCGGGCGGCGATGGTGCGGGCGATGATTTGGTTGTTGGCGGTAACGAAAAACATCCGGCGTCCGCTGTAATCCGTGGACAAGGCGGAGGGTTTGCCGGCGCAATGTCCACACGCGAGCGCGTGCCGGCGGGTGACCAGCGTGGCCGGCGCCTGCATATCCAGATAATTCGGCGCCCACGGACTGAACGCGCCGCTGGACCAGCCGGTGACGCCGCGCACGCCGGCGACGAAGGATTGAGGATTACGCACCGCCCGTCCACCGTGAATCGGCCAGCCCGGAGTGGCGGTCCGTTCAGACATGAGCCGTGGCGACCGGCCATTGGTGAGCCGTACGAAATTCGTCCAGATCATTTCCGGCAAGGTCAACGCCACACTTGGCGCGGACGGCAACGCCGCCGCTTGGATGGGAAAAGTGGGGGCCGGGCTCACCGATGGGGCCTTGTCCAAGCGTGGTGGTTCATTTTGTGCGGTAATTGGCGGTCCGGCAACTGCGGCTTTTTGGGGTGCGCAGGAGGAGGTTGCCGCAGCGAGCAATCCGGCCAAAAGGCCAATCAAATGAGGCCGCAAACCACAAGGGAGATCACCGGAGAGAATGGCATTCCAGCGGGGGCGGATATTTTTGCAAGCGGGCGTTTCGCCTTTGTCCGCCATACCCCAGGTGCCGTCGTTGAGGGGGCAAATCGCCCAGTGAATGAAGGATGAAACAGTCTTCGGCATCATACGTGAACCGTAAATGGAGGTCTCCCAAGAGTAAAGCCAATCGGGAATGCGGCGAGGGAAAGATTGGGGATATCGTGCTCCCCCCCAGTGGAACGGGCGACCCGCCCGTTCCGTCCGGCCACTGGCCGGACGGATGTAATCTCTTTCCTCTACCGTCGTCGGGAAGTCTGCCGTGAACTGTCAAGGCACATGGTTGGCCTGGGCGACAGGTTGTCGCCCAGCACGGCCAAGTTGGCCGTTCCACCGGGACCCAAAGAAGTTGGAGGGCGAGAGCTGAAATCGAAAATCATCCAAGCCCCGTCAGGGGCGGCATCGTCCGATCCCGCAACCCGATTGCTGTGCCATTCAACCTTCGCTTCGATAAAAAAGAAAAGAGGATGCCGCCCCTACGGGGCTCGAAAGAAACATGGCCTGCGGTGGCTACACAGATGCCGCGCCTCCGGCGCTCCACGAGCCGCAGTGGAAGTGGAATTTACCGTAAGGAGCGCAACCGTCTCGGTTGTTGCACCCGGTTACAGTGGAACGGGCGACTCGTCCGTTCCGTCCGGCCACTGGCCGGACGGGTGTAGTCTTTTTCCTCTACCGCCGCCGGGAAATCTGCCGTGAACTATCAAGACGCATAGTCTGCCTGGGCGGCAAGTTGCCGCCCAGTACGGCCAAGTTGGCCGTTCCACCGGGACCCAAAGAAGTTGGAGGTCGAGGGCCGAAAGTCGTAGATCATCCAAGCCCCGTCAGGGGCGGCATCTCTGTAGAAACAAACCCAAACAATTTTTCAGCTCCGTCAGGAGCGGCATCGTCCGGCCCCCAACAAAATGGCCATTCCATTCAGCCTTCGCGATAGGAAAGGAGAGAAGATGCCGCGCCTACGGCGCTTCGGATGGGTGTGTGTGGTTTATCGCTGCTACACAAAAGAACTATCTCACAAATACTTTCATCCGCAGATTGCACCGATTCACACCGATGGGGCACCGGAAAAAATCTGGAAAATCTGCGTCATCTGCGGATTCGTTTTTCAGGCTTCTACCGGCGGCACGGGTTCGGCTTGGATGATGCGCTCGTCGTAGCTCGGGGCGATTTGCTGGCCGGGTTGGACGATCAGGAAATCCTTTTCCGACCAATCGCCGTCCAACCATCGCTGCAACAAACCGAGGTTGCCGATCATGGTTTCAAATTGCCAGCCACGGTCGGCGCAGATGCGTTCCACCTGCGCGCGAAGATTCAGCGGCTGGGTGAAATCGAAATCAATCAACACGCCGTGCGAGTAATGACCGGCCCAATCGGCCATCGCTTCCAACAGGTATTTGGCTTTTTGCTCGCCGTATTTGGCGACCCAATGTTCGTAGGCGGCCTGGGCGTTGTTGTTCCCCGCCGGCAGCAGGCTGCCGGTCTGCCCCGGCGACAACCCCCGGCGGCGCGCGCATTCCAGCCAGCCGGAGGTGTAATAGTAGGTGCCGGGCCGCTCCGCAAAGCACTGTTGGTAACGCTCCTTCGAGCCGAGAAAAAAGGTGATGCAATCGTGCGCCCGAGGCACCACCAGCGGCAGATGTCGGGCCCGCAACCCCTTCAGAATGCTGCCGCACAAGCCGTATCCCACCAGAATGGCCTCGTATTTGCCGTCCGGCACCGCGTCAATCCGCTTTTGAATCTCCCCGCGGCCGCGCTGTGGCACGTCGTGATGTCCCTGGGTGAGAAATTCCAGATCGTAGAGATGCGGCGACCGCGCGGCCAGATGACAGATTTCGCGGAACGCAATTTCGCAGGCGATAACCTTGAGTAATCGGGAAGGGTTGGCAGAGGCGCTCATGACGGGCCGGGATTGAGCGGTTGCCGGGTCACCGGAGACGCGGACGCAAAACCAGATGACGGTATTCCATGTTGGTGTGATCGCCTTGCAGATAAATCGGCCCGGGCCGGATTACATCGGACCACAACGCGCCGCCCGTGCAGCCGGCGAGGGGTTGGTTATCAATGATGTTGACGCCGTTGAGCACGACGGTGACGTGGCGATCCACGAGGGTGATTGCCAACGTCTGCCATTCCCCGGCGGGTTTTTCGGCGGCCACGCGCGGGGTGATGCGACTGTAAATGGCGCCCAAGTGATGGGCATCCACCGGTTTGCCGTAGCTATCCGATACCTGGACCTCGTAGATGCCGCGCAGGTAGATGCCGCTGTTGCCGTTCGGCGGCATCCGCACCTCCAGCCGCAGGTTGAAGTCTTCAAACTCGGCGTCGGTCCGTAAATTGCCGTACCGCTTGCGGGGTTTGCCTTCCTCCTGCCGGGTGTCATTCACCAACAACCCATCGCGGGCGTGCCAACCATTGTCGGCCTGGGGATCCGTGAGCCGCCACCCCGTCAGATCCTTGCCGTTGAACAGCGTGATGGGCGCGCCGAATTTTACCTGGCGGAGATCGGGCGCCGGCGGCAAAGGCGGCTGGCGACGACCCGTGAAAGTGGCGACCTCTTCGCCGCCTTGGGGCCGTTGCTTGACGGTGGTCAATTCCAATGCCTCGCCTTGGGCGGTGGCAGTGATGGTTTCTTTGAGTTGAATTTTGACGGTTTTACCCGCGGCATCCTTCCGTTCCACCGTGTGGAGACGCGTGACCTTGAGTTGCCCATTTTCGATTGACGCCGCTTCCGCCGGCAGCACACTGCCGCCGCCCCAGAGCACGTGGGCGCGGAGTTGCCCGTTCTGTTCCTCGACCCCCAGCCAGCCCGCGCGACCATCGGGCAGGGTTAAAGCCCACGCCCCGGTCCAGGGATTGGCGGCGGTGGCGAGGCTGGCGGTAAGGAGATAAAAACAGACGGCCGTCCCGCCGCGCATAAGGAGCGAAATCGTGGATTTCATTATGCGCGTGTTATGGCGTTTGACGGGAAACGAAACAAGCGAAAAAACCAGAGCAACAAAGAGGAGGCTGCGGTCGGGCAGGGGAATCCTGGTCGGCCAACCGTGTTTACCAATGATGGTTTGGCGGGTTTGGTGTCGTTGCCTTTCGGCGAAAAGCGCGCCCAACAAAACAGGCGGGCCGTGACAGCCCGCCTGTGAGGAAAGCGATTATTGGCCGATGCCAGGTTAACGTCGGTTACCGCCGCGCCGATGGCCCCGGCCGCGTTCGCGACGTTGTGGGCGTTCACGCCGCTCGTGGTTGGGTTCATCCGGGCGATCCTCGCGGGAAGCTTCGTTTTCCGGTGGAGAGTCCGCCGGGGCGTCCGCCGTTTCAGACGGCGCCGGTTCGCCGCTCATTCCAGCGTCGCGTTCAGCCATGGCGGCCTTCCGGGAGAGGCGCACCCGGCCTTTTTCATCCACGCCCAGGCACTTGACCCAAATCTCGTCGCCGAGCTTGACGATGTCCTCGGTTTTCTTGACGCGGAAATTGGCCAGTTCGCTGATGTGAACGAGGCCGTCCTTGCCGGGCAGGAATTCCACAAACGCCCCGAATTCCTTGATCGTCACGACCTTGCCCCGGTAAACCTTGCCGATCTCCGCTTCGGCGGTCATTCCGGTGATGGCTTCCTTGGCAATCTGCATGCCTTCTTCGGAAACCGAGAAGATGTTCACCGTGCCATCGTCTTCAATGTCAATTTCACAGCCGGATTCCTCGACGATCCGTTTGATATTCTTGCCGCCCGGACCGATCAAAGCCCCGATCTTATCGGGATCAATCTTCAGAGAGACAATGCGCGGGGCGTATTTGCTGAGTTCGGGCCGCGGCGCCGCGAGGGTCTTGGCCATCTCGCCCAGAATGGCCAGACGCGCCACACGGGCCTTCTCAATCGCCTCGACCATCAGCCGGGGCGGCAGGCCCCGCAGCTTGAGGTCGAGCTGGAAACCGGTGATGCCTTTTTCCGTGCCGGCGATCTTGCAGTCCATGTCGCAGAAGTGATCTTCCGCGCCGAGGATGTCGGTGAGCAGTTGGTAACGCGCGATTTCCCGGGCGTCGTTGTATTCGGTGCAGATGCCGATGCTGATGCCGGCCACGGCGGCTTTGAGCGGGATGCCGGCGTCCATGAGCGCGAGCGAACCGCCGCACACGGTGGCCATGCTGGTACTGCCGTTGGATTCCATGATCTCGCTGGTGACGCGGATCGAGTACGGATAATTCTCGGCGGGCACCATCGGTTCCAGCGACCGTTCCGCAAGGGCGCCGTGCCCGATTTCGCGCCGGCCCGGGCCCATGATCCGCCCGGTTTCACCGACGGAAAAATTCGGGAAATTGTAATGCAGGATGAATTTCTTCTCGGTGTCGCCGCCGGTGTACGAATCGAACTCCTGCGCGTCCTGACCAGTGCCGAGCGTGGCCAGCACCATGGCCTGGGTTTCGCCGCGAGTGAACAAGGCCGACCCGTGCGCCCGCGGGAGAATCCCGACTTCCGCGCTGATCGGGCGGACGTCATCGAACGCGCGTCCGTCCAGCCGTTTCCCCTGATTCAAAATCAGGCCGCGGACAGCCTCCTTTTGAAGAGTGTTCTGGGCGTCCTTGATGACGAACTCGGTGACTTTTTCCGCGCCGAATTTTTCGACGAGCTTCGCGCCGACCTCCTCGAAAATCGCGTTGATCGCAGCTTCCCGGGCCAGCTTGCCGGGCGTACTGGTCAGCACGGTGGCAATGCGGTCGCCGGCCAGGGTTTTGGCTTCATTCAAGATGTCCTCGGGGACGATGTTTAAGGCGATCTGCCGCTTCGGTTTACCCGCTTGGGCGGCGAGGGTTTTCTGGGCTGCGATGATCGGTTGCACGGCTTGTAGGCCGAATTCCAGTGCGGCATTGAAATCGGCTTCGGAGATTTCCTTGGCCGAGCCTTCAAACATGACGATCTCGGTTTCGCTGCCCACGAAGACGAGGTCCAGATCGCTGTCCTTCAATTCGCTGTGCGTGGGGTTGACGATGAATTGGCCCGCGATCCGGCCGACGCGCACGGCGCCGAGCGGTCCGGCCCACGGAATATCACTGACCATCAACGCGGCGGACGCGCCGTTGATGCTGAGGATGTCCGGGTCATTCTCGCCGTCGGCGCTGAGCACGATGGTTTGGACCTGGACTTCGTTGTACCAGCCTTTGGGGAAGAGCGGACGGATCGGGCGATCCGTCATGCGCATGGTGAGGATTTCCTTTTCGGTGGGGCGCCCTTCGCGCTTGAAGTAGCCGCCCGGGAATTTGCCCGCCGCAGCGGCTTTCTCCCGGTAATCCACGGTCAAGGGAAAGAAATCCTGGCCTTCCCGGGGCTTGGCGGCGGCCACGGCGGCCACAATGACCACGGTTTCGCCGAGCTGAACCGTGACGGCGCCGTCCGCCTGTTTGGCGAGCTTGCCGGTTTCGATGATGAGTTGTCGTTCGCCGGAACCGGCGGTGACTTGGGTCTGCATGATTTAGTTCTCCCTCCGTTGCTGCCGAGAAACTTCAGTGAATCCCGAAAAGCGTTCGGGACTGAATGAAATTGCCCGCAGCAACGGAGTATTTTTCCTACGCGATGGGGGTTGAAACGTGTTTCCGATCCGTTCGCGTTCCCCGGAACGAAAACAAAAAGGGCGCCGGCGCCGCCGCAGCGTCGCCCGGGCCCCGCGAAAATCTATTTGCGAAGCTTCAGCTTCTTGGTCACAGCTTGGTAACGTTTCCGGTCCGTTTGTTGCAGATACGCCAGCAATTGCCGGCGTTGGCTGACCATCATCAGCAGTCCGCGGCGCGAACTATGGTCTTTCTTGTTGGTTTGCAGATGGTTGCTCAGATGGTTGATCCGCTGCGTCAGCAACGCAATCTGCACGTCGGCGGACCCGGTGTCCCGCTCGTGAAGCTTAAATTCTTCAATCGTCTTCTGCTTGGCTTCCATACTTCTTTTATTTCTCGGAGCGAGAAGTTAGGGGGGAACAGCGGCGGTGTAAAGGGATTTCGCAGGATTTCGCTGAGCGGTGGAGCGGATGCATCCGTAGAAGCCGTAACCGCGCTTCGGAGAAAGGGCGTCCAAACCCGCCTTTCTGCCGGTTTGCTGACAGGGGATGGCGACCAAGAGCCTCCGCCGCCGCGCGCCGCTTCGCCTTCGTTTCAGGTGACGAATTCCAGTTCCTGACGATGCGGTAATAAACCGCGTTCGTAGCCCAGTCCCAAAAAGCGCCGGATGGATTCGCGCCCGCGCTCCCCGCAATCGAGCGTCAACTGGTTCACATACATCCCCACAAACCGATCCGCGAGGTCGAGTTCCATGTCGCGGGCGAACTGGAGCGCGTAAGGGACCGCTTCGGCGCGGTGATCCAAGCCGTATCGGATGCTCGCGGTCAGAAGATCGGAGATCTGTTTGCGAACGGCGGGCGCGTGGCGTTTATGGATGACGTTTCCGCCCAGCGGCAAAGGCAGCCCGTCCTGCGTCTCGCCCCACCAGACGCCCAGATCCACGCAAACCTCCAAGCCCTCGCGGGCGTAGGTGAGCTGGCCTTCGTGGATGATCAAACCCACTTCGGCGCGGCCCTGGTGCACCGCTTGGAAAATTTGATCGAACGGGACAACCTCGTAATGCAGCTCCTGGGCGGGGCAACCCAACCAAAATTGCAGCGCCAGAAACGCGCTGGTCATGGTGCCCGGTACGGCGATTTTAGCTTGGCGAATTTGCGCTGGGGTAAGCGCCCGCTTCGCCACCAGCATCGGGCCGTAGCCGTCGCCCATGCTGGCCCCGCTGGGCAGTAGCGCGTATTTGTCCGACACGTAGGCGTAGGCGTGAATGCTGATCGCCGAAATATCGAGTTCGCCGCGGGTGGCGCGCTCGTTCAGCGTTTGGATGTCCTGGAGAATATGCTCAAACCGGAAGCCGTGCATGGGAATCAGCTCCTTGGCGAGGGCATAAAACATGAAGGCATCGTCCGGGTCGGGCGAATGGCCGAGAGTGAGCGCGCGTTCGTGCATGATAGAGCGCATTGTCCCGCAGCCGCACGGCGGTGTCGAACAAAAACCGGAGAAAGGCCGGAGTCGGTCAGGGATTCGCCGTGGACGTCCCAGTGGGCGAAGGCGACGGTTCCGTTTTGTCGCGCGCGGTTTTCTCGTGATGTTTTTTGATGCGCAGCGTTTCTTCCTTCTCGAATTCCTGTTCGGCGCGGCTGATGCCCGGCAGGCGGGCGCGTTCCTGGACCGCCAAGGCCGAGGCCAGTTCCGGGGTACGCAACACGATGGGCCGCATCAACACCATCAACTCGCTGCGGTCATTCTGGCTGCTGTTGCTGCGGAACAACGCGCCTAGCAAGGGAATGTCTTTCAGGAGCGGGACGCCGGCATGCGATTTGGTGCCGAACGACCGGATGTAACCGCCGAGAATGATGCTTTCGCCGTCGCGCACCGCGATTTCGGCGGTCAGGGTGCGGCTCTTGGTCTTGGGCACTTTGCCTACGTTTTCGATTTCCACGTCTTCGCCCAATTCCTCGATGGCCTGGTCAATTTGCATCAACACCAATCCATCCGGGTTGATGAAGGGCGTGACGTTCAACTGAATGCCCACGCGCAGTTGCTGGTATTGCGCGCTGGGACCGCCGCCCCAACCGCCGTAGTAGGTGCCGGTGATGTAGGGCACGGTTTCGCCGACAAAGAACGAGGCCGGCGTGGCGTGCGAGGTCTGAATGCGCGGTTTCTGGATCACCCGCACCGCGCCGTCGCTCGCCGCCGCTTCCAGGTTGATGAAGAAATCCCGGTCCACGTTCAGGAAATACCGCAGGCCCTGGCCGAGCAGTTGTTCCGAGGGATTGTTGGTGCCGCCGCCAAAGTTGAAAAACTTGGCGTGGTTGGCCGAGCCGGCGCCCAGGACGCCGCCGCCCAAATCCCGGGTGGTCTGCGCCGCCGAGATGCCCAGATTCCACCGGTTATTCAGCGAGACATCCAGGATGGTGGTTTCGATCAACACCTGCGCCAATACCACGTCCAGCTTGGAAATCACGTCCTTGATCATTTCCATGTCCTGTCGCATGGCGAAAACCAGCAGCGAGTTCGACCGCTCGTCCGCGATGATCTTGTTTTGGCCGATGATTTCCATGTCGCCAGAGGTCGAGGCGCGCCGGATGATCTGTTGCAACCGATCGCTGAAGCTGGATTGTCCCGCGGCGGTGGCGGGCTGGCCGGGTTGCTGCATGCCCAACGCCGTGGTGCCGGGCTGGCCGGGCAGACCGGTGCCGGGGCGGGCGCCCGGGGTGGTCGAGCGGCCGCCGGACGGGCGGGTGCCCACGCTGGTGCCGCCGCCGCCGCTGCTCAGGCTGTTCAACGCGTTGGCGATGTCCGTTGCGATGGCATATTTGATCGGAATGACTTCCGAGATGAATTCCGAGGGGACCGTTACGTCAACTTCCTCGATCAATTCCAGCATCCGCTTGACGTTCTCGGTGTAGTCGCGCAGGACCAAAATCTGGCTGCTGTCAATCGGCAGGATGCTGTTCGGCACCTTGGCAAACGGGGTGAGCACTTGCACCAGTTCGCTGGGGCGCGCGTATTTCAATTGGGTGATGTGGGTCACATAAGACCCCAGTTCGGGCAGGGCCTCGGCCTCCAGCCGTTGGATCGGCGCGCCTTCCTGGTTGGCTTGCGCGGTGGGGACGGCTTTGGCGAATTTTTCGCCCATGGGAATGAGGGACACCCCGTTCATGGCCAGAACGCTTTCCAGCGCCTGAACGACTTCGGCGCGGGTCAACGGCGTTTCCGTGCGCAACAGGATGGGCGGGCTCTGCAGGTTGGCCGGACGTAAAATGGTGCGTCCCACCAGCTTGGCGTAGTAATCCAATACCTGGTTCAAATCCGCGCCTCCCGAGCCGACCCAGTCAATGGTGCCGGCGGGAATTAATTCCTCCTGGGCTGGTGCCGGCTTGGCCGTGGCGACGGGAGTGCCCAGCGCGGTGGGCGCACCCGGGGCGCCCGGGGCTTCCGGCGTGGCTGGCGCGCCCGGTGTGGCCGGCGCG
>Ga0255345_1005377_pt1 | contig 13187 bp, 16 predicted proteins | sample wastewater_treat_6_FD_192415 | JGI IMG/M metagenome (GOLD analysis project Ga0255345, IMG submission 192415) | Wastewater microbial communities from Lulu Island WWTP, Vancouver, Canada - plant20 | ecosystem: Engineered > WWTP > Wastewater > Unclassified | place: Canada: Vancouver, British... | reverse complement strand
GGAAATAACTGTTGCATAAATGGTAGGCGAAATTTAAACCCTGCTAATCTACGTCCATTATCTAACGATTTTAAGATACTATCTTTATCTATTCAAGAGTTAGACTTCTATTATCTATAGCCTTATCAACCTAAATACACCAATCGCTCTAAACTACCCCTCTTGAGATTTTACCGTAGGACCTTCTTAGTTTCAAGCCTTTCTAACTAACTTTAGCCTCTATAAAGATTGTATATCACTAAAATAAGAAATTCAAGTTTCTGTTATCGTTCTGTGATATTGTCATGGGTAAATAGTTCTGAGAAAATGTCACCTATGTAAAACTATAATACTTACTTAATAGCATGAATACAAATTCGGGAATAACCTATATTCTCCTCCGAGATGGGGAGGAGAATATAGGTAGGACACTTACTACTATTTTCACCCTCACCCCTACTCTCTCCATCAAGGGAGGGAAATAGGATGATTCCCGTTTTCTTCGTGTCGCTTTTATATCTCAAATATTATAGATTTCTTTGAACGGCTTATTAAAGAAGACTCCCATAAAGTAAAATTGAAGTATTTTATTGGAAGAAAAATCCAAATAATTTCATCCTTCTATTATTTGGAATTTAAAAAAGGAGGGGTGTATATCCCGTAGGGGCAATTCATGAATTGCCCCTACAATTTTTCTATGTTCTCCTTTTTCAAGTGATTATCTCTATAGCCTTTTTATGAGCTTTTGACTCCAGAGAATCATCTAAGGGAGAAAGCTTTATCTCTCCATACTTACGTGATAAAGCCCTTTCAAGAAGAAGATCTGCTAACCACGGATTTTTTGGTAGCAGGGGTCCATGAAGATATGTACCAAAGACATTATTCTGCCAGGCTCCTTCGGTTTTATCTGAGCCATTATTCCCATAGCCTCTCATAACCTCTCCAACGGGTCTGGCATTCTTACCCAGATATGTCCTGCCGCTGTGATTTTCAAAGCCAACCAGAGTGAGATCTTTATACCCATCTATCATAGACTTAACAAGGACATTACCTATAAACCTCTTCTCTCCAGCTTCTGTATAGACATCGAGTATACCAAGTCCATCCAATCTGGGAGTATTCTCAGGCTTATAATAATGACCAAAGAGCTGATAACCACCACAGATCCCAAGAAAAACCACACCTTTCTCTGCCGCTGAGATTAAACTAACCCCCTTTTTATCAACAAGATCGGGAGCCAATAATCTCTGCTCTCTATCCTGTCCTCCACCCATAAAAAATATATCTACATCTTCAGACACATTATCTCCAATAGAAGCGGGAATTAATTTTATATCTATATCTCTCCACTCTGCTCTCTTTACAATGACAAAAATATTACCCTTATCCCCATAGAGATTCATAAGGTCAGGATAGAGGTGACAAATAACAATCTCCATAGATTATTTTTCAGACAATTCCTTCAAGATATCCCTGCTCTTTACGATAGACTCAAGATTTGTCTTTTTTATCTCTTCATAGAGTTCTTTCCTGAGAATCTCCACATTCTTTGGGGCATTAATACCAATCTTTACGCTATCTCTGCTTATCTCAAGAATAGTAACCTCTATAGCCTCCCCCAAAAGGATAGACTGCCCTCTCTTTCTGGTAAGAACAAGCATCTCAGCCTACCAGAGCAGAGTTAGAAATCTCATCTTCAAACAGGTAATGCCTGGTAGTATAAGGAGAATCTTCCAGAACTATCTGGAAAGCCTTTTTACTTTCAATATCTATAACTATTGGGGCGATTAAATTTGCTGTAGAAAGTTTAAAATCTTCGTTTAAAGCAACTATCACGTAAATCGCAATCTTTTCACCGATATGTGAATCTTCGATGTTTATTGAATAATCGGGGAAGAAGATAAATGGGTCAGCCAGAAGAAATGCCAGCTCAGGAGTCTTTAAAGACTGTAACCAGAAGAAAGGAGAATCATCCTTTTCCCTGATAAGAACGAACTCCCTCTCATCCTCAAAACCAAGAATGGGGGATACGAACTCTATCTTATACTCATCCCCTATCTCTATATCTCCAAATAAAAGAGTCCTCACCTTCATAAGCACCTAACCAAGATGATCAATCAGGCTAGGCTGTAATACCCTGGCAGCAGCGATGAGACTGGCCTGATATATATTCTGCTGAGAATAAAGTTTTAAAACCACATCTTCTATTTCTATATCTTCCTGCTTTGACAGGAGGTCAGTATATCTGACATTTTTATCAGAGATGAGATTACTGTTGAATTCTATTCTAGATAATCTGGCACCTAGGCTAGAATTCTCAGCGTTCACTCTATCCATAATCTTATCAAGATTTCCCATCTCTTCATTTATCTGAGAAGTATCCCCACCCAAAAGGGCATTTTTAAGGGAAATCAGGTGTTCAAACATACCGGTATCGACAAATAATGTCTTACCTGTTGGAGTAGTCTCAATAGTTACATCTTTAGAAATCTCCACCATTCTGACGTTATTATCACCTCTATAATTTATGACATCTCCCTGTCTCTCTAATGGGGGAATCGTTGTTCTGTATCCTCCAAATATATATTTCCCCGAAACATCTGTATTAGCAACCTGAATAAGATGATCAATAAGTTGATCTAACTCCTCTGCTATAGCATCTCTGGAAGATTGAGGTAAAGATTCGCTAGCTCCCCTCACTGCCAGGGTCTTAACCCTGTTAAGGGTAGAAGAGATATCCTGCAAAGACTTATCTGCCACCTCTAATTCTGTCTTTAAAAAATCTGTATTTCTGGTATACTGACTATTAGCACTTAATGTAGTCCTATACTCCATAATTTTTATAGTAGCCAGTGGATCATCTGAGGGTCGACTTACTTTTTTCCCGCTGGATAGCTGATCCTGTAGTTTTTCTATCCTGGTAAGGTTATTCGACAGGTTCCTCAATACTGTGTTGGCTGTCATATTATATGTTATCCTCATATCTTACCTCCCAACGACCCCTGTTTTCTCTATTAAAATAGAAAGCATCTCATCCATGGTTGTTAATATCCTGCTTGCCGCTGAGAATGCATTTTGATATCTTATCATATTTATTACCTCCTCATCTATAGAGACTCCGGATACAGATTCCCTTTCCTTCTCAATAGCATCCACTAAAGTATTCTGGTTCTCAAAGAGCCAGTTTGCTCTTTGAGAAATAATCCCCAACGAATCGGTCTGGTTATTCCAATAGTCACCGATAGTAAAACTTCCATCTATTAAGAATTCCCTATTTATTCTGGCTATATTTAAGGCATTAGAGCCATCACCCGGAGAATCCATAACAGTGCTGGCTGCAATCTTACTGAGGTCCTGTAAAATTACATCCGAGATCTTTATATTGGAAGCTATAACACCTTTACCTGCATCTATAAGTGAGAAGAAGTCATTTCCTGTACTGTTATCCAACCCATAACCTGTCCCGTGCAGTTCGTTAACCCTGTTAAAGATTACACTGGCTAATCTATCGATAGCATTTAAAATACCGGTCTCATAATTATAGCCCCGATCGTCCACAACACCTATAAGGTTATCCCTGGCGTAAATCACACTGGAAAGTCTACCTTGCTCATTCTTTAGATAGACATTACTTCCATCATCCCATAAAACCTGACCATCCAAAACGGTCATCTTATAAACCTTATTATTAATCCCCACCAGGGTATGATCACGTATATTTATAATAGCCTCTCCAACCTCATTTATATTTACATCAAAATTTATATATTCAGAAAGTCTATCTAACAGAAGGTCCCTTTTATCCAGAAGATCATTGGGGGACTGTCCTCTGATATAAGACCTTTTTATCTCTTCATTAAGGGCTCCTAACTGAACCGCCATATCATTAACATTGTTAACCTGAATAACTAAATCTTTATCCAGCTGGTCTCTCAACTGAATTAAACCACCCCGTATATGGGATAAAATAGAGAGGAGTGTCTCTGCCTGTTCCTTAAGTGAGCCTCTGATTGCCATACTCTCGGGATTCGTGCTCAACTCTTGCCAGCTGTTCCAGAACTTATCTATAGTACTCGACAGACCACTATCTGACGGCTCCCCAAGGATATACTCGATCTTTTCCAGAGTACTCTTCAGTTCATCCCAATAGTCCTTTATCCTATTCTCATCTCTATACTGGATATCAAGAAATTCGTTCCTGACCCTTCTGATACTTCTCAACTCTGCTCCAGTACCTATAATACCTACAGATGGAAGAGATATAGGGAGTGTTGTAGATATAAGCCCTTCCTGCCTTGAATATCCCTCAGTATTTGCATTTGCTATATTGTGGGAGGTTATATCCAGTGCAGTTCGATTAACAAAGAGCGCTCTTTTAGCTATCTCTATCCCCAGAAAACTTGAAATCATACTACTCTCCAAGCCAGGCTTTTATTATATCTTCAGGAACCTCACCCGAAAGCATCCTATCTGCCAATGCCTTCTCATCCACAGTATATCTGCCTTCTTCTATAGCTCTCTTTATGCTGCTTAACTTCTCCGCAATATCAGGTTCTTCTATATTTGATATAGATCTGAGTATCTTGGATAAAGTTTCTCCTTCTCTGGATATCTCAATCCTATCAGAAGGCGTTGAAGAGGTCTGAGCTTTCCCTTTAGATTCTTTAGACAGGTATATCCCAAGAAGTCTTCTCAATTCTTCACTTTCATATATTCTCATTTTATTACCCCCTATCCTCCAGGAATATGGGTCCTTGAAATGTAGTATCCTTCTTTAAAATATCTATATACTTCTCCAGAAGCCCTATAGACTGACCCAGTAATCTGGAATTAATCTCTACCAGATCATCCAGCTTTACCACCAACTCGCCAAGATATTTAATCTTCTCTCTAACCACATTCTGCTCCTCCACTGTGAGTTTAGAGATAAAACCTTCAAGGTCCTCCTCATAAAATCCACCCGTATTAACACTATCAGGAGAAAATAATCTCTTGATTATCTCTGACTGGCTATTAGTTATCTGTAATAATCTATCCAAATCTCTACCAATGATAGCCAGTCTCATCTCCTCTGACAGTTCAATCAACGATTCATACAATCCTATCTGAATATCTATAAATTCCAGCATATTTCTATCCATTACAAGATATAAAATCGGATGAAAAGGGTAAAACTTTAATCTTATTTACCAGTTCGCTTTCCTCTCAGATATTCCAGAAGAAACGTATCCTCATGTTCTTTACCCTTATCCACCCCTATAATATTCCTTACCTCCCATAGGAGCTTTAATCTGCATTCAGGGCAGAGTCTACCGCTATCTATTGCTCTACCACAGGACTCACAGGTAGGTTTTATAGATAATCTGCCAGCCCTTATAAATTTATTTATCCTGGATTCAGTTACGCCAGTCCTCTCCATAATCTCAGCGATCTTTGCATCTGGGTTCTCTTTAAGGTAATCCTTTACACGATTAAAATCTTCTTCTTCTTTCTTTTGACACTCAGGGCATATATCACTAGAAATCTTCACAAAGAGCTTTCCGCACTCCCTGCAGTTTGCAAGAGCCATATTATCGCCACCTTATTTCTATCTGATCTCCATCTTTCAGAGGAGAACTGAAAGATGCTTCTTCTCCGTTTAAAAGAATATCTCTAATCTGGGCATCATCCCTCAGAGATATACAGGTCAGGACATCAGCAAGTATAGGCTGATATACCGATGTTATATTATAATCTCCCTCAACAAAAGGTTCATCAGGGCTAATTTCTTTACCATTAAAGGTCAACACCTTACCATAATTGAGTTTCAATTCCTCGCCATTAACTTTTATAGACATAGAGAAATTCTCGCCAAGGTCTTTACCCAAGACATCTCTCACTGCGGGAAAAGGATTGGTCTGTATCTCTATTATATCACCCGGATTCAGAGTAATATCTTCTGTGATAATTCTCCCATTTAGATATATTACTGCAGGATTCCATTTAAAAGTATGCTCAGCACCATTCAACCTGTATCTGAGGATCTGAGATTCTGGATGGATATCTATAGATTTAAGAAATCTATAAAGACTAATCTTACTCTTTAACTCAATCTTCGCCCTATCATAGATGATTGTATTCCTGCTGGCAGGTCTTCCATCTATCAGGACATCAACAGGTAATTCATACTCCCTGCCATTTACCCTTACCCTTGGAGCCTCGATAGTATTCATTAGATCTTCTATAGAAATCATAGCATCAAGTCCCCTCTCCCCTGGAATAATTTTCACCTCATCCCCCATACTTATTCTGGTATCAAGAGAAGCCCTATTACCGTTTACAGCAATAATGGCTGGTTTACCCTTTTCTCCAGAAAAAATCTTAATATCTCCATTCACTTCTACGGAGATTCCCCTTCCCGGTTCTCCATATATTAACCAGGGAGAGAAACCACTGGAGAGTATTAAGTCTCTTACCGTTATTATTCCTGTATCTAATATCCTTATCTTCTCTCCATTAAGCCAAACCTCTATGGGAATAAAACCTCTTCTATTCTGATAGGCATTGAGTATCCCCACAGGAGTTATCCATTCTGGACCCCCTAATCTTTTCCCTAACGATACATCTAGAGAATCTCCCCCCTTTATAGCGATACGGTCCTCTGGGATATTCAGAATCCCAGACAACTTCTCTTTAAGATATGGGGTAAGGCTTCCTCCCCCTATACAGATAACAACTTCAGGAGGTTTTTCATTTAATTCTAATATCTTTCCTCCTATCTTTAGGGCTATACTTTCTACGGCAGGGTCAATCACTTCAAGTAACATGCCCTCTTTTATATTGTGAGTCTTTCCCAGTATATCTTTAAAAGAGAAATCTCCTCTACTTTTCTTAATTGTTTCAGCTGTAGAAAAATCCACTAGAAATTCTTTCATTATCAACTCTGTAACCTCATCCCCGGCAAATGGAACCATCCCATAACCTAAAACTGTTCCATCTTTAGAGATCGCTATATCAGATGTCCCGGCACCTATATCCACCAGAGCTATATTTAACCTCCTAAGATCAGGTGAAACAACCAAATCCATAGCTGCTATTGGCTCTAGGGTCATAAGCGCTACCTTTAGTCCTGCATAATCAAAGGCTGAAACCAGAGCATCAATAACTATCCTGGGAAGAAAGGTTGCAATTACCTCACAGGATATAAATCTTCCCCTCTGTCCGAGTAGAGATTCAACCTGTACACCATCTAAAGAATACCTGGTAACACTGTATCCTACACAGATATAATCCCAGGTTTCCATCTCGTTCTCTGATTGGAGTAAATTCCTGGCAGAGTATACTGCATTCCATTCGAGAGAGTTTACATAAGATTCTGTAATTAGAGTAAAGAGAGGGAATTCGATCTGGGACCTTCCCCTTTTAGTAAGGAGGACCCTACCAGCAACAGCAGTGGCGGCTTCAGTAATTTTTATCTTCATCTTCTTTTCCAGAGCCTCTTTTACAAATTTGATAGAATCAGCCACCTGAGGTACATTATGGATCTGCCCATCAAACATAGCCCTGGTAGGGTGCTCTCTAACGGAAAAGCCGGTAATCTTCAGCTTTTTATCAGAAATCCCAACTAACCCCTTTATACTGCGTGTTCCAACATCAATTCCGACCAGTTCTTTCATAACTCAAAAAATTGATACGCAGCTGTAAGGGACCTATCTACATAAGAGATGAATTCTTCCAGCGCTTCCTCTTTAGCCAGACCAAACCTGGCAAGCGCTTCCTCTGAGATCTGATACATAAGTCCATCTATACCAACACCGTATCCCATCATCAGGGCAATACCATCTCCAACATTAACAACACTGGGGGACAGAAGCTTGCTCTTCTCTGGACTGTGATGATATCTTATCGCTTCTATCAAAAACTCAGGAAGATTCCATCTCTTAGCTAAAAGGCCACCCATCTCTGCATGGTCAAAACCGAGGACTTCACTTTCAATTATATTGAACGGCTGAAGAGATTCGGAAACTCTTTTAACAATCTCTTCGTACTGTTCTTCCAGATATTCTCCCAGTACTATCTTTCCTATATCATGTAGTAATCCTGCTACAAAGTATGCCTCGATATCCCCTAACCTACTCTTCCGTGCAATCTCTCTACATATTATGCCACAGGCTATTGAATGCCTCCATAATTCTCCTCTGTCTAAAGAGTATCCTTTAACTTCTTTTCCCAAGACGTCTTTAGCAAGAGTGGTATATATCAAACTCTTCAATGTATTGAGTCCCAGGATCACAACAGCTTCAGTTACAGATACTATTCTCCTGGGGAAGCCATAATATGCGGAGTTAGCCAATTTAAGGACATTGGCAACCAATCCCTCGTCACCTGAAATAGCTCTGGTTATGTCTGATATAGAACTTCTGGGGTCATCTATTTTTTTAAGAGACAAAGAAATAACGTATGGCAGGGCTGGAAACTTCTCTATCCTATCTATAATTCTATCCAAAGTTAATTTTTCACTCATCCACCTATGTTTTTAATCAACTCCTTATATAATATATCGGCTAAACTGTTATTGCTCTTAGCCAAAACTTCTGAGATCTCACCGTCAAACCATTCATAATATGTAGACATAGCGAATGACGGTGTTTCAGGAGAGAACAGATCTATAGACTTTCTCATCTCTTTCATAAGAGCATTCCAGAATATTGATACAAATTCATCTGTAACTACTCTCAGTTTCTCCCTTTCATCTAAGTTATAATTTAATATCATTCTCACATCATCTATATACATCACTCAAACACCAGCTCTCCCTGTAAGGCTCCGGATTGTTTCAGTGCTGTAATTATTCCAACTGTATCTTTTGGTGTTACGCCTAAAGTGTTAAGAGTCTGCACTAAATCTCCAAGTGTAACTTCTCTGGCATTCTCCTCCTGTGGAGCAACTACAGTTATCTTTATATTATTATACTCTATTGCAACAGGAAGTAAACGAACTTCCTTCCCTATAACCACAACACCGGTCCTTTCATTTATCACTATTCTGGCTGGAATATCGGGTATTATCTCTAATACTTCTATCTGTGCGAGAAAATTGACCACATCACTCTGATATTCTTCCGGTACAGTCACCTCTACTGTAGAAGAATCTATAGCCCTAGAAATATTTTCAAATTTACCATTAATCGCCTCAACAATTCTCTGGGCTGTTGTAAAATCTGGATTTCTCAGAGAAAATCTTAACTGTTTAGTATCTATAGTTCCACCTACACTTTTTACAATTTTACCCCCATTATAAACGATACCAACGGTGAGAGGTGATTTACTCCTGGTCTTACCTGTTATATCTATACCGCCGACAGAGATAGACCCCTGAGCTCTTGCAAATTCTTCATTTGTGATAGGAGATACAAGGGGTGTATCCAGTAAGATACCACCCTGTAAACTTGTAGCATCCAAATTGCTGGAAACCTGGACATCAAACGTATCCCCACCCTTTGCATAAGAAGGTATATCCATAGTAACTGTTACCACCGCTACATTCCTGGGCTTTATAAGGTTCTGAGAGATGGTTATACCAAAGTTCTTACTCATATTGGCTAACATCTGCTGGGCAAGGGAAACATTTCTATCACCAGTTCCCTGTAATCCAACCACCAGTCCCATTCCAACAAGATGGATACGATCTATGCCTTGAAGCTGGGCTATATCTTTTATCCTGGCAGAATAAGCAAGAGAATTAAAAAATAATACAAATACAACTGTAAGAATATATAAATACCTTCTCATCTTTCACCTCTATCAGAATAAAATTCTTAGAAGCTCTTGAAGCCAATAAAGTATCGTAGAAAGTATACCACCACCTTCAGGCTTTGGCGCTGAACTCTGATATTTCACATCAAGGTCCACAACCTTAGAGGAGATAACAGTATTATCCTTATCTATATCTTCTGGTCTTACTAACCCCTTTACATATACCACCTGTTCTTCATTATTTACAGTAACAACCTTGGAACCCTCTATCCGAAGTAATCCATTGGAAAGGACATCATTTACAACAACCCCTACATTCCCTGAGAATCTCGCTGCCTGAGATGTATTTCTACCACCAGAGAAGGCAGATGAGAGTTCAACAAAAAAGGCAGAGACAAAATCGAGGAATCCTACCCCTGGACCACCTTTCAGGTTAACTGACTTGTTGGTCCCACTACCCATCTGTTGATCAGCCTGGGTGTATTCGGTTATTATTACGGTTAAAGTATCTCCTTTATCAAAAGCCCTATGGTCAGTATATAGAGATTTAGTTAAACCCAGATTAAAAGTCAATATAATAATCAATAATATAATTTTTCCCTTCATTTAAAGACCTCCACCTTATCTTTCCCCACAACTGTTCCTAAGACTTCCCTGAAGCTATCAGGATTTCTTAGCCTTATAGTCTGTCCTAAATAGCCATCCTGAAGGGCTATAAGTACCGTGGTTACTGTTAGATTTCCAGTACGCCTGATAGCTTCAACCTCTCTATTCTTACTCACCAGAGGCTCTTCTGCTATAGAAGAGTCTGTTATAATCTGCCCTGGATAAATTATTCTGGTAGTAACCTTCCCTATTATATCTCCTTTATCTTCCACCGCATATGGTACAATATTTTCAATAAACTTCTCTGTTATCATATCTTCAGTGATGAGAATCCCCTTCTGTATATATCTACTGGCCACATATACAATCTTCTTTATATTTGTCTTTAAAGATAAATTAATGGACTTGACATTTTTACCATCAACATAGAAGGAAACCTTTACCACGATGACATTACTATTGCCAGAACTTAACTGTTTTACGTCTATCTCCAAATTACCTGCAGGTAAGAGAATATCAGAGGAATTAACAGAAAGGAGCTCTATATCAGAAATATTTAGTCTCTCCTTCACTATGGGAAGCAACTCATCATGAGTTATAACCTGACTTTCACGAATAAAGGTTATCTTCTCAGGAGAGCTAAAATCTTTATCCGCTATTAGAGATGGTAGTTTCATTGAGATAATCTGTTTTACATACTGAGAGGAATAGACCATATTTCTTCCTATGGGAGGAGCAGGAAAAAGTTCAGTGAGGAGAAACCCATCAGGTATACCTGATGGGTCCTCCAGGACATCTTTCAGATAAACTTTATCTTCACTAATATTAACTATAGCCTTTAAAGTTAAAGTAGAAGAATATAGAACAGGCTGAGATAGAAAGAGAAGAAAGATGACCATAAATAAGAGAAAAAATCTCTTCATACTATTACCTGCGCAATGTATTTGCAGTCTGTAACATATCGTCCGATGCCTGAATAGCCCTGGCATTTACCTCATATGCCCTCTGTGCGACTATCATATTTACCATCTCTTCTACAACCTTAACATTGGACATCTCTAAAAATCCCTGTGCTATAGTTCCAAAACCATTATCCCCAGGATTTCCAATTATAGGCGCACCAGAAGCGGCACTGGCTCTGAATAAATTTCTCCCTATGCTCTCCAAACCGGAGGGGTTTATAAACTTCGCCAGTTGGATCTGCCCTAAAGGCTGAAAATCTATCGAGCCAGGAAGAGTAACAGAAATCGTTCCATCACTTGTAATAGCAATACTGGTAGCCTCTGCTGGTATTATTATCTCTGGAGCTAAGGGTAGCCCATCAGAGTTCACTATCCTTCCCTCACTATCCTTTTTAAATGCACCATCTCTGGTATAGGAGATAGAACCATCTGGCATTATTATCTGGAAAAAACCATCCCCTTCTATTACTAAATCTAAAGAGTTTTGAGTCTGCTGAAAATCGCCCTGAGAAAAAAGTTTCTGTATAGCAACAGGTCTCACACCATGACCTACCTGCACACTCGTCGGGACCTGAGCACCCTGAGCGATCAGAGCTCCAGCAGCTCTTACAGTATTGTACAGCAAATCCTGAAAATCAACCCTGCTCTTTTTAAAACCGGTCGTATTAACATTAGACAGGTTATTAGCTATCACATCAAGATTTAACTGCTGTGCAAGCATTCCAGAGGCTGCACTCCATAAAGCTGGAATCATATTTCATTCACCTCCAAATTAGCCAGCCCCTGCGTAGCAGTCCAGCTGGCAAAATTTAAGCAAATCTTCCTAAATCAGATATCAACCTTTCAGTAATACCATCTTCTGCCTGTATAAGCTTCTGATTAGACTCATATGCTCTGTAAGCAGATATAAGCTCAACCATCTCTCTAACTACATTAACGTTAGAATTTTCTAGCGCATACTGTTCTACCTCTGGCTGAACAGGCTGTGGATTAAAATTCACAAGATTATTTCCTATCTTCTCTATCCTTTCACCTCCTTGTGGAATAACCACTCTCAGATTATCTATGAATTTTCCATCTATTAAAATCTCACCACCAGCAGTAATAACTATCTCGCCACCCTGCTGTACCTGAACAGAACCTCTCTCCCCTAACACTAAATAACCGTCCACAGTAGACAGATATCCCTCTTCATTTATCATCAACTGTCCATTTTTTGTATATCTTTCTCCCATAGGGGTCATAACAACCAGAAAACCGTTCTTAATTGCTATATCAAGTGGATTTGATGAAGGGATAGAAGATCCGGAAGTATTTAGAGTAAACACATCATCCACATAGGCACCTGTACCCATAAAGCCTAAAGGAACTGGTTCCCTATAATTATAAAACTCATAAACAAAAACCTCAGGGAAACTCCTAACTACTGTCTGATCTCTCTTATAACCAACAGTATCAGAATTAGCTAGATTATTAGAGATTGTATCTACCCTAACCAATTCTGAAAGCATCCCTGAGGCTCCTGTATAGATGCCCCTAAACATATCTCTCTCCTATTTTTTAAAATGGCAGGCCCGGCAGGATTTGAACCCGCAACCCCTGGTTTTGGAGACCAGTGCTCTGCCAGTTGAGCTACGAGCCTATGCCTATCCTTCTCTTATCTCACTTCCCGATGAACGGTATGCTTCCTGCAGGAAGGACAGAACTTCTTCAGTTCCAACCTACCAGAAGTATTCTTTTTATTCTTGGTAGTGGTATAATTTCTATTTTTACAGTCGGTACAAGCTAATGTTATTATATCTCTGGGCATTGTTATTCTTCAAGCTGGGTAATTACACCAGCCCCTACTGTCCTACCTCCTTCCCTTATGGCAAACCTTAACCCTTCCTCTAACGCTACTGGCACT
>Ga0255345_1005376_pt1 | contig 13190 bp, 9 predicted proteins | sample wastewater_treat_6_FD_192415 | JGI IMG/M metagenome (GOLD analysis project Ga0255345, IMG submission 192415) | Wastewater microbial communities from Lulu Island WWTP, Vancouver, Canada - plant20 | ecosystem: Engineered > WWTP > Wastewater > Unclassified | place: Canada: Vancouver, British... | reverse complement strand
ACCAGCCGGTTCTGATTGTCCAGGCTCGCGCTCACCCCGGTGGTGGAGGCTTTGGCATTAATCGCGGCGAGCAGCGAACCACTGCTGTCACCATCCAGCACGGTTGTCGCACCGATCTCGATGCCATTAATATAGAGAGCGCCGGCCGCAAGGGTTCCGGCCGCGACTGCCGCCGAACCGGTCACCGTTGTGGCGACGGTCAAGGCATCCACCTTGGTAGATGATTTTATCGAATCGATAGCAGCCACTTTGGCAATCGCACTGGTCTCACCATTGTAAACGGTGTTTGCCGCACCATCGACAAAGTAGGCGGCCGATAAACCGGTTAAGGTGCTCAGGGAGGCGGCGGTCCGGCTCGAGTTGGTCAAGTCAAAGTTAATATTCTTTCCGGTATCAGCCGTCAAAACGATGCTATTACCGGATCCCGCCCGTGCGGTAACATGGGTTTTAGCAGCAGCGGAATTTATCGCCCGGGTCAGGTCGGCGATCATGTCTGTCGCTATCGACCCAGCGCCGCCGTCGCCCAGGGTAACCGTGGCGATGGTTGCGCCGTTTATCACCAATCCGCTAATCTCAACCCCGCTTGCGCCGGCTACATCGATCTCAGTCCCGACCAGGTCCAGAATCGACACCTGATCATCGGTCTCCTTGGTGGCGGCTACCAGCCGGTTGTTAATGGTAAATTCACCGACACTGAACCCTCCCTGGGTAGTTCCGCTGGCAAGGGTAGCGGCCGCCGTTGCCCTTTCACCCAGGGCGGCTGCCCTGATGTCACCGATGGAGAAACTGATGGTCTGGCCTTGATTAGCGCCGATCTGGATCTTGCCGGAGGTGAAGCTGCCGTTGAGCAGGGTATTGCCGACAAATTCCGTGTCGTTGGCCACCCGGGTTAATTCGGCAATCAGCTGATTCGCTTCCGAGATCAGCAGGTCGCGGTTGGTGGTGTCGGTTGCGGCCTGTACCGCAAGGTCCCTTAAGCGCAGAATAATGTTGGTTGAAACATCCAGCGCGCCTTCCGCGGTCTGGGTCATGCTGATGGCGTCATTGGCATTTCTCGCCGCCTGATTCAATCCGCCGATTTGGCCCCTCAAATACACCGAGGTGGCCATGCCGGAGGCGTCATCCGCCGCCTTGTTAATGCGAAGGCCCGATGACAGACGCTCCAGCGACTTGTCCAGCTTCTCACTGATGTTGGTTAAGTGCCGCTGTGAATTTAATGCAGCTATATTGGTGTTGATTCTGAAACTCATAGTCATTACCTCCTTGTAAGTGTGTTAGTGGTGGACGTCCATGTCCTTGGTGGTACTGTCGATGAAGCCATTTTTCGCAGAACGCTCTAGCCCGGCGCCAATAGTAGTTATTATGCAACCGGGGCGGCTTCTGCCAGGTTTCGCTTCAAAACCTCTTCGTTCATCCCTCCTTTCATATCATCATTGTTGCTGCCCACAACCCTTCTATGTTGACCACCTGCATTGTTCGTAGACCGCTTGAGTTGCTGTATGATATCGGTACCGGGCCGACAAACCTTTAATTCTATTTTACAATAGTGCGGCATGACTTTCAGGCGGATATGGTTTTTTCTCCGACCGCGACAAGGCCGGTTCCGCCGGCAAAAAATATTGAAATGAAAAAAAGGGCTAAAGTTATTTTTTATCCGGCCGAACCAACCATTAAGTGAATGGACAGTTGGAAGCAACGATGAAAAACAATGGGTTAAAATTCTTCAAGCATTCGCCCCTTTTCAACCGGCTGCTCATCCTCAGCGCACTTGAGAGGACTCCCCGGAGCAGCCAGAGCAGCCTGGCGAAGGAGGCCGGTTTAACTTCATCCATGGTAAACAATTACATCCGCGAACTTTCACATGAACGGTTGATCCTGATTCAGGGAAATACCAATAGGACGATCAGTTATAATCTTACCGGTAAGGGTTTACAGGAAAAGATGTCTTTGCTTGTCGCCTATATATTAGAAACTACCGGCCTCTACCAGACAGCCAAGTGGGAATTTACTCAAAGACTTAAGAAAATCTATGAAGAAGGAATTCGCCGTGTCGTTCTCTTCGGTGCCGGCGCAACCGCGGAGCTTCTCTACAATGCCCGAAAATCCCTCGATCTTAAAATCGTCGGGGTAGTTGATAACGATCCTAAAAAACAAGGTACGCTTTTCGGCAATCTGATCATACAGGGACCCGAATATATTGAGCGGGTTAATCCGGATGGAGTAATCATCGCCTCAATCGGAAGACAAGATGAAATCTACGCCCAGATACGCCATCTTGCGAAAAAAGGGATTTCCGTACGTACCATAAGCGCTTCATGCCATGACAGTCAGAAAAAGCAAGAGAGCAGGCCTGCACCACGGATGTCCAGAGGTTGCATAAGGAGGCAGGCATAAGGCTGGTAATGACCCACCTTCGGATAACCGCATGAACCGATCCACGATAGGAGATCAGAAGATACTCGCAGTCATACCGGCCCGGGGCGGATCCAAAGGGATTCCCCGGAAGAATATACAGATGCTTCTGGGCAGGCCTTTAATCGCCTACTCCATTATTGCCGCACTCCGGTCGCAAACCGTACAGCAAACAGTTGTTTCAACCGACGATGAGGTTATTGCGCGCATCGCGCGGCACTTTGGAGCGGAAGTTCCCTTTCTACGACCTCCCTGCCTGTCAACCGATACCGCCTCCACCACATCTGTTTTGCGGCACGCGGTACGGTTCCTGTCGGACAAAAAAGAAAAGCCGGATGATATTATCGTGTGTCTGCAGCCGACCAGTCCGCTGCGCTCAGCCAATGACATCGATCAGGCGGTGCTTTTATGTTTGCAGGCGGGGGCGGATTCCGTGGTTTCACTCTGTCCGGCGGAACATCACCCCTACTGGATGAAAAAAGTGATGGGGGACAGGGTGTATCCGCTGATGGAGGTGGATGATGAACAATATCCCCGAAGACAAGACCTGCCTCCGGCATATCAATTAAACGGGGCTATTTATGTCACCCGAAGAAAAATCCTCCTCGAGGAAGAGCGACTGCTGGGAGAGAACACCCTGGCTTACATCATGCCCCGGGAGCGATCTATCGATATTGATACCCCCTTTGATTTAAAGCTGGCGGAACTGATCATGAAGGGAGAGGTCACCCCATGACCGCGATAAAAATCGGCCGCAGGAGAATCGGTGAAAATCACCCTGCTTTCATTATTGCCGAAGCGGGTGTCAATCACAATGGTGACACGAGTCTGGCCAGAAAGCTGGTGGATGACGCGGTTGCGGCAGGGGTTGATGCGGTTAAGTTCCAGACCTTTGTCACGGAGGAGATAGTCACCCGTACGGCACAGAAGGCGGACTACCAGAAGAAAAACACGGGGAGCTCAGGTGAATCGCAGTTTGAAATGCTGAAAAAACTGGAGTTATCGTTCGGCGCGTTCCGGGAGTTGAAGCGATATTGCGCGTTCCGGGGGATTATGTTTCTTTCCACCCCCTTTGATCGCCGGAGCGCCGATTTTTTAGATGATTTGAAAATCTCCGCCTTCAAGATCGCTTCCGGGGAGTTAACCAACCGGTCCCTCCTCCGCCATGTCGCTCTAAAGCGAAAACCGATCATTCTGTCTACCGGTATGTCCACCCTGAAAGAAGTGGAAAATGCGGTTACGATACTGGGCGGGACGCAAAACCGGCAAATAATTCTTCTCCACTGCACCTCCGAGTATCCGGCGAGGGCGGAAAGTATTAATTTGAGGGGCATGCGCACCCTGCAGGATCGGTTCGGCGTTCCGGTAGGCCTCTCAGATCATTCCCGGGGAATAGAAATCGCGCTTGCCGCCGTTGCCCTGGGGGCGTGCGTAATCGAAAAGCACTTTACCCTGGACAAGAAGTTGCCCGGCCCCGATCACCGCGCCTCCCTGGAGCCTCAAGAATTAAAGGCATTGGTGCGGGGCATCCGAAATATCGAAAAAGCGATGGGAAACGGGACAAAGGCTCCATCCGGAACCGAAAGGAAAATCAGCCGCATTGTGAGAAAGAGCATCGTTGCCGCGGTGGATATAAAGCAGGGAACGCCGTTCCGTGAAGACAACCTCACCACCAAAAGGCCGGGGCATGGTATCAGCCCCATGCGATGGAACGAGGTGATCGGCAAAACGGCGATGAGAGATTTTAAGGCGGATGAGCTGATAATAATTTAAGAGTCGCCATGAAACGGAAAATTTGCATTGTGACCGGCAGCCGCGCCGAATACGGATTGATGCACTGCCTAATGCAGGAAATTAGAGAAGACCCCGATCTGGCATTACAGCTAATCGTTACCGGCATGCACCTTTCGCCGGAGTTTGGTTTAACCTACAAGGCGATTGAAGAAGACGGCTTTGTGATCAACGAAAAAGTGGAGATGCTGATGTCAGGGGACACCCCGAGCGCCATTGCCAAATCCATGGGGCTCGGCGTTATCGGCTTTGCCGATGCCCTGGCGCGGCTCGGACCTGATATCATGGTTGTGCTGGGTGACCGGTATGAAATCTTCGCCGCCTGCGCCGCCGCCCTGCCTGCCCGTATCCCGATTGCCCACCTGCACGGCGGAGAAACTACCCAGGGGGTTATTGATGAAGCAATCCGCCACGCAATAACCAAGATGGCGCACCTTCATTTCACCGCCACGGAAACATACAAAAAAAGGGTCATTCAAATGGGAGAGCACCCGACGCGGGTTTTCTGTTTCGGCGCGCCCGGCCTTGATGCCATCGGGCGGCTCAGGCTGCGTGAACGCAGGGCGTTTGAAAAATCAATTGGATTTGAACTGGGCGCGAAAAACATCCTGATTACCTTTCATCCGGTCACCCTGGAGGCAAAGGTATCCGGTCTGCATTTCGGAGAACTGTTAAAAGCTCTGAAAAGGCTTAATGACACAAAGCTCATTTTTACCAAACCCAACGCGGACACCGATGGCCGGATTATCATCACAATGATCAATGATTTTGTGAAGGAAAACGGCGACAGGGCCATTGGGGTTGACTCCCTGGGCCGGCTTAATTACTTGAGCGCCCTCAAACATGTAGACATGCTGGTGGGCAATTCTTCCAGCGGCCTGACCGAAGCACCGTCTTTTAAAATACCCACGGTTGATATCGGAGACCGGCAGAAGGGCCGCGTCCGGGCCCAAACGGTTATTCATTGCGAAGCCAAGAGAAAAGATATTCTGGCTGCCATCAACCGGGGGTTCTCAACAAAATTTCGCGATTCCATCAAGGACGCGGTGAACCCCTACGGCGGCGGAGGGGCGTCGCGCCGCATAAAAAACAAGCTAAAAAATATTGGCCTTGGAAAGAATCTGCTTCAGAAGGAATTCCAGGATATCGGCTGCACGCCATGAAGGTTCGCCAATCATAGCCGGGGCAATAGCAGCATGAGTATTATATCTGAGGTTAAAGATGTGATAGTGGATCAGCACACTTCTTTCGGGGAAACGCTTCGGCGGATGGACCGGCATCAGAGAAGTATCACGCTGATAGTGGATGAGCATAACCGGCTGTCCGGCATTTTAACCGATGGCGACATTCGCAAGGCCATTCTCAGCGGCATAACACCGGAGGAGAGCGTGCAAAAGGCGATGAACCGCAATTATTTCTGTTTAAAGTCCGGGTATGCGGACGGAGAAATGATCAGAATTATGAAGGAAAACGGCATCTACCATCTTCCCATCGTGGATGAGCACCGGCGGCTCATCGGCGTCGTTTTCCAACAAACCTTTATCCAGCAAAAGATCCTGCTCAGTCCCATCGTTATTATGGCGGGTGGATTGGGCAGCCGCCTCTTCCCTTTAACCCGGGATACACCTAAGCCTCTCCTGGAGGTTTCGGGAAAGCCGATGATTATCCATATACTGGAAAAGTTTCGCGATGAGGGGGCAAGGGATTTTTTCATTTGCGTCAATTATAAAAGCACCATGATTGAGGAACACCTGGGAGATGGAAGCGCCTACCGCATTAACATAAATTATATCAAGGAAACCGAAAAGCTCGGCACGGCAGGCGCGCTCTCGCTCCTGCCGGAAATGTCCGCCCCCTTTTTTGTGGCCAACGCGGACGTCATGACTTCCATTAACTTGAGAGCGATGTATCAGTTTCACATCGATAACGAGGCGGCGCTCACCATGGCGATTAAAAAAAACCAAAAGAATGTTCCCTTTGGAACGGTTACCCTGGAACACAACCGAATCGTTGACCTGAGTGAAAAGCCTTCAATCGTGTACTATCTCAACGCGGGTATCTACATTATCGATCATCACTGTCTCAAGGAGATCCCGACAAACCGCCTATACCATATGACCGATTTTGTCACCCACCTGCTCTCCCGCAATGAGAAGATAACCGGGTATCTGATTAACGGCCCGTGGACCGATATAGGACAATTCAAGGATTATCTTGAATGCAACTGGGAAAGAGCGTCCAGCGGACACTCCGCCGAAAGCATCGGAAATCTCTACCGGGATGCGGTCCGGATCCCCCATCCGTAAATTGTTACAGTGCAGCCTAAGGAAAGATGATCTCTATGGACTGGAAAAATAAAACCATACTGGTGACCGGGGCGGAAGGATTTATCGGAAGCCATTTAACCGAAAGCCTGGTTGCCCGGGGAGCCCGGGTCAAGGCGCTGGCCATGTACAATGCCTTTAACAAGTGGGGGTGGATCGACCGCTTTAAGCGTAATGATATGAATGGCCTCAGCGTTCTCTGCGGCGACATTCGGGAAGCTGATTTCTTGAAAGTTGCGCTCAAAGGGGTTGATATGGTTTTTCATCTGGCCGCGCTTATTTCCATTCCCTACTCGTATGTATCACCCTCTTCCTACATCAAGACCAATATCGAAGGGACACTCGCTCTTTTACAGGCATCGCAGGAGTGTGAGGTTGAAAAAATCATTCATACCTCATCCAGCGAGGTGTATGGAACCGCCCGGTATGTTCCCATCGACGAGCAGCATCCCCTCCAGGGCCAGTCTCCCTATGCGGCGAGCAAAATCGGCGCGGATATGATTGTGGAAAGTTTTTATCGTTCTTTTAATCTGCCGGTGATCACGGTTCGTCCCTTTAATACCTACGGCCCCCGGCAGTCTGCCAGGGCTATCATCCCCACCCTGATTGTTCAGATGCTCACCCGGAATACAATTAAGCTCGGGTCCCTGCACCCGGTAAGGGATTTCACCTACGTTTCGGACACAGTGCAGGGTTTTATCGCTGCGGCGGAGGCCGAGGGGATATACGGGGAAGTAATCAACCTCGGCACCACCCGCGGCATATCAATCGGCGACCTGGCCGACAAACTGATGAAGATGATGGGAAAGACAGTGGAAATCGAATGTGAGCAGGAGAGGACCAGGCCGGCACGCAGCGAGGTCAACCGGCTTATCTGTGACAATCAAAAGGCGGGCGGGTTAATTGGCTGGCGCCCGGCGGTGCATCTGGACGAAGGTTTGGAGAAAACCATAAACTGGTTTAAGGAAAATCTGGAAGAATACAAGGGTGATGCATACGCCATTTGATAATGCATAAGGACGGGGAGAGCGTATGAGCTATTTTGAACAAAACCTGAAAGCCCTGGAGAAATGGCACCCCGAGATAGCCCGGCTGATGCGACGGGAGATAGATACGCGCCATATCGAGGTGTGTGTCTCAAAGGCCGGCATTGCCACCGCCAGGGTTACAACCCCCATCGGGGAGAGGGTCATGGTACATGATGAATTTGATCCGGCGGCAAAGGCTGAAGGGCACGTAAAAAAGCTTGATCTGTCCGGCACCAGCGGTTCGGTTCTTCTCGGCTTCGGGCTTGGGTATCTGGCTCGGGAAATAGTGAAAGCCATGGAAACCGGACACCTGCTCATTATCTGTGAAGCCGATCCCGCACTGTTCAGGGTGGCCTTAGAACACTGTGATCTGGCACGGGTGTTTGAAACATCGAGCGTAAAACTGTTGCTGGGAAAAGACATTGATATAGCGCCGCACATTTTTAGTCTCACGATGAAATATCTCACCGCCAAAATATCGGTGATTAGCTTTCATCCATCCCTGGTTATCGATCCCGAGGTATACCAGAACCTGTATCAAAAGGCGCAGGAAGCGGCCCTGCTGATTAAGGTAAAAGCCAATACCGTCCTCTACGGAGGCAGGGAAATGGCGGGGAATATACTCGCCAATACCATGGAAATCATTCGATCCGCCGGCATTAGAAGATTGTTTAATAAGTTCAGGGGTATTCCCGCAATCATCGTAGGAGCCGGTCCTTCGCTGGAGAAAAATGTGGCGTTTTTAAAAGAGGTTAAGGAAAAAGCGATACTGATCGCGGCAGACCGAACCTTGGGACTGCTCTTACCTTTAGGCATAACCCCCCACCTGGTGCCGTCGATCGATTACAGCAAAGTCAACTATGACGAAAAATATGCATCGCTTCACATGAGCGATAAACTTTACATGGTCTTTTCTCAAACCCTTCATCACAATATTACCAGGAAGTTTTGGGGAGAAAAGTTTGTCCTGGGTACCCAGGATACCCTGGGCACTATGCTCAGTTATTATTGGGGTGACAAGGGATATGTCCCCACCGGGCTGCACGTGGGTCATTTAGCATTTTGTTTGGCCGGCGCCATGGGCTGCAATCCCATTATACTCACCGGTATGGACCTGGCCTTTTCCGGAGACAAGGTCCATGCCGGGGATATTGAAACGAAGGAGCACTATGTAGCGTCTGACCGGTTTGCCAGTGAAGGCATCTTCGGAGAGCGATTAAAATCGGATGCGCCTTTCAGAAGTTTTGTCTTTGATTTAAACAGGGCTATACGCGAGTCAAACGCACTGTGCATCGATGCCAGCGAGGGGGGGGCAAAAAAAGAGGGCGCCAGGATAATGCGTTTAAGAGATGCGGTTAGCGAATACTGCAAAGTCGACCATCCGGAAATAAGAAGTATTCTTGAAGAGGAGAGCCAAAAATTTGATGATTCGCTATATGATGAGTTGCAAAAAGATTTAATCTTTGTTGAAAAAGAGTCCAAAAGCATGAAACGGGCTTCCCGGGCAATACTAAGAATTATTGGAAAATTCCGGGCAATGAAGGCGGCGGGCAGGCAAACAAGCTCGGAATATATCAAGCTCACCAGGAAAGCCGAGATGTTGACCCGCCAGGCCGAGGGAAGAGGGCGGATCTGGAATATGTTGATGAATTACAACTTTGCCAATGTGCTTTTTATGGGAAGGGAGGAGATAAAAAAAATAGATTTAATCGATGATCCGTATGAAAAACTGGAGGGCCAGTTGGATCGGGCGGCAACCTACTACAAAAACTTTCTCGATGCCCTTACCCCCTTCATTGACGACATTCAAAAACTCACAAAGAGACTTGCGCGGGAATGCACGGCAAAAGCTACTTTCGAAAAATCAGCGAAAACCTGGAGAGACTATCTCAGCTACGGCACGGATCTCTTTAAAGCGGAAATATACCGTGAGGCTGAAGCCGCCTTCAAGCAGGCCATCGAGTTAAATCCCGACCATAGTGAGGCCTGCTACTATTTAGGCAGGATTTATCACGAACAGAATAGATTTAAGGCCGCCGCCTCCATATTAGAAAAGGCCATCGCGCTTGGAAGTGATGTAACCGATGCGAAAGATCTTCTCGATGCCTGTAACGAGAGGAACCGGCAATGGGATTCCCGCTGCCGGAAATTAAGGGAAAAATTCTACCGCCAGGCATTGCAAGGGCGTTATGAAAAGGCGGCTATTTTGGAAGGAGGGAATTTCTATTTTCGGGTTAAGGACTACGAACGGGCGAAGCAGGAGTATTTGTCGGTGATTGACCGCCATCCCGCACTGCCTGAGGCGCACTACCACCTGGGACATACCTATTTTGCCATGCAAGATTTTGAAAAAGGCGTGGAGTCTTTGAGTAAAGCAATGGAGCTTGAACCGGACAACCCGGCGATATATCGCGACCTGGGGCTGGTTTCAATCAAGCGGGGCCTGGTTGGGTCGGCTGAAAGATTTCTGCTGAAAGCGATCGAGCTGAAGCCGGACGACCTGGAACTGCATGAGATCCTGGGAAACCTCTACTTCAATAATGATCAGTATGAAAAGGCGGTTGAAATATACGAGCGGATTCTCGCAATCAAGCCGGATCACCACGAGTCGGCAAACAACCTGGGCAGGGCCTACCGTAAATTGATCGATGATAGCCTGCACGCGCCAGGCCGGACTCAAACCCAGTCACTACCGTAATAAATACCGCAACCGAAACAGCCGGTTATTCTCAGGGGGTCTCGCACATGACATTAAAAGGAAGGGTGCTATTTATTATTCATGATTTATATCAGGAAGACAATCACTTGCCGCTCGGTCCGGCCTATCTGGGCGCGGTTTTAAAAAAACAGGGTGTAACGGTTGAAGCGTATTGCCAGGACCTTTTTCACCACAGCAATCAGGCGCTGGCCGCCCATTTAGCCAGGAACACCTACGATCTCATCGGCGTAGGATTTCTGGCGGCCCGCTTTACCGAGACCGTCATCGACCTCTGCGCGACCATTAAGCGGCATAACCGCGGCTGGTTAATCCTGGGCGGGCACGGCCCCACGCCTATCCCGGAATACATGCTGAAAAAAACCGGCGCCGATGTGGTGATAATGGGGGAAGCCGAAGAAACCATTATAGACCTATTACGATGCAGAATTGATGGAGGAGACCTTTCGGCGATAAAGGGAATCGCGTTCCGGAACGGTGCGGAAATCACGATTAATGAAAGGCGACCGCCGATTAAGAGTTTGGATTCCATTCCCTTTCCGGAGTGGTCTTTATTCCCCATGGAAAAGTACACTAACTGCTTGAGTCTCTTCAGACAAGAGAAAGGAGACAGAGCCGTGGGTATACTGACCAGCCGGGGCTGCGTAAACCGGTGTGCGTTCTGCTACCGGATGGAAAATGGCATTCGGTTCAGGTCGGTTGAAAATGTGGTTGAAGAAATGAAGGTTCTGAACAAAACCTACGGGGTTAACTACTTCCACCCCCAGGATGAACTTTTTATTGCCAGTAAAAAGAGGGCTTTTGAGCTGCATCGTCAGTTAAAGAAAAACAAGCTTACCATAAAATTCGCGTGTAATGCGCGGGTCGATATCTTTGACCAAGAGCTGGCATCCTGTTTAAAAGAATGCGGATGCCAGTTTCTCAATTTCGGCATGGAGTCTTCCGACCAAAACGTGCTGAACCTGATGAACAAAGGAACCTCCGTAGCCCAGAATATAAAAGCGGCGGAAATAACAAGAAAGGCGGGAATCGGGCTTGGTTTAAATTTCATCTGGGGCAATATCGGCGATACGGAAGAATCGCTTAAAAATAACGTAAAGCTGATTAAAGAATATACCACCTATGATCAGCTCAGAACCATTCGGCCGGTTACCCCCTATCCCGGATGCGACTTGTATTATGAGGCAATCCGCCGGGGGCTTTTAGCCGGACCTGAGGACTTCTTCAATAAATTTAAAAACTCTGATCTTCGGTTGGTTAATTTTACCGAGATACCGGAAGGAGAGTTCTACCAGCTGCTCTTTGAAGCCAATAAAGAACTCATCCGAGACCACTACTGGCACACCACTCGGAACATGGACCAGGCGCAAGCGCTGATTAATGACTTTAAGGGTCTATATTTTGGGAATAAAATTAAATTTAGAGGGGCCCGACACTACCAGGCCGCCTGACCCGGCTTCCGGCGGGCGGTTGAAAAAGCGCCGGTCTGCGGTTTAAGCCATAGGGCACCGGGTCGTTCCGTAAGCTGCCAAATACATTGTTGTGGCTACAAAGCCCCCCCCCTTGAGCCACGAATCAGATGGGTTTTTTTCAACCGCCGGCTCCGCCACGGAATGAATATGCTGATTGAGTACGAAAAGGCATTAGCGGTATTTAATCGGTTTCAAGAAAACCAGAAAATCCCGTATCTTCATCCGTACTATGTGGCGGCTGATGCCCAACGCGATGGAGGATTGACCCCGGGATTTTTTGTATACGAGGAAGAAAAGTCGGTTTTTTATCACCCCTTTCATATTGCGCCGGTAGCGGGAACTGGGTTCTTCGACATACAATCCGCCTACGGTTACGGAGGCCCCCTGGCAAACAGTAAGGAGGCGGGATTTCTGACCAGAGCATGGTCTGCCCACTGTGCCTGGTGTAAGCAACAAAATGTTCTGGCGGAATTTATTCGTTTTCATCCTCTGCTCCACAACTGGTGTTATTATCACGGCGAGGTGGTGGAGGAGCGCGAGACCGTGTGGGTAAATCTTTGCACCAACCATGTGTCGTCCGCCTATCGGGAGCTCGCCAGAAGAGGTGTGAGAAAAGCAAAAAAGAACGGGTTGACCGTTGAGTGGTGGAGCGGTGATCAGTTTATCAAGATATTTCCCCTTTTGTACGATATCTTCATGACCGAATTGAACGCGGATACTTTTTATCATTTTAGCAATGAATATTTTGCAGGAATCCTATCATGGGAAAAGGCACTTTGTGCAGTATGTAAACGGGGAGATGAGGTGGTGTCCGCGGGAGTCTTTTTGGCGGATGCCGACGCCATGGAATATCATCTCTCAGCTTCAAGTCCCGCCGCAAGAGAGCTCGGTTCAGTCTATTTGCTGATGGATGAAGCCGCCCGGCGCGGCCAGCAGCTTGCCTGCCGGACTTTACATCTGGGGGGCGGTACTGATAACCGTTCCGATAACCCACTGCTTTTCTTCAAATCAAGATTTTCCGATTTGCGCGCCTCCTTCCGGATCGGGAAAAAGATATATTTTTCAGAGGACTACGATCAAATGAAACGCAGATGGCAGGAAAAACAAGGTGTTGCCGCACATCGGGTGCTCTTTTATCGATAAGCTGGAGGAGGCAGGGAATGACTTGGGATCCGGTATGGGAAGAAGTTTTTAAAACACAGGCCTGGGGCAAATACCCGACGGTTGATCTTATCCGTTTTGTCGCACGCAATTTTTACCGGTCAAAAGATCGTCAAGGCATAAAATTACTGGAAGTCGGCTGCGGGCCGGGCGCAAATTTATGGTATATGGCGCGTGAAGGATTTACTGTCTACGGGATGGATGCCTCTAAAACGGCGATTGCCCGGGCGGAGGAACGTCTGCACCGGGAGTGTCCCGGATGGTGTGGCAAACTTAGTACCGGAGA
>Ga0255345_1005372_pt1 | contig 13200 bp, 13 predicted proteins | sample wastewater_treat_6_FD_192415 | JGI IMG/M metagenome (GOLD analysis project Ga0255345, IMG submission 192415) | Wastewater microbial communities from Lulu Island WWTP, Vancouver, Canada - plant20 | ecosystem: Engineered > WWTP > Wastewater > Unclassified | place: Canada: Vancouver, British... | reverse complement strand
CAATGTCAGGCTCCACTTGCGAAAGAAATAATTTTGCCGCTGCATAATCAGTTGTAATTGGAAGTTGCATATATGCATCTCCAGCAAACACAACAATACCTATACGATCACCTTCTAAACGATCTATTAATCGACTTACGGCTTGTTTAGAACGCTCTAAACGATTCGGACGAATATCTTCTGAACGCATACTATTCGATACGTCCATGCAAATAATAATATCAGATCCCTTTCGCTTAACTTCTTCTAGCTTAGATCCAATCAACGGACCACATACACCAACTACCATCAGAATAAATCCTGACCATAAAATCCAGAATTTTATACCTGGACGTGAGACAGAAACATCAGGGAATAGTCGCTGAACAAGCACCGGATTCCCGAACTTTTGAATAGACTGCTTTTTCCATCGGCGCATCATATAATACAATATCAGCAGCACCGGTGCGAGTGCAAACAGATAGATCATTGATGGATGTTGAAATTTAAACATAGTGAATCAGCAAATCGATTATGGTAAACTCTTTAATACTGTATAACGTAAGATCAATTCGGCAACAAAGAAAGAAAGAGCAATTAACGCGAACGGAAGATATTCCTCAGTATGGCGATTAAACTCGGTAACTTCAATCTTCGACTTCTCCATTCTATCAATCTCTTTAAATACTCCTTCTAGTGCTTTATTATTCGTAGCGCGGAAATATTTCCCATCGGTATTTCCTGCTACTTGCGTAAGCAAATCTTCATCGATTTGTACTTCCATATTTTGATATTGAACACCGAATGGAGTCTTGAAAGGATACGGCGCCATTCCTTTAGTACCAACACCAATAGAATACACACGTATTCCGAAAGTTTTTGCGATTTCTCCAGCTGTAGCCGGAGGAATAGAACCCGCATTATTTACACCATCGGTGATCAAAACAATTACTTTACTTTTTGTTTTTGCATCTTTCAAACGAGAAACGGCAGTTGCTAATCCTTCACCAATAGCCGTACCATCTTCCAGCATTCCCGGTTTAATGTCTTTCATTAAATTTCTTAATACCGAGTGATCGGAAGTAATTGGACATTGCGTAAAACTTTCTCCACTAAAAATCACTAAGCCTATCAGATCATTAGGGCGACCATCAATAAAATCGAGTGCTACTTTCTTAGCAGCTTCAATACGATTTGGACGAAAGTCTTCAGCCAACATACTGGTAGAAATATCGAGTGCGACAACAATCGAGATTCCTTCAGTAGTCACATTCGATGAACTTGAAGTGGACTGAGGACGAGCCAATGCAACAATTAAAAAAGTGATTGTAACGAATCGAAATATTAAAGGCAAATTCACAAGTCGCTGCTTCCATGACTTAGGATAATTCCTAAATGCATCGGTACTGCTAATCTTTACTACGGGACGAGTAAATCGTTTTACTTTCCAATAGTAAGCAGCCATTAATGGAACCAATAATAGCAACCAAAAAAATTGAGGATGCTTAAATGTAAATGAACTCCAATCAAAAATACTCATGATTGCACCTCCTTATTATTTTGAGTTTCTTCGACCATCGGATGTTTCTCTTGTTCAGGAGTAGTACGTTCAACGAAAGCAATAGCATTTTTGAAACTCAATTCATGTTCTGAATTATGCGGAATGACTTTTGCGAATTTCACCAAATCAGCTAAACGCAAGACATAAGCAAGTTCATCTTGCAATTGCTTATCAACTTGCTGAATAAATCCATGTGCCAATATTTCGTCAGACGTTAATTCCATAGCGGGAAGCAACCATCGATGTTGGATATAAACGCGCAATATATCTGTCAATTCACTATAATATAGCTTTACCTGATTTTTTTGCCACAACTGTTTTTGTTCCAACTCGCTAAATGCGCTCATTGCAATTTCATACGCAGGTTTTCGAATGATAGGCTTTCCTTCAGCGATATCGTCTTTTTTCTTTGCATTAATAAAATAAAGAATTACTGCGCCGATAATTAAAATAACAATCAGCCACAACAATATCATCAACAATATAAAAAACATATCGTAAGGCACCTCCTCTACTCCATGAATATCACGAATAGCTTTGGTAGTGTCAACAGGAACTAAATAAACAGAAACTTGCAAAGGATCTGTATACGATTTTACTGGTTCTCCTTTAAAATTATAATCGATTACGAACCCTGGTACTGTATACGAACCGGAATCGAATGCCATCAACGTTACTTTCTGAGATCGAAGTAAAATTCCTTGATCATCGACTGGCATTGTATCTACTCCACCATTTTGAACAACTTCTAATCCGCCAATCGAATCAGAAATGTATGGCCAATTTATAGAAATCGATTTTGGTTGAGTAATGGTAAGCTCTAACGTGAACGGCTGTCCGATAACTACTTTACCTGTATCAAGTTTAGCAGTAGCCACGACACCTTGCCCTTTCATCAAGAAAGGGAAAAGTAATGCGATATAGAGTAAAATATTTCTTTTCATTCTATCAGGCTCTTCTTTCGCGTCGTTTAAATAAATTCAACAATGGTTGTACATAAGGTTGATCAGTACGCATTAATGTATGATCGACACCACTTCTATTCAGCAATTCATTTACTCTTCTATCGGTTTGCCTCCACCACAAATTATAATCACGTCGTAGATTAGCATTGGAAGTATCCATCATACTTACCTCACCTGATTCTGCATCTACAAATCTTACTAAACCAACATCCGGCATTTCAGCCTCACGCGGATCCATAATTCGTAATGCAGCGAGATCATGTTTTTTTGACGCTACTTTCAATGCATCTTCGTAGTTCATTCCAATAAAATCGGAAATCACGAAACAGATACTTTTCTTCTTAATCATATTATTCAAATAGCGCAAAGCACCACCAATGTCGGTGCCCGTACCAGTTGGCTGGAAATTTATCAGCTCACGAATAATCCTTAAGATATGTGTCTTCCCTTTTTTAGGTGGGATGAACAATTCGATCTTATCAGAAAAGAAAATCACTCCTGCTTTATCATTATTTTCAATTGCAGAAAATGCTAATACTGCTGTAAGTTCTGTAATTAAATCGCGTTTAAATTGAATGTTGGTTCCGAAATTTCCTGAAGCACTCACATCCACTAACATCATCACTGTTAATTCTCTTTCTTCTTCGAACACCTTTACATAAGGATGATTGAAGCGAGCAGTAACATTCCAGTCGATATTTCTCACATCATCGCCTTCTACATATTCACGCACCTCACTGAATGCCATTCCGCGACCTTTAAAGGCGGAATGATACTCGCCTGAGAAAATCTGAGCAGACAACCCTCGGGTTTTTATCTCGATCTTCCTGACTTTCTTCAGTAATTCTGACGATTCCATACTAATTAAAATTCTTGTTAAGAATAATACTATGGTACTTCAACAATGTTTAACACTTCATTGATCACTTCATCGGTAGTGATGTTTTCTGCTTCCGCTTCGTATGTTAATCCGATACGGTGACGCATTACATCGTGACAAATCGCACGCACATCTTCAGGAATCACATATCCTCTGCGTTTAATGAAAGCATATGCTTTAGCAGCTAATGCAAGATTAATACTTGCACGAGGAGATCCTCCGTAGCTAATTAAATTTTCTATCTTTTTCAGATTAGAATCTTTCGGATAACGCGTAGCGAATACAATATCGAGAATGTATTTCTCAATTTTCTCATCCATATACACTTCACGCACTGCATGACGTGCTTTAACTATTGTATCGGCACTAATAACAGGATTTATCTTAGGGAATTCTTGAGCTAAATTCTGACGAATAATCATTCTCTCATCTTCTTTCGTTGGATAACCGATAGTTACTTTCAACATAAAACGATCGAGTTGAGCTTCAGGCAAAGGATAGGTTCCTTCTTGCTCAATAGGATTTTGCGTTGCAAGAACTAAGAATGGCTCAGGCAGTTTAAAAGTCTCATCGCCAATAGTTACTTGGCGTTCTTGCATGGCCTCTAACAAAGCACTTTGCACTTTCGCTGGAGCACGGTTGATCTCATCAGCTAAAACAAAATTGGCGAACAATGGCCCACGGCGAACCGTAAATTGCTCTTGCTTCTGATTATAGATCATAGTACCAACCAAATCGGCAGGCAATAAATCGGGAGTGAATTGCAATCGGCTGAACTTTGCTTGTATGGCCGATGAAAGCGATTTAATTGCTAAAGTTTTTGCCAATCCCGGAACCCCTTCTAAAAGTAAGTGTCCGTTGGAAAGTAATCCGATCAACAATCGGTCGAGCATATACTTTTGCCCGATAATTACCTTTCCTAATTCAAGATTCAACAGTTCAATGAAAGCACTTTCCTGTTGTATTTTCTCGTTAATTTCACGAATATCCATAGTTATTCTTCTATAATACAGGTTGCAATATTAACCGTTTTAACGTGAAACATCTGTGAATCTACACACAGGTTTTCGTTAAAGTGTTGTTAAAAACTTTTAAGCGGGACATTATTCCACCCGAACGCGTGGATCTAGACGTGCATAAAGCAAGTCGACTAGGATGTTGATGAGTACAAAAAAGATAGAAACCATCAGCACCGAGCCCATCACAACCGGAAAATCGTAATGTTCGAGGGCGTCGACAGTTACCTTACCTACCCCTTTCCATCCGAAAATATATTCTATAAAAACTGCTCCTGCCAACAACGAACCAAACCATCCCGAAAGGGCAGTAATTACTGGATTCAAAGCATTTCGAAGTGCATGTTTTACTATGACAGTCCACATTGATAATCCTTTTGCACGGGCCGTTCTCACGTAATCCATCGATAATACTTCGAGCATTGAACTTCGCGTTAATTGCACAATTACCGAAAGGGGACGAATACCGAGAGTGATGGCAGGGAGAATAATATTCTTCCATTGCAATATCTCACCATTAAAAGGATCTACCTCATATAAGCTACCTGTCATGTTCAATCCAGTGACATCACTCCACACAAATCCAAAGAGCCAAGCAATAACAATACCCGCAAAAAAAGAAGGAACCGACATTCCTAAAACACTAATAAACATATTGAGTTTATCGGGCCATTGCTGATATTTCAGTGCAGACCAAATGCCCAAAGCTATTCCTATTATCGCTGCTAAAGCTAAAGCTACCACTGCCAACAAAGCAGTTCCTGGAAGTGCATCCGTAAGAATACCCATTACCAGATCTTGCGATTGATACGAACGACTCAAATAAGGGACTTTCATTATCAATGCATATTTCCCGAAGTGAGCTAACGAAGTAAAATGTCCGTATTTTTTTTCATCAGCAAAAGCGTGAGAAGCAGAATCGACAGTATTATTAAATGACAAAGGAGATAGGTCATTTACATACAAAGCAAAACGCTTCGACACCGGTAAATCGCGACCCAACTCTTTATTTATTGCATCAATAGAAGCCACATCGGCACGTTGACCAAGCATCATGCGTGCAGGATCGCCAGGAAGAATATTGAAAAGAAAAAAAACAACAGTAACTACACCGAAAATTATCAGTAAGCCATTGCCAAATTTCTTTACAAATACAGAAAACACCTTACTTGAATTCTTTTTTTACTTCAGTTTGAAGTTCAGCTTCGTTATACGCTTTATCTTCAATTCCTACCCAACTCTTCATAACGTTACCGTTCCACATATAATAAACTCCCGGAGTAGAGCCGTCGTTTAGCATGGTCCAGAATAAAGGAATATCAAGAATAGTATAAGGAAACTCTCCTTGTGCATATTGGAAGAACTCAGGAATTTTGAATGTCTCCTCATCCATAAAGTAGATATAAACTTTAGGGAAGCCTGGAGTCTTCGACAATTTCATTAAAGACTTCGCTGTATTTTGACAATGATCGCAGCCGGCAGCAAAGAAGCAAACGATCTTTTTGCCTTTATCGAGATTAACTTTCTTTCCGCTGAAAACATTATGAGCGCTATACTTCGATTTAACCGGCGTTGGTTCTTTAGGCTTAGCAACAACAGAGTCCTTTTTAGCTGTATCGACAGGTAAAGTTGAAACTGCAGCATTCACCATTGCGGTATCGATCGGAGTAGAGGTACTTTGCACATCGGTACTATCATCCTCTTCTTCTTCAACAACTGAAGTAAATGTAGTATCAGGTGCAGGAGTTTTTCCACACGGACAGAAAGGGAATGCCACATACAGTAATAAAGTACTCATCAACCAAACAATCAGCAAAACGCTAAAGCGATCTTTCGATGAAGGTTGAGTTTCAACATTACGATAAACAATCACCAACAAAATAATGGTTACAATATTCTTTATAAATGCCTCGAGAGGAGTCATCGGAATCAATTGTCCGAAGCAACCACAATTCCCATTCATAGCACCATGCTTCACCATTTCAAGAGTGAGATGAGCACAGAATACAACTAGCAATCCTATAGTTACAGGAATTACAATCTTCTTTAAGAAATGAGGTTGGATAATTAAAATACCGATAGCCAACTCCAAAGCAATGAGGGCACGCGAGAAATATGGAGCCATGCACCACGACATTAATCCCAAATCGACTAATTGCTTTTCGAAAGCCCAGATCGGGAACATCTTAGCCACAGCTGAAAGCACAAAAAGAGCAAAGACTAAAATTCTAAGAAGCCAAACTAAAGTTTTCTTATTCATATAAAATCTATTTCGTTTTTAACTCATCTAACTTGATTAACGCAAATATGGCATAATTAATCATATCGTAATAATTCGCATCTACACCTTCACTTATAAGCGTTTTCCCTTCATTATCTTCTATTTGTTTGATGCGAAGAATTTTCATGAGGATTAAATCTGTCATCGAACTTACTCGCATATCGCGCCATGCTTCACCGTAATCGTGGTTCTTATCGAGCATTAAAGATTTAGCCGTCGACGCAAAATGTTCGTACTTATTCTTTGCAAAATCCTTATCAAGTTCCATCGGATCTGCCTCCGTAAGCTCCAATTGTAGCAACGCGATGATAGAATAATTGATAATTCCGATAAATTCCGACTCCACACCTTCATCTACTTTACTCACATTTTTCTCCTCTATACTTCTGATTCGCTGAGCTTTAATGAAAATCTGATCGGTTATTGACGAGGGGCGAAGAATTCTCCATGCAGTTCCATAGTCCTTCATCTTTTTAAGGAATATATCTTTGCAGCGCTCAACAGCACGATTATATTGTTGGGAAGTTAGTTCCGACATAAGTATCTTTAATAGTTTGCAAATATCTCGAATCTCTCAATAGGTATGCTTCATTCCGCTCAATCAATTCCTTTTAGCCTCAATTGCAGGGGAAAGATTTTACATCTTACTCAACCTATTGTAATGGGGATTCTGAATGTCACCCCCGATTCATTTTACGATGGGGGCAAATTTATTGAAGAATCCGGCATCCTGAAGCGAGTAGAAGAAATGATTCAACAAGGTGCCACTATAATTGATATTGGAGGTGCATCGTCGCGAGCGAATAGTGCAATTATAAGCGAAGAAGATGAATTATTACGGACAATAAAGTATATCAACCTGATTATCAAACACTTTCCGACGGCTATTTTATCAATTGACACATGGAGAGCGGGAGTTGCCAAGGAGGCTATTGGTGCAGGGGCATCAATTATAAACGATATTTCGGGAGGTGATATGGATGCTAAAATGTTTGAAACTGTTGCTGCGTTACAATCGCCCTACATTTTGATGCATATGCAAGGAACTCCGCAGACCATGCAAATCAACCCAATTTATTCGAATGTGGTGACTGAAGTTATTGGTTCATTGAAATTGAAAATGGAGAAATTGAGATCAATGGGCGTACATGACATCATAGTAGATCCCGGATTCGGATTTGGAAAGACGAATGAACATAACTTCCGATTACTTAAAAATTTAAATCTTTTTAAAATTTTAAAAGCGCCCATATTGGTAGGAGTATCGAGAAAATCGATGATCAACAAAACGCTTCACATTAAAGCGCAGGATGCACTTAACGGAACTACCGCGTTAAACATGTCTGCTTTAATGAATGGAGCAAATATTCTTAGAGTTCACGACGTAAAAGAAGCGATGGAAACCATTCAGCTTTACAATAATTTACAATCATCATAAAATGGCGAAACATCTGATTTCAAAAACGAGTTATATCAAAGGACTTCAATGCAAAAAGGCCGTCTATCTCTATAAACATTATCCTAAACACAAAGACGCTTTATCATCAGAAAGGTTAAAACGTTTTAGCGCAGGACATGAGATCGGATTCCTAGCCCGCAAATTATTTCCGGGAGGAATTGATATAAGCGCACAAATTCCCGCTACCTACGACGAATACTTGAAATCGACTCAAGAACAAATTAAAATAGGGAAAGAAGTTATATACGAAGCCACCTTTAAATACAATGAAGTACTGGTGATGCTCGACATTCTAGTAAAGACCGAATCAGGCTGGAAAGCCATTGAAGTAAAAAGTAGTATTGCCATTAGCGAGACGTATAAAGAAGATGCATCATTACAATACTATGTAATCACAAACAGCGGATTACATCTCGAAGATTTCAGTTTGATGTATTTGAACAAACCGTGGAATGAAATTGACAAAGAAGATGATCCGAAAACAATTTTCATTACAGAATCACAAATTGAAAGATGTAAATCAGATTTAACAAAAGTGCATTCCGAAATTGAAGATATTCGCAGAACATTAGCGAGTCCGGGGATACCGGCAATAAAAACAGGAGCGCAGTGCACTATGCCCTACCCTTGCGACTTCATTGGATTCTGCACTCGACAAGAATCGGAAATTGCTGAAGGACTATTTGAGAATTTATGAAAACGATCTATCAACATCATATTAAAACACCGTTACGCATGATAGCGTACACGATGTTGGTATTTGCTGTTTTCAGAGGATTATTTTTGATAGAAGCAGTTGTTATTCACCCTGAATTATCATTCACAGGATGGGCCATGAGTTTTATTCACGGCATTCGTCTTGATTTATCTGCTTCGTCATATATTGTTGCATTACCATTTTTAATATGGCTCTTTACAGGATTTATTCACCGAGACTTCTTACATCGAATATTCCACTTTCTATTCTATGTCTTCACATCCGTTGCGGCACTTACCGGATTTATCAACCTAATTGTTTATCATGTTTGGGGAACACTATTCAATGCCCGCGCACTAGCATTTGCAGCTCAGCCGAAAGAAATGTTGGCATCGCTCAACAGCATTCAACTCATAGTAGCTCCTTTAATACTTATAGGTTTAGTAATTATAAATTACAAATTATGTCGTCGCTATTGTTTCCCTGAGAATTACGAGCATCATCCGAAGCACAGTATTCTAAGATTATTAATTATTGCTTGTATACCCATTGGCATTAGAGGAGGATTACAACAAATTCCGATTAACGAAAGCGCCAGTTATTACAGTGATGAAGCGCATTTGAATCTTGCAGCAACGAATCCGCTTTGGTATTTATTAAACAGCATTTATAAATCGGGGGATATCAAACGCAATGAATATCAATTTAGAGATGCGGCAGTGGCGAAAAAAATCTGTCGCGATTTAAAAAGCCAAGGAGATGATAGCATTAATATATTCAATGAACCACGTCCGAATATTGTATTAATTGTACTAGAAAGTTGGACAGCCGATATCATAGAGCCATTGGGTGGCGACAAAAACATCACCCCATTTTTTACATCACTTTGCCAAGAAGGAATATTATTCAACAACATTTACGCATCTGGACGAAGAACGGATCAAATGTTCCCATCGATCCTATCGGGATTTCCGGCGCAGCCCAACCACAGTATCATTCGCTACTCCGACAAAACCGCCAACCTACCATTTCTGAGCAAGGACCTAAGCAAACTAGGATACCAAACTTCCTTTTTATATGGAGGCGAATTAGAATTTGCTAACATGAGGAGTTATTACTTCAAGGAGGATTTAAGACGATTATTGGAAAAGAAGCATTTGCAGGGTCCGACATGAACAGCAAATGGGGGGCACACGACGGAATCGTGCTAAACAAAGAATTAGAAGTAATTCAAGGATTAAAAGCTCCATTCTTCTCGATGATACTCACCTTAAGTACGCATGAGCCCTTTGAAGTGCCTATGAAAACGAAGATAGCAGGCAATACTGAAAGCGACAAATTCAGAAATGCGGCAGCTTATACAGATGAAAGCCTGAAATCATTCTTCAGCAAAGCGCAGCAACAACCATGGTATTCGAATACGGTATTTATACTTGTAGCTGACCACGGACATTTACTCCCAAGAAACCATGAATATGCAGATCCTGCCTGTTACCGTATTCCGCTTTTAATAGTAGGAAAAGGGCTAAAAGACGAATACAAAGGACAAGTGTATGAGGCCATAGGAGCGCAAAACGACCTACCCTCTACTCTACTTCGTCAGATGGGAATGCCCGACACTGCGTATTTATACAGCAACAATTTACTCAGCAGAACGAGAGAAAACCACGCCTATATGAACTTTGACGATGGATTTGGGTACATCGATCAATCGGGGCGATGGATGTACAATTTCACCAATAAAAAATTCATTCCGGCATTTAGCAAAAAAGGAATGAACATCAGCGACAGTAGCTTCATCAAAGGTTCATCCTACCTACAAACGTTTTACGACCAATTTGTAGGGTTTTAAATGCAATAACGCATTATCTTTGCCCCATGAATCTGAAAGAAAGGCTAAACCATATTCGTTGTTTTGTGCTTGACATTGACGGAGTATTGACCGATGGCAGTTTGCACGTACTTCAAGATGGGATTATGCTACGCAAGATGAATATAAAAGACGGCTATGCTTTACAGTTAGCTGTAAAAAAGGGATACTTTATATTTGTGATTAGCGGTAGCAATGCTGAAGGGGCGAAAAAGAGACTTGAAAACTTGGGGATTACAGAAGTCTACTTGAATTGCAAAAACAAAATGGCACAATTAGAAAATCTGATGATTCATTATAAAATCAGCTTTGACGAAATCCTTTATATGGGCGACGACATGCCGGATTTAGAAGTTATGCAGAAATGTGCTGTACCAACTTGTCCGGCCGATGCTGTACACCAAGTGAAGTCGGCCAGTATATATGTCTCCGAGAAAAAAGGAGGTGAAGGTGCTGTACGTGATGTTATAGAACAAGTGATGACCTTGCATAGAAAATTCGAATAGATCAATCACTTTCCGTAGTAAATGACCAATTACCTCAAACTTATCAGATGGCCAAATCTATTAATGATAGCCATCTTTCAATATGCGCTTCGCTACCTATTAGTAGCTCCGATTCTTGATTACCAGGAAAAGGGGTTAATTATATCCCATTTCGACTTTTTTTTACTTGTAATATCAACGCTATTCATAGCTGCGGGCGGATATGCCGTAAACGACATAGAAGACGTTGCCATTGACAGCATCAACAAACCATCGAGAGTAATAGTAAGCACTAAAATCAAAGAAGAAAGTGCTAATAATTTCTATACGGCGATTACGTTTGTTGGAGTTGCTATTGGATTCTACCTCTCATTTGTAAAAGACATACGTTTAATCGGCTTTATTCAAATATTTTCGGCAGGATTTCTTTATTTCTATGCTACCACTTATAAGTGCATCCCACTTTTGGGAAATGTTATTATTGGATTACTTACCGGAATGACAGCCTTAATGGTAATTATTGCCGAACCAGCTGCTATGGCAGACCCAGCAGTATTAACATTTACTGGAAGTTATATGGTTTTTGCCTTCAGTATGACTATATTGCGTGAACTAATTAAAGACCTTGAAGACCAAAAAGGCGATAGTACTTGCGGATGCAAGACTCTGCCGGTTATGATTGGGAGCATACCGGTAAAAATTATTGCAGGACTATTATCACTGATGATTGTTACAACACTCATCTGGATTCAAATATCAACCAAACAATGGCAAGCAATGCTTTCGTTTGGTTATGTAACCGCCCTTGTAACAGTGCCATTATTGGTACTTTCATTCTTAATATTCAAAGCAACCGAGATGAAGGACTATGCTCGATGCGCTTTGTTATCAAAAATGATTATGTTTACAGGCATTATTTCAATTATTATTATTTACTTTTCATCTAAACAGTAAATAAAAATGAACCCTTTAGTAAAGAAATTCGAAGGAACAGGAATCATTCTGGGATCAAACTCACCACGTCGTGAGCAGCTTTTTAAAGAGCTGGGATTAAAGTTTCAAGTGATGGCGAAAGATGTTGATGAGACGATTCCAACGCAATTTCGCCGTGAGGACATTGCCATGTTTTTGGCAAGAAAAAAATCATTAGCATTTAAAAACGAAGTGCATGAAAGCGGTATCGTTATTACTGCTGACACTCTAGTTGCCGTTGACGACCTAATATTAGGCAAGCCAACAGATGCAAAAGATGCTGAGCGTATGTTAAAATTACTATCAGGGCGTCGCCATCAAGTAATAACTGGTGTATGCATTATGTCGAACAGAAAATCAGAAAGTTTCTTTGTTAAAACTGATGTATCATTCAAAGTGCTTCGCGAAGAAGAAATTAAATATTATGTAGAAACTAGCAACCCACTTGACAAGGCCGGAGCTTATGGAATTCAAGAGTGGATTGGCATGATTGGAGTAGATTACATTCAAGGTTCTTTCTATAACGTAATGGGGTTACCTATTAAAGAACTTTACGAAAACTTGATGCGCTTTTAACGAATGCGGAAAGCTTATCTTCAAATGCACATAGCAATCGTGCTTTGGGGTTTCACTGCAATTCTCGGCAAAGTAATATCCTTAGATGAGGGGCTATTGGTCTGGTATCGTATGATGCTTAGTTCAATAGCCACTTTTATTTTTCTACTATCTACGAAGAAATTCGAAAAATTATCTTTTAAGGAAATAAAACATATTTCAGGAATTGGTGCAGTTATTACTTTGCACTGGATAACTTTCTACGGAGCAATAAAAGCGTCAAACGTATCTATTGCCATAAGTTGCTTTTCGTCGGTTGCCTTGTTCACTGCCTTACTCGACCCTCTTATTCATAAGAAACTTCCTCGTAAGTCGGAGGTACTTCTTGGAATTGGTGTAATGCTAGGGATTTACATAATCTTCTCGGTCCAACAGCTTTACCTAAAGGGAATCATACTCTCCTTAGTCAGCGCATTCTTG
>Ga0255345_1005364_pt1 | contig 13215 bp, 10 predicted proteins | sample wastewater_treat_6_FD_192415 | JGI IMG/M metagenome (GOLD analysis project Ga0255345, IMG submission 192415) | Wastewater microbial communities from Lulu Island WWTP, Vancouver, Canada - plant20 | ecosystem: Engineered > WWTP > Wastewater > Unclassified | place: Canada: Vancouver, British... | reverse complement strand
TTATGATCTATCCGAGATGTTTGTGGTGCGCCACAATTACAACAAGAGGATTAATGACAACTATCTCCGTCTAGGCAGAGGCAATGTGGGTCCAGGTTCGCTCTCGCATATGACTATCAACGCCATTGCCGAACACGGAATAGTGCCTGAAAGTGTATATGGCGGCATAGCATATGACTCGGACAAACATAACCACAGCGAACTTAGCGCATTCGTAAGAGCTCTTGCCGATGTCAGCGTACAGAGAAAAGTGCGCTCACCCGAATACTGGAAGATTCAGGAACATCTTTTTGACACCTACCTTGGCACGCTTCCTGAAGAATTTGAGTATAACGGCAAAAAGTACACTCCGAAGAGTTTTGCCGCTATGCTGGGTTTTGATGACCTAAGCGATTATATTGAAATCACCAGTTTTACACACCATCCATTTTATCAGCAGGTTCCGCTGGAGATTCCGGACAACTGGGACCACCAGCTCTACTACAATGTACCTCTGGATGAGTTTATGGCCATAATCGATAATGCTCTGATCAACGGTTATACAATTGCTTGGGACGGCGACCTTATCTCTCAGTCATTTAATCACAACCGTGGAGTTGCCATCGATCCCAAACCTGAGTTTTTTGAAGAAGCTGTAAAGTTGGAAAAAATCTACCCTGAACTTGACGCCACTCAAGAGCTCCGCCAAAACTATTTCGAGACATTCAAAACTGTGGATGACCACTTGATGCACGTTACCGGTCTTTTCAAAGACCAGAATGGCACAAAATTTTACAAGACAAAGAATTCCTGGGGAACAAGCCGTAATGAAGAAATGGGCGGTTACCTCTATATGTCCGAAACTTATGTTAAGATGAGGACATTGGCCATACTTGTACACAAGGATGCCATTCCCAAGGATATTCGCAAAAAAATGGGCTTAAAGTAGCACATTATGAAGAAGCACATCCCCAATATCTTAACACTTCTCAACCTAACCTGCGGATGCTGCGCTGTAATAATGGCCTTGTGGGGCCTATATCTCGGTGCATTCCTCTTTATCTTGGGATCGGTGGTGTTTGATTTTTTGGATGGCTTCAGTGCAAGATTACTCAAAGCTTATTCTGATATAGGTAAGGAGCTGGACTCTCTTGCAGACCTGGTAAGTTTCGGTCTGGCTCCTTCCCTTATTCTCTTCAACTGGTATTATGAGTCGGGACACCAGTATTCTTTTCTGGCATTCGTACCACTGGTGATCACTGCCTTTTCGGCTCTAAGGCTGGCAAAATTCAATCTTGATACCCGACAGGAAAGTGATTTTATCGGCCTTGCCACACCGGCAAATGCTCTGATAATTGCACCTTTTGTGGCTTATGCCGATATCTGTCGCATTCACGGCACATCATCATTTGTAAATATACTGCTAGACAGCGTTTGGTTTATCCCCACTGTATCGATTGTTCTCGCCCTTCTGCTTGTGAGCGAAATCCCGATGTTTTCACTTAAAAAGAAAAGAGTGAGCTTCAGTAAAGCACCACTCTTTTCCTCATTTATCGTAATCGCGATTTTGGTCCTGATTGTTGGGATGATATTTATCCCTCATACGGGTAACGTACTCGAAACGTTACCTCTTATCATTTCAGCAATTTTCGCGCTTTACATTCTGATCAATATTTTTGCGCAAATTTTTCGAATTGTGCGAAAACCTGACTGATCTTCCGATCGGCGTCATCACCCTTTACACTGAAGTAAAATTTGATTTTCGGCTCGGTGCCCGAAGGTCTTGCAGAGACCAAGCTGCCATCTTTGCTGAAAAACTGCAGCACATTTGATTTAGGCAGATTTGTCTCTTCGGGCATATTGTAATCTATAATTTTTACAACCGGTGATCCGACAAGCTCTGTTGGAGGAGTTATTCTCAAATCTTTCATCATCTGCTGGATCTGTTCCAGGCCCTCTTTGCCTCTCATTGTCACGGAAAGAAGGCCCTCTTTGTAATAGCCATATTCAGCATAAATCTCCTGAAGATAGTCATAGATACTCTTTCCACTGTCAGCAAGCCATGCCGCACACTCCGCAAATAGAGCACAAGAGATGATAGAATCCTTGTCCCTTACAAATTCACCCGCGTTGAAACCGTGACTCTCCTCACCACCGCATATAAAGACTTTTTTGCCCTCATTCTTACGTACAATTTCAGCAATATATTTAAAGCCTGTGAGGACATTGTAAATCTCAACTCCATATTTTTTACAAATATCGCTGACCAATTCTGTTGTCACAATGGTCTTTACAACATACTCGCGCCCCTGTAACTTACCCAACTCAGACCATCGGGTAAGCATATAATTTGCGAGAATTGAAAAGATCTGGTTGCCATTGAGCAGCATCAATTCTCCTTTATCATCTCGGATCGCAAATCCCACGCGATCTGCATCGGGATCGGTTGCCATTACAATATCCGCACCCACTTCCTGAGCCTTCTCTATCGCGAGTTTAAGGGCTGCGGGATCTTCAGGGTTGGGGGATACAACTGTAGGGAAATTGCCGTCACTCACATCTTGTGCATCAACATTGTATATGTTTGTAAAACCGAGGAGTCGCAATCCCTGAGGAACAAGACGCACTCCTGTGCCATGCAGAGGAGTATAAACAATTTTAAGATCCGAATGACGCTTTACGGAATCGGGAGATAGAGTGAGAGAAAGTACTGCATCAAGAAATGCCTTGTCTACCTCTTCACCTACAGGGGTGGGGAAAAGTGAAAGGTCATCACCGAAATTAACTTGTGCAACCGATGTTATGCCTGCCACCTCAGCTATGATATTCTTGTCATGTGGGGTTATGATTTGAGCGCCATCCTCCCAAAAGACCTTGTAGCCGTTATACTCCTTAGGGTTGTGAGAAGCGGTAATCATTATGCCCGCCTGGCATTTTAGGTACCTGATGGCAAAACTCAACTCCGGCGTAGGCCTTATGTTGTCAAAAAGGAAGACATTGATACCATTTGCCATAAGAACTCTGGAGGCAATCATGGAAAACTCGCGACTATTGTTGCGGCTGTCATAAGCAATTACGACGCTGATATTATCGGAATCCTTAAAATATGATTTGAGGTAATTTGCCAAACCCTGTGTAGACATACCCACTGTATATTTATTCATACGGTTGGTGCCAACGCCCATAATGCCTCTCAACCCACCGGTACCGAATTCCAACAGGCGGTAAAAAGAATCCTCAAGCTCTTTTGGATCCTCCCTCAAAAGGCGTGAAACTTCCTTTTTTGTCTCATCATCAAAGCCAACACCCAGCCAGCTCTTTGCAACTTCCATATAATTTGTTTCCATATTAATCTGATAGTGTTATAATTTTCAGGTCATAAAAAGACAAATTTACACAAAAAAGTTGATTATTGCGCTATCTTTGCCCCAAGACAGAAACTACCATGGAAGAAGATAAGACCATATCGTTCATCCTGGAAAATGCAGAGGCGGATGGTGCTCAACTTTTGCTAAGTGCAACGCGCTATCCTGATGTTGATATGATGAGAGCGGCAGCGGCAATTGAGGCACGTAAGAAAATCGCCTCAAAGATCCCTCTGTGGCATACCTATCCCGAACTGCTTTACCCCACTTCGCTCAGCGTGGAGCAGTGCAGTTCACAAGCTACTGCAGAGTACAAGATACGTTTCGTTCCTGAGGGCGGTACCATAGCGGACCTCACCGGAGGACTTGGAGTAGATTGTAGTTTTATGGCGCACAGAGCATCAAGATGCCTATGTGTAGAGCGTGATCCACAGTTGTACGAAGCAGCAGAACACAACTTTAAAGTACTGGGACTAGATAATATCAGCATTAAAAACGACGACTGCAGAGGGTATCTTGAAACACTTTTGGGGATAGACGAGGGAGCCAGAACACACTTCGATCTGATATATCTCGACCCTGCCAGACGCTCAAAAGACTCAAACAGAGTCTTCTCCATAAGAGAGTGCGAACCTGATCTTCTTCAAATAAGCGATACGCTGCTAAAGGTTGCAGATAAGGTCCTTGTCAAGCTCTCCCCTATGGTCGATATAGCAGCAACTCTTCGCGAGGTACCCTCTGTCAGGGAAGTGCATATCCTCTCTACTGATAACGAATGCAAGGAACTTCTGTTGCTGATGGGCAGTTGCGGAGCTCCCTTGGCTCCGGAGCATATTCCTATCCATGCTGTTGATATCACCCGTGGAAGAGAGAGCCATTTTGCTTTCACCCTAAACGAGGAAAAAGTAAATCCTTGCCCTATCGCTGCTCCAAAAAACTATCTCTATCAGCCCTGCAAAGCTATTCTAAAGGCAGGTGCATTCAAGCTCCCATGTGTGCGCTTCGGGATTTCTAAAATCGCTGCAAGTACCCATCTCTACACTTCTGACATGCTGGTTGAAGAATTTCCCGGAAAATCTTTCCGTATCGAAAGAATAATACCCTTCAACAAAGAGGGTATCCGCACTCTATCGTACGAATACCCTTTTATAAATTGCGTGGCGCTAAATTTTCCTCTTAACACCAACGCACTTAAGCAACGTCTTAAAGTACGTGACGGAGGAAACCTTCATCTTTTTGCCACTACCCTTGCCTCTGGCGAGAAAGTAATGATTATCTCAAAGCCACTACCTGTTACTTTTTGAAATATTCCAGTAAGTCGGAAGGAAGTTCCGAATTCAGAAGATAGCGGTACCAAAAGATATAATCCTGCATTGTAGAGTGGCGCCTCTGTGCGCCGCGGTAACCGTGCATTCCCTCGGGATAGATCATCAGTTCGAAATCCTTGTTCTGCTTCTGAAATTCATCTATCAACTGGAGAGTATTCTGGAAATGAACATTGTCATCACCGGTACCGTGAGTAAGGCGGATCATATTGGTTTTATCCCCTTTATAATTGGAAATTCTACTTAATACATTTGTTGCTTTGTAGCCTTCCGGGTTGTCCTGAGGCGTGTCCATATATCTTTCAGTATAATGTGAGTCATATAGATGCCAATCATAAACTCCTGCTCCGGCAATGCCATATTTAAAATACTCACTGCCTTCTGTTACACAGAGAACCGTCATCATACCACCATATGAGAAGCCCTCTATACCTATTTTGTCACTATCGACAAAGGGCATTGCAAGAAAATGCTTTATACCATCAATAAAATCCCTAAGTTCCGGAATACTGAGCTGTCTATAAACCTGCTCAAGTCCCTTTTTGCCAAAATGGCCGCCTGCACGGTTGTCAAGTGTCTCCTGGATCACTCCATTGTTGGCCCACCACTGATTACGGAATGTCACTCCGCTCCAGCTATCCCGTACCGAGGGAGAATTGGGACCTCCATAGATATTTACCTTAACCGGATATTTTTTGTTTTTGTCCAGATTGACCGGCCATATAACTGATGCGGGAATGTCAAGTCCATCACGAGTTTTAAAGGTGATAATTTCGGGCAAAGCCAAGTTGTATTTATCAAAATCAGGACCTTTGGAATCGGCTACTTCATAGATTTTCTTTCTATCCAGATTTCCCGAAGGAAGTGAGATATACACGAGGAATGAAGGTCTACTGCTATTTGAGGCTACTGCTGCCACATGACGGCTGTCAGCTGAAATGACAACGCCGGAGAAGTTATAGTTATCAAAGGAGACTCTTTCTGTCTTTTTACTCCTCAGAGTAACTCTGTAAATATCTACTCTCGTAGTAACCTCTCTCTTTGCTGTATAAAAGAGATATTTCGAATCCACCTTGAGCAAACGGATGTTCCAGTTGGGGCCTCCTGTAAGCTTCTCAAAGCGGTTACCATCATAAGAGAGGAAGTATATCTGCTCCCATCCCTCAAAGTCCCTCACCATATAGATACCTTCGGGGGTAAAAAGCATCTCTTCCATCCAATCGATCCAACTATCCTGATGCTCTGCATAGACACAAGAAAAGTTGCCCAGCATCGGATCAACTGCAAAAAGCTCCAGATTGTCCTGAGAACGATCCATCCTGGAAACCATAAAGCGCTTACCGTCACCACTCCAGAAGGGAATGCCGAAGTACTGGTCTGGTTCCGGATCGAAGTCCGACCAAACAGTATGTCCTCCGTTTGCAGAAACAAAGCCTATCTTAACCTTTGGGTTAGGATCTCCCGCTTTTGGATAGCGAGTCTGATTAAGAGAGCCGTGCTGACCTCTCGAATCATAGATGGGAAACATAGGTACCTGCGAGTTGTCAAAGTTGTAATATGCAATTATCTTGCTGTCCGGAGACCACCAGAAGGCTTTATAATTGGAGCTTCTGCCGAAAATCTCTTCATAATAGACCCAGGAGGCATATCCGTTGAGGTTAAGTTCCGACCCATCATAAGTGTGTCTAACGATCTTTTTGGTTTTAACATCAATTGAATAGAGATCGTTGTCAAACGTATATGCAATTTTTGTCGAATCCGGAGAAAATGTGGGATTTTTCCAGCCCGGGACCAGTTCTTCGAAACTTGATGGCCTCTGTGATTGGACAAATGAGTATGGTTCTATAGAACCTTTTTTCAGGTCATACTTGAAATAATCACGACCCTCTCTGTAAATGAGACTTTTATTTCCCTCAAATGAGACAGGAAAGGCTGTCTGACCAACAATACCTTCAGGCATATTGCTGAGAATCTCTGCATTTGTAAGCCTCTTTTTTTCCTGTGCCGTTGCAGAGGGAATGATAGTTACGACAATAAGTATGAGTGCTAATAGTGATCTGAAACGTTGCATATTATTTCTTTTTTTACGTATAATAACAATCTATCTCCTGTTCGATATCATTATGTAATAAACCAAAGTCGCCAGTGAAGCAAGGGCTGCCACCACATAGGTATATGCAGCGGCACGTAGTGCCTTTTCAGCATGTTCATGGTTGGAAACATCTGTGATTCCGGTAGTATTGAGCCAAACAAGAGCTCTCTTGCTAGCATTGATTTCCACCGGAAGTGTAATAAAACTGAAAAGTGTCGTAAGTGCAAACAGAGCTATTCCGGCCATCAACACCTGGGGGAAAACATTGATGAGAAACATACCGAGCAAGAGCACCCAGGACATTATTTTGGAGGCAAAATTGACCACAGGCACCAGAGCCGAACGTAATTTGAGCGGAATATAACCATGAGCATGTTGCAAGGCATGACCACATTCATGAGCGGCTACTGCCGCTGCTGCAACCGAGTTGGAATTATAAACCCCCTCGCTGAGATTAACGGTCTTGGTAAGAGGATTGAAATGGTCAGTAAGCTGTCCCCTGACAGCTGTCACATTGACATCATTTATGCCATTCTGACGGAGCATCCTCTCCGCAACCTCTGCTCCGGTTATACCTAAACTGAGAGGTATCTCTGAATATTTCTCAAATTTTCTCCTAAGGTTGAGCTGAACGATATAACTTACTACCGCAACAGCAATAAACAAAAACCAATACATATTCATTCTAATCTATAAAAAATTCATCTTTAAAATTAACAAAATAAACTCTTTCCACTCCCCTGGTAATGGCAGTATAGAGCCATTTCAAATCCTCCTCAACGGGGTCTTTCCAGAAAGGATTGTCTATGAAAACGCATTTCCACTGCCCTCCCTGGGATTTATGGCCGGTTATAGCAGCCGCATACTTAATCTGAAGCGCATTGAAATATTTATCTTCACGAACGGAGCTATATCTCTTCCTTTTGCCTTTTATATGGGCATAATCCTCATTCACACCTTCATATAGAACTCTCTGCTGCTCTTCGCTCAAGGCAGCAGATTCGGAGTCAAGTGTATCGAGAATAATTTTTGCCGTAATCTCCACATCATTGTAGTCTGGAAATGACAATACTGCCTCTGCAAAATTCAATCCATACCTCTCTTCATAGCCATATATTCTAACCAGTTCAGCTACATCACCGTTTGCAATGAAATCCAGTTCAGGCACATCCTCCAGAAACTGATAGCAGTTCTTGACCACCATCAGCTTGTCACCGCGCGTAAGACGCTCCTCAAGAAAAAGGACACTTGAACGTATACCCATATTATAGCGGTTAGCCCGTTTGTTGGACCTGCAGAGCACCACTACTTCATCTGTGCCATATTTGTCGAACATATCGGAGAGCGACTCTATGAGTTCACCTCCGTGGATTCTGATCACATCTTCAAAGCCCTTTGTACGCAATTGTGGCATTATCGGACCGCTACTGCCCAAAAGTAATCTAATTGCGGTAGCATTGCTCAAAATTCCCGAATCAGCAGCCTGACGCACCACCGTTGTAAGCTCAACACTCCTCACATTGCCGTAACGGCCCATATAAGACTCATCCAGCGCCGGACTATATGTGAGTCCAATAGGCGGCAATTGCCCTTTATCTCCAATGAGGATTAGCTTGTTATCGACTCCCGAGCGAACAAACGTTATCAAGTCTGATAGCAAATCTCCACTTCCAAATATGTTCTGTTGGGCACTGGCAGTGGATATAAGTGAGGCCTCGTCCACTATGAAGATGGTCTCTTTCTGCTTATTGATATCGAGCTCGAACTCTCCAAACCCTGCGTTGATAGATTTTTGTCTGTAAATATGTTTATGGATGGTGAATGCCTGTTCCTGGGTGAAGCCGGCCAAAACCTTTGCTGCACGGCCTGTAGGAGCCAAAAGCACAAAACGGTGCTCGTGCTCTTTTAGGGTCTTCACAAAGGCAGCGATTGCGGAAGTTTTGCCTGTACCGGCATATCCGCTCACCAACAACAGATCACAAGTTTCATATTCGATAGTGAAGCGCGCCAGAGAGTTTATCAGTTGCTGCTGACAGGTAGTGGGCTCGTATCCCAGTTTCTCCGTAATTTTCTCTATAAGATAATCTTCTACTGCCATCTAACGTTTTTCCTGAAAAGGGTGAATAGAAGCAGTACCGGATAGAGACCAAGACGACCGACTATCATCTGGACACCCATCACAAACTTTGCAATCTGCGGAGCATCGGCAAAACTAGACATCGAACCATATTCGCCGAAAGCAGGACCGATATTGCTCATCATGGATATAGAAGAACTTACAGACTCCATCAGACCCATGCCGGTCATTGCATAGATCACCGCTCCGACAAAGGCTAAAAAAAGATATAAAAATAGATAAGTATAGACGCTTGAAAGCAATTCCTTGTCCACCACCTGTCCTCCTGACTTTACCTGCACCACAGCGTTCGGATGTGCCATTTTGATAATTTGAACCCTGACACCTTTAAATATAAGGAACATTCTGTCTGAACGCACACCGCTGGAGGTAGAGCCGGAACATCCGCACTGTATAGAGACGTAAAACAAAATCAATACGGCCAATATTGGCCATCCCGAGGTGTCACTGATGGCAAATCCCGTAGTGCTTATTGTGGTCACCACAGAAAAAGCCCCTTCACGTAGTGCCTGCAGGGCGTTTTTTTCACCTCCACCCAACATAAGACTCAAAGTGACAAACACAATAGAGACAAGGATGGTAATCAGATAAAACCTGGTCACCGGATCTCTGAAAACTCTTGCTGATCTGCTTGCAAAGGAGGCATATAATAGGCCTAAGTGAATGGTTGATATCACCATAAAGAGCATCAAGACAAATTCTATCAAAGGAGAGTCATAGGCCCCTATGGAGAGGTTACGTGTACTGAATCCTCCAGTTGCGGTTACACTGAAAGAATGGTTAATTGCATCAAAAGGCGACATTCCGGCCAATATAAGTGCTATGAAGGAAAGCACAGTTATAGCAAGGTAGACCGATATAAGCACACGGATCAGCTTATTGGACCTGTATCTGAAATTGGTTTTTGAGATATCTGTTATCTCCATTTTAGACATCCTGAAACGCACCATTCCAACCGAAGGCAGAATCATCATCATGAAAACAACAACTCCAAGACCACCTATGTAGTGTGTGGAGGAACGCCAAAATAGCAAGCCGTGTGGTAATGATTCTATATCATTGAGAATGGTGGCCCCTGTGGTAGTAATGCCTGAGGCACTTTCAAACCAAGCGTTTATCAGTGTGAAATCACCTCCCCAAAGTACATAGGGCAACATGCCGAAAACACAACAAAGAAACCAGGCCAGCACCAATATAGCCAGTCCCTCACGGGTATTGATATCACGTTGTCTCCTGACAAAAATCAGAGGGAAAACTCCGAAAAGAAAAGTAATAAAACCACTTACAAGAAGCGGACTGAATGAGGAGTCAAAACCATACAATGCCGATATTGCCGCTGAAAGCAACATAAAAAAGGCGTTGCAGATCAGCGCTATTCCAACATATCTGGATATGACACCGGCATTCATCCACTCTGTTTTTTTGTGGATTTATTGATATCAATGATATCTTTGACAGACTCATTGAGCTCTGCAAGTTCATCCTGACTCTCTATCTTGACATCATAACTCTTATTGAAACTTAGATAGCCCTTGATACCACGCGATATCTTGAGAACAGGATTGATCAGGTAGTGATTAAGATAATAATTGAAGAGCAGAACCATAATAAAGCCCAGTAAAGCAGAGATCAAACCCGGCATAAGGCTGCGGTAAAAATTATCCTGAAGTGCCTGAGAATTGCTAATCAAAGCATCCTGACTATCATTGGTAAGCTTTTCTATATAGGCTTTGAGTTTTATATATACAGGATGCAGACGATTGAAATACCATTCCTTTCGGATATCATCCCTGCTGATAAGCCATATATCGGAGGCCTCACGCACAACGTGCATATATGCTGCAAAAGCATACATTACCGAATCAGCATTCGTTTTGTCCTGCTTGGTAACAAAAGTCTCCCTAACACCGCTGAAATAAGAAACAAATTCTTCATCGTTGATTACCTCAATACCCTCTTCGCCAACTTCACCTACTACAAGATACATCAGGCGCAGATTATACTCTTCTGCCTGGGCAAGAAGTTCCCTCGAAACTTCAATACTGCGGGCATTATCGGAGATGAGCTCGTTAACATGGTTGTTCATCCTTCTGAATTCAAACATAGAGATTGAACTTGATATCAGAAGAATCAAAGCAAGGACAATACATCCAAGAAAGACCTTTCTCTTTATACCCATATATCGGAAATCTGCCATAAACCAATGGTTAGTCTTACAAAGATAAGAAATATACTCTAGAGTTCAACTTCGGTTTCGAACACAAATGTGGCCGGACCGGTAAGCCAAATATCCTCAAATGCCATACCTCCCTCAATAGGTAAAAAATCAACAGCCAGATAGTCTCCCAAGGCTTGAATTTCAAACCTTACTCTTCTTCCGGAAGTTGTGTATCCTTTAGCACCATGAACAAAAGAGGCAATTGAGGAAGCCGTTACTCCGGTACCGCAGGCAAAGGTTTCAGCCTCCACTCCCCTTTCGTATGTCCTGACTTTGATCTTGTCCTGAGCTATTTCTACGAAATTGACATTTGTCCCCTTAGGAAAACGCTCAGCCCATCTCCACTTTTTACCTTCTCTGTCTACATCATAATTCATCACATCATCGACAAAAATTACGAAATGGTCTGATCCCGTATCGAGAAAATAACCCTCGGGGTAGATTGTTATGGGAGAATTGCCCTCCATATCAGGAAGGAGGTCTCTCATCTTTAGGCGAACTTTACAACGATAGTTGCTATACTCAAGCATTTCTGCACGGTGATAACCGTCAATTGCTGTAAATTCAAAGCGTTTAATGCCCCGGTGAGCAGCAAATGCCACGAGGCATCTGCCCCCGTTGCCACACATCGTACCCTCAAATCCGTCTGAATTGAAGTAACGCATCGTGAAGTCAAATTCGCCACCGGCTCCGAGAAGCATCATTCCATCTGCCCCCACACCAAATCTTCGGTCACAGAGCCATCTGATCTGTGAATCATCCAGATTGATCGACCCGTCGCGATTGTCAATAATGACAAAATCGTTGCCGGCTCCCTGATATTTGTAAACTTTGATTCTTTGTGCCATACTGCAAAGTATTATTTATTCTGATTAATCTTTCAGCAAATTTATCATTTGACGTGCTATTTTGCGCGAAGCGCCGGAACTTCCAAGCACCTCACACAAGGCAGCGTAATCTCTTTCCATCTCACTTCTGTACTCTTTGTCGGTGAGCATACGTGAAACCTCGGCGAATATATTCTCCGGTGAAGCATCATCTTGAACAAGTTCCTTGAAAATGAGTTTATCAAGGATGAGATTTGCAAGGCTGATATATTTTACTTTGACCAGAAGCCGTGCAATGAGATAGGTGATGCGGTTGAACCCATAGCATACCACTTGTGGAGTGCCGATGATAGCCGCCTCCAGACTCGCCGTACCGGAGCTTATGACTGAAGCGTCGGAATGACTGAGCACCCCATAAGTATCATCTGATACTATCCGAATGGAGCTGTCAGCAGGTATCAGTGAATGGTAAAGTTGCAAATCAACCGAAGGGGCGGCCGCCAACAGCAACTGGTAATCTTTTAGAAGTGTATCCTGCCTCAGAAGCCTTTCCATGGCTACCATTCGGGGAAGAAGGAAACATATCTCTGCCTTCCTACTGCCAGCGAGCAATGCTATCGAAGGGGAGTCTTCTAGGGAATGACGGGCTATGAACTTTTGCCGTTCCGGGTGGATACTCTTATAGTCTTCAATGCTATCAATCAGAGGATTACCCGCATAGTGCGTCTCAACCCCGAGCTTATTGAAGTACTCCTTCTCAAAGGGAAATATGATAAATAGCTCATCTACATATCTGCGAATCTTGCGGATACGACTTTCTCCACGTGCCCAAAGTTTGGGAGCGATATAATAAAAAACCCGAATACCGTGTCGATGTGCAAAACGCGCTATTCTGAGGTTAAATCCGGGATAATCTATGAGAATCAGCACGTCTGGAGCGTACTCGAGCAGATCCCGCCGGCACTCTTTCATATTGCGCCGAATAGCTCCCAGACGAGATATCACCTCCACAATCCCCATAACCGCAGTTGATTTGTAATGGCGAACGAGAGAACCTCCGACTGAAGCCATCAAATCTCCACCCCAGAAACGGAATTCTGCTGCGGGGTCCTCCGCAATCAATCCTTTCATCAGGTTGGAGCCGTGCAAGTCTCCCGAAGCCTCACCGGCAATGAGATAGTAGCGCATTTTAAAAGGTATTATATCAGAATGACCAAAGGTCGCGCAGACGTTCTATCTCCTGATAGTCGGTATTATCTACGCGATGCGGGA
>Ga0255345_1005361_pt1 | contig 13219 bp, 9 predicted proteins | sample wastewater_treat_6_FD_192415 | JGI IMG/M metagenome (GOLD analysis project Ga0255345, IMG submission 192415) | Wastewater microbial communities from Lulu Island WWTP, Vancouver, Canada - plant20 | ecosystem: Engineered > WWTP > Wastewater > Unclassified | place: Canada: Vancouver, British... | reverse complement strand
TTGTTTTAAAATGCTTATAGCTTTTTTTGCTGTTTCGCTGTCTTGAGTGATTATATCTTGTATGCTGGCCCCAAGAGCTGTTTCTATGGCGGTTTCATACCCGGCCGGCACCTTTATCAAGTCGCCCACAATACCGTGAATTTGCGGAAGTCGCCCCGTTTCTTTGAGCGCCAACGCCGCTTGTACGCCCCTGTAGATGCCGCTTTCGCCGCTGTGTCGCAATTCTTCCAAAATGTTGCTTCTCGCGCGCACAATTTTCATTTGGTCGGTCGTTGCCGCGAGCTCTTCTTCGACCTTTTTGCAGTCTTTTTCAACCTTGTTCAGTTGCGTCAATTCGCTGCTCAAAAGTTTTTTGTTGTCTTCTATTTCTTGTTTAAGTGTCGCAACTTCTTGTTCAAGCTTTTGATTTTCGTCTTTTAGCTTATTTAAATTTGATTCGGCTTGCACCACATCGGTGTCGCCTTTTTCGAGCTGTCTTTCGAGAATCTGAATCTGCTGTAATGCAGTGTTCATTCTGTTTTTGCAATCTGTCAGCCTGACAGCGGCTTGAAGCACAGATTCTCTGCCTTGGCTTTGTTCTTTTAAATGGTTATTCAGCTCATTTTGAACAGAATCAATGTTTTCTTTAACTTCAGAAATTTTTTCTGACAATCTTATTTCGTTCGCTTCTTCATCGCTTAAGTTGTTTTTCGCTTCAAGAATTTCATTGTCGCCCGTTTCGAGCATTTTATCTATGGTTTCAAGCTCTTCTGCAATGGCCTGACAACGGGCTTTGCTGCTTTTTATGTCTTCTCTGAGGGTTGCCGCTATTCTCTTTTTGTCTTCGATTTGCGAAACTATCTTTTTAACTTCGTCTTGTTTTTCGTTTAAACTCGTCTCGAATTCGGCAAACTTAAGGTGCGCATCGCTCTTTTTTTGGTCAACTTCGGACAAAAACTTTTCTATTTCTTCTATCTTTGCCAACAGCCCCAATCGCATTGAAGCGATGTTTTCTTTGTCAGAATACAGCTTGTTTAAGTCATACATGATTAAATCGATTTCAAGCTGCTTAATTTCGCTCGCAAGAGCCTGATATTTTTTTGTTTTTTCGGCTTGTTCGGCCATTGGCCCTAATTGGTTCTCGATTTCAGATATGATATCCGATAAGCGGGTTAAATTAGTTCTTGTGTGTTCGAGCTTAGTCAGTGCGCTGTTTTTTCTGTGCTTGAACTTCGTTATTCCGGCCGCTTCTTCTATTAGCGCGCGTCTGGGCTGGGTTTTCTGAAAAATGATATCGTCAATGTCGCCTTGCCCTATTACAGAATAACCGTCTTTGCCGATTCCCGTGTCCATTAAGAGCTCTTTGAGCGATGACAAAAGCGTTTTGGTGTTATTTAAAATGTAGTTGCTCTCGCCCGAACGATACAATTGTCTGGCAATAGAAACCTCGGAAAACTCGATGGGCATTGCCTTGTCTTCGTTGTCTAAGACCAACTTAACCTGTGCAAAGGCTGAACCTTTTAACTCTGAAGAACCCGCAAAAATAACATCGGGCATTTTGGTGCCGCGAAGAGCCTTAGGGCTTTGTTCGCCCAAAACCCATCTGATAGCGTCGCATACGTTACTTTTTCCCGAGCCGTTAGGGCCGATTATCGCGGTTATGCCTCTTGTAAAATCGAAAACCGTTTTGCGACCGAAAGACTTGAAGCCCATGAGCTCAAGCGACTTTAAATACATTGTTACACTTAACCTTCGTCGAAGAATATAATTTAGTAAGATATTGCCATAAGTTACTTCAAATTGCAAGTGTACCTTAATATTAGGGCTGAAAGCTTAAACCTAATTTTTTTTAAGAAAAGATTACATTTACAGCCTTTTTATCGTATGATAATATTCTGATTTGAATTTGCAATTTATAATAAGGAATCTGACACATGTCGCACGAAAATAATAATGAAAAACACAACCCGACAGATGATATAAAAAAGAAAGCAGCGTTTTTTGTGTTGGCTGTGGTTGTTTTAGCGGTTGCTAAGTTTGCCCTAGGGCTCTAATTTTTTAGGAGGTCTTTTATGACGGCGGTCGGTGCCTCTTTACCCAGAAAAGATGCTTTTGATAAACTTAAGGGCGTAGCCAAGTATATAGATGACTACAATTTCTCTGATTTGGTCCATATCTTTACGGTAAGATCAGAACACGCTTACGGCAAAATAATAAATATCGATAAGTCCCAAGCCGAAAAGATGCCGGGAGTTTTGGGCGTTGTAACCTGCGATATGATACCCGGTAAAAATGCTGTTCCTTTGGTAATGTTCGATGAACCTTTTTTGGCCAAAGATTATGTAAGATTTCATGGCGAACCCGTGGCGCTAGTTGTTGCGGAATCATATGAACAAGCCGCTATGGCAGCTCCTTTTGTTAAGGTTGAAGTAGAACCGTTAAAACCTATATTGAATATAAAAGAAGCGCTGGACGAAAACGCGCCAAAACTTCACGGAACCGATAATATTTTCAGCAGATATAATGTTGAAAAAGGCAACGCAGAAGAAGCCATAAAAAAAGCCGCGCACGTTTTTGAAAAAGAATATACAACACCTTATCAAGAACACGCTTACCTCGAAACTAACGGCGCGATTGCCGTTCCCGGTATCGAAGATTCAATTACAGTCTACGGAAGCATGCAGTGCCCATTTTATGTGCACGACGCGGTTGCCGCAGCTGCCGGAATAGACAAAAATAAGGTAAGGGTTGTTCAAACCACTACCGGCGGCGGCTTTGGCGGAAAAGAAGACTTCCCTTCCGTTGTGGCAGGCCACGCAACTATTGTCGCAAAGCTGTTTAATCGCCCCGCTAAACTGATTTATAAGCGCGAAGAAGACATAATTTCCAGCTCGAAAAGACATCCGAGTCTGGTTAAAATGAAAGTCGGAACCGATGAAAATGGCAAAATAGTTGCCGCTATCATCGAATATTACACAGACGGCGGCGCTTACTCGACGCTCACCCCAATCGTTTTATGGCGCGGCACCGTTCATGCCTTAGGGCCCTACGAATGTGACCATATACATATAAAATCATTCGGAGTTGCAACAAATAAGGTTCCCTGCGGCGCTTACCGCGGCTTTGGTTCGCCTCAAACTGTTTTTGCGGCCGAATCTTTGCTGGATGAAATAGCCGAAGCACTAAACATAAACCCCATAGAAATAAGAAAGCTAAACTGCTATAAACTTGGCTCAAGAACAGCCACAAATCAGTTAATCGACCAGTCTTGCGGCTTGATTGAAACTATCGAAAAAGCACAAGAAAAGTCAAAATGGGCTGATAAATGGGTTAGTCCGAACGCAAAAACCGGAAACATCAGAAAAGGCATCGGAATTTCTCTTGTCTACTACGGTGTCGGTCTTGGAGCAGGCGGCAAGAAGCTTGACAGATGCGGAAGCAGTATTACAATAATGCGCGACGGCTCTGTTCACTGCGCGGTAGGTAACGTCGAAATGGGACAAGGCGCCCGAACGGTTCTCGCACAGATAGCCGCAGATGCCCTTGGAGCCGATTTCTCTTGTGTTAACGTTGTTGAAACCGACACCGCGTTGGTTCCTGATTCGGGCCCCACGGTGGCAAGCCGCACTACTTTTATGTCCGGTAACGCTCTTATGCTGGCAGCCAAGCAGCTTAGACCCTCTTTGCTCACAGCCGCCGCAGAATTGCTCGGAGCAGCTTCCCCTGACGACGTCGAAATTTTTGAAGGCAAAGCTTATCTTAAAGCCGATAAAAACGGCCGAAGCGAAACCTTTAAAGATGTCTGCAATAAGCTTTACGACGAACGCCTTATGCCAAGCGCTTTTGGCTGGTTTAAAGCTCCCGATTCGAATTATAATCAAGCTGACGGGCAAGGCAACACTTATTTCGTTTACAGCTACTGCACTAATATTGCCGAAGTCGAAGTTGACATGGACACCGGCGAATATAAGGTTCTGAAAATAACTTCTGCCCATGACATGGGCAAAGCTATCAATCCTCAGCAGGTTGAGGGGCAAATCGAGGGCGGCACTCTGCAGGGCATGGGCTACGGCACCACAGAAGAAATTCGTCACGATGCGAAGGGCAAAATGCTTAATAACGCGTTTTCTACTTACATTTTGCCAACTTTCGTCGACGCCCCCGAAATCGACCCGATTATCGTTGAACACGCTTATGATAAAGGCCCTTACGGGGCAAAAGGCTTTGGCGAAGTCCCCTTGATGGGCGTCGCCCCGGCTATAGTCAACGCTATTCACAACGCCACAGGCAAAAGAATACGCAGTATTCCCGTTAAGCCCGAAAAAATTCTTGGCCTAGATGAATAGCTGTGATGCAGCAATCTGAAGCATCACGCATTAATTGGAACAGAGCCGCGGCATTGGTAGCGACAATTGCCGTGGTTTTCCTGTTTACCCGCTCTGCGCCTTTTCCGGCGACAACATTCTGGGAACTCAGTCTGGCACGCAATTTTGATCTCGTTGTGGGTATGTTCACTCCACCTGAACAGCTTGCTCTGAGAATTGTCGAAGCCACCTCGTCATTTTTGCCTCTTAAAGCCCTTTACCACATTTTGTATTTTTTGATTTGCTCGTCTTTGTGCTTCTTTATATATAAAACCAAAGAAACTCTTCCAGGGTTGCTTGTACTTGCCGTATTTTCGCTTTCCATGCAAACCTTGTTCTCGCTTCGCAACTTGTTTTTGGTTTTGTTTATGGTAATTTTGGCCCTTCTTTTTGACAGTGACCGCTTAAAAAAATATACCGGTTTAGTGCTGATTCCCTTGATTGCCTCTGCAACCGGCTTGGGGCTTCCGTCGTGGCTGTTTGTCTTATTTGTGGGTTGCCATGTTTTTTTAGGGAAAAACAATAAGCCGCTTTTTTTGGTTTGCGCGGTAGGCGGCCTGTTCGCTTTTCCCGAGGGAATGGCGGCAGGAATAAACACCGATTCGGTTCTCAGTTATAATTTTGTTCCCGCTAATGACATTAAATCTGTATATTTGTTGTCTGTGATTTTTTTGCTCGGAAACATAGCCGGGTTTTCTTATTTAAAGCAACGAGAAATGCCTAATTTGGTTTTTTATCTTTTATCGGCTGTTTTTACCGGTATAAGCTTTCAGTTTGCTCCTGTGTTTTTAATGATGGGCATGATCTTGCTCTTAAAATCCTTTGAGGCGGTTGAGCCGATGTCTTTAAACCGTCAGCTCGCAGGCATTATTGTGTTGACTGTTTTTATTCATTTGTTTCTTTTCTTTAACCCGTTGGGGCTTAAACTTAACCCTTCTGTTAAGAATCAGATAGGCAAAAACCTCGGCCCTCTCATGGACGGCTACGTGACAAGTCAGCTGGTTGAAAACGTTGAAATCGGCGAATTAGTCTGGAAAGGCATTGTTTCAATTAACATAGAAGACTTACAAAAGATGAGCGAATTAAAAGAATGGCAGCTGCTCAGAACCCGATCGGGTAAGTTCGCGATCGAGCCTGCATACATATTATCAGAATGACTTTGCTTGCAATTATTTCTAAAATTTATTCCTTTTTGTCTTTTGCCGAACGAAAATTTTTTGAAATTTTTGGCTTTTTGGTCTACAAACCTAAAGCAAAGGTTGTCTCTGTGGGCAACATAAGCATGGGCGGCACCGGTAAAACTCCGGTTTTATTCGAGCTTTTAAGCGAAATTAAAACTTCTGTCTGTGTTCTTACGAGAGGTTATCGTTCGCCCTATGAACGCTCGTTTTATGTGCTGCATAAAGATGGCGACCACCCCCAAGAATTAACCGACGAAGCGCTGATGACAAACAAGCGCTTTCCGTTTGTTCCGGTTTTGGTGGGCAAGAACCGCCATCATTCGGCGATTATGGGCGAAATGATGTTCGCTCCCGATATTTTTTTGCTCGACGACGGCTTTCAATATCGCCGAATAAGAAAAGACTTCAATATTCTTCTTTTTGATGCCATGTGTGACCCCGCCGAAGCCTGTGTTTTGCCCGTGGGAAGACTCAGAGAGCCTTTCGAGCGTCTAAAGATCGCCGATGTGATTCTTCTGACAAGGTGCAACAGTGTTTCAGAAGAACGGGCCGATTACTGGTTCAATAAAATTCGCAGCATTGCTCCCGACACGAAAATTATCAAAACGGGCACTTTCTGCGACGGTCTTTTTGATAATTTTGGGAACAGGCAATCACCGGTCGGCAAAAGTTACCTGGCCTTTTCGGGGATCGGGCGTCCCCAAAGTTTTTATGCTCAGCTTGCGGATAACAACTGCAAAGTAGTCGAATCAAGCGAGTTTAAAGATCATCACAGGTTTACTGCCGATGAACTGGGGACTTTGCGCAAACGTGCCGAATTAGCGGGGCTGACACTTGTCTGTACCGAAAAAGACGCTGTAAAAATTCCTGCTCATATTGCTGAAACAATGAAGCTGGAAGTGCTGCGAATTCGTGTAAGACCGCTTAACAAAGAAAGCTTTCTGACGGCAATGGGCGTTAACAAACAAACTCTTTTTTAAAAGCCTCTCTCATTTGTTCAAATCGTTTTTCGTTTGTTGCAATGTAATTTTGTTTATTTACGATTGCTTTTTTTAATTCTTCAACCTTAGTGTCATAAGGCACCAACTTTAGATTTGTTCCTGCTCTTAACATTGCCAAAGCGGCGTGATATCGCATTGCGATACCGTTTTCGGCAACGGCGCATTGGGTCATGTAATCTTCGAAAGTTGCGGGTTGAATTATTTCTGCCGTAGGAAAAAGCGCTTTGATGGGCTTAATATCTTCTTTTCGGGCGGGCATTCCTAAGAATTTTGTGTTTTGTGCGAATTGAGTTGTTTTTAGAGCTTCTAGCTCTGAAATATTATGTTTCCAGGGTCTCAGGTTTATTGCGGTAAGGCCGTCTATTATTGTTTGTGGCTTTGTGGGCGAGTTGAAGTGCCACGACCAGTCGGTGCCGATTTCGGGTGTTCGGTTGATGAGGTTTTTATAGAGTGTTGCCGATGCTTCGTCTCTCAGCCAAACCTTTTCGATGTATTTTAAAGCTTTTGCGACAATGATTTGGGCTGCTTTGCTTCGCAGGGGGCCGATTCCGGCGCCCCAGAGCGAGGGTGCGCATTTAAGGGCGGCGGCGGCAAAGATTCGCGATGCGAAGAACAGAACACCGTCGGCGCTCCAGTCTTGTAGTATTCCGCCCGAAAAAATGGCTTTTTTGGATTTAAGGGCATTGCATAGAAAGGGGCTCCACGAAAAAACGCCATGACGGCGAATATAGCGGGGGCAGCGGTCGTCTGATAAGGCCGGTTTGGTTTTTCCCGAAGTAATTATGGGGCTGACAAAAGGGGGCAGATTAAGAATAATCGCGCGTAAAATTGTTTCATCGCCAAGATTGCCTTCACCGTAAAAGCCTGTAAGTAAAATATTCATAAATTTATCATAGCTGTTGGGGGCAAATAGTCAAGCTTTTAAAAAAGTGGCGCGAACGCTTGTTGAGGGCGGGTTTGCTAGGGTTTGATCGCTTAGGCGGGGGGTGGTATTTGTTATAAAAATGCTATCAGACAAGCTATGGGGAAAATAAAATATTTAATTATTTAAAAAAAAATGCTTTGTAATATTGACAAACAGCTAAAATGTTGTTAAGCTCATATTTGTGTTGAGCTAATAGTTCTATAATCAAATAACGGAGAGCATTACAAATGAAAAAACTCGAACTCGTACGTGAAATCGCAAAAACAACCAACATGACCCAAACTCAGGCCTCTCAGGCTCTTGATGCAACTTTGACCATCATCAAAGAAGCCCTCAAAAATAAAGACGATGTACGCCTTGTTGGTTTTGGTTCTTTCAAAGTTAACACCAGAAAAGCACGCACAGGCGTTAACCCTCAGACCAAAAAACCCATGAACATTGCAGCTTCTAACGTTGCTAAGTTTGTGCCCGGCAAAGAACTTCGCGAAATGGTAAACAATAAGACTGCTACCAATAACACCACTACCAATAAAAAAACTACAACCACCAAAAAAACTAACAAGAAATAATTGTTAAAATAAAGAGAACCATTCTTCACCTAAAGAATGGTTCTTTTTTTTTCGCTTGCCTTATTACTTTGCATATATTAGATTATAAACATTATGGCAACACCAAAAAAACGACTCGGCGATCTACTTATTGATTGTAATTTTATCACCGATGAGCAGCTTTCTCAGGCTTTGAGCTATCAAAAACAGCGTGGGTTGAAGCTTGGCGAGGCGCTTATCGAAATGGAACTTGTCACCGAAGATGACATAATCTGGGCGATAGGCAATCAGCTCAACATTTCGCAAATTTCTTTGACGGCCGAAATGGTTGATGAAGAAATCGCAAAGCTGATAACACCCGAGTTTTCGCTCGAGTATAAGCTTATGCCGCTTTATCAGGTGGGCAAAGATCTTAACGTGTGCATGGTAGACCCGTTAGATTCCCGTCCGATAGAATACCTCGAGAGCAAGTTCGGGGTGAATGTTCTTATTTCGATATGTACCTCAGAGCTGTTTGAGCAGACCTTTGCTACGGTTTACGGTTCTTATGAAGATAAAGCCGACGTGACACAGGGTGAAATGGCGGCGACCGAGAAAAATATCGAGAGGGGTATTCCCAAAGGAATGGAAGGCCCCGAAAAGGTAATCAACTATATTTTAGGGCAGGCCATACTGAATAATGTTTCGTGCATACACTTCGAGGCCGGCGAAAAGGGTGTCTTAATAAGGTTCAGAGCAAACGACACGCTTACCAGAAAAATTGAAATACCTTTAAAGGTTCATCAAGAGGTAATTGCAAAGCTTAAGTCCCTTTCGTTGCAAACAGAAAAAGATAAGTTAGATGATGGTTTGACTGTCGGACATTTCAAGGTCACTGTTTCGGGGAGCCAAGTTAATATTCAGACTATTTTTTACCCCACCGTAAATGGTGAAATGGTTATACTTAAACTTAAAGATTATAACCGTTTTGTTACTCAGCAGATGAACGATGAGAGCCGTGAAGCCATAAAAAATCTTTTTGTGTCAACCGAAAAAAATCACGGTGTTTTGTATGTTACGGGCCCCAGAGAATCGGGCAGAACAACGACTTTATATTGTGTTATAAGCGCCTATAGTGCCGAATCAAAAAAGTTGGTTACCATAGAAAACCCGGTGGTAGCGTCGCTCCCGCTTATTACACAAATTCAGGTGGGCAACAACGGTGTAAAGACGCAGCTTGAAGCTTTGCAGCTGGCTTTAATGCTTGATGCCGACTTGATTTATATTGATCAGGTCAACGGCAAAGATATTATTGAGCAGATCGGTTTTGCCGCGATAGGCGGAAAAACTGTTTTAACATCGTTCTTGGCCTATGACGTGGCGAGCAGTATTGTTAAGCTTATAGAAACAGGGGTTGATCCGGTCATTTTAGCTTCTTCGCTTTGTGGGTTCGCCAATCAGCGTCTTATCAGGGTGCTTTGCCCGCATTGTAAGTCGCCTGACGTTATTCCGAGCGAGCTTCACGAGTTGATAGACGAATCAAATGTAGACAGACAGATTTTTAAAGCCGTAGGGTGCGATTCTTGCAATAATACCGGTTATTCGGGAAAAACGCTTATTGTCGAATATCTGCCCGCAACGGCTAAGCTAAGGCAGATGGTAATAGATCGCAAAACTTATCGCGAATTTTTTGATTTTGCAAGAAGTCAGGGTGTTAAGACCCTCGAGGAAATATCACTTGACATGATGCTAAACGGCGATATCAGCGCAGATGAATTTATGAGGCTGTTCTAATGGCAGATAATTTTTTTGGAAAACTTTTTGGCGGAGACGGCGAAAAACCGGCCAGTTCACCGCCACCGGTTGCAGCTCCTCCGGCTACGGCTCCTCAAAGACCGCCGCAAGCCGCCGGTATGCCTGCGCGACCGGCATCACCCCCGCCTCAGTCTATTCCGCAAAGGCCCGTCGCTCAAGGAATGCCCGCGAGCCCGGTGCAATCTCAAGCATCTCAGATGCCGCGACCCCAACCACCTCAACCGTCAAGGCCCGCTTTTAATACGGACCCCATGGCCGGTGCAATGGGGGGGCAAAGTCAGCCCATGAGAGTTGCTAAGGCCGCTTCTTCCGAAGAAGTTTCCATTGTCGATTTGCTAAGGCTGATTGTTGATAAAGGCGGTTCCGACCTTCATATAACAGTCGGTTCTCCGCCAATGTTAAGGCTTCAGGGCAAATTGTGGCCCACCGACATGCCGGCTTTGGCTCCAAAAGACGTTCAGCGGCTTGTTTTTAATTTTTTGGATAACGATAAGCGTGCGCGTTTAGAGCGTGATATGGAGCTGGATATTTCTCATGAAATCGAGGGCGTATCTCGTTTCAGATGCAATGTATTCTATTCTCGCTTGGGTTTGGGTGCTGTTTTCAGGGTTATCCCGACCCGTATAAAAACTTTGACAGAATTGCGGCTCCCAACTGTGTTAAGCGATTTGGCCAGACGCAATAAGGGGCTGATTCTTGTAACCGGCCCTACGGGGAGCGGTAAATCAACAACTTTGGCGGCCATGGTCGACCAAGTTAATTCTGAACGGCAAGATCATATTCTTACAATCGAAGATCCGATAGAATTTGTTCATTCTCACAGGTCTTGCATCGTTAATCAGCGCGAAATAGGGCCTAATACCAGATCGTTTTCAAATGCTCTGCGTTCGGCTTTGCGCGAAGACCCCGACATAATTCTTGTGGGTGAAATGCGCGATTACGAAACCATTTCTTTGGCTGTTACGGCAGCAGAAACAGGGCACTTGGTTTTTGCAACTTTGCATACCCCCTCGGCAGCTCAATCGGTTGATCGTATTGTAGACGTTTTTCCCGCTCACCAGCAGTCTCAAATCAGAGCTCAGCTTGCCGATGCCCTTCAGGGAATTATCGCTCAGCAGCTTATTCCGACAATCGATGGTATGGGGCGCGCCGTTGCCCTTGAAATAATGATAAACACTCCGGCTGTTGCGAATCTTATTCGCGATAATAAAACTTTTCAGCTGCTGTCAATTATGCAGACCAGCAAACAGGCCGGAATGCAGACAATGGACCAATCGCTCATGGACTTGGTTAAACAACGCAAAATAAGCCCGCAAGAGGCTTATAGACGTGCTCACGATAAAAAAGCGTTTGAGCAATACAAACCGCGAGATTATTGATAACCGCGGTTTGTAAATCGCTGAATCGTTAAATCGTTAAATCGTTAAATCAGCGGGCGCAGCCACTGAAGTTTACGCAAAAAGTTCATCTTTTTGATAACTTTTTCGCTGACGTGTGCTTCGGGCCCAAATTTCTCGATAACGTTCCCGCGTTCGTCGAGTTTGATTTTGTATTCGATTATGTTGCCCGAAATAAGTTTAAAAATGCGCAGTCTGGTTTGCTGTGCAAATGGTTTGTCATTGATGGCGGCCACGACCTCAGAGTTGATTTCTTCGCTTAAGGGGTCCATGTTGTACGAGCCCACAACGGCAATGTGTCCGTCAAATACAAATACTTTTGCGTGCAGTCGTTCGTTTTGGCTTGGAGCCACATAAATTTTGCATGTGGGCATTTCTTTAAGTAAACGCACCCAGTCGTTCATCAAAAAGGCTTGCGGGAAAAGCGAGTCGGTTGAGCCGGCGCTGTTTGTGTGGAATATGATTTCTACGCCGCGTGCCGAGGCTCTTATAAGAGCTTTTTCCATTTCTTTGGTTATAACTAAATATGGATTCTGAATAATTATTTCATTTTTTGAAGCATCGATCATTTTTATAAGCGAAGGTGTGATTCCGTTCAGGGGCCCGAGTCTTGAGTGTTTATCAAGAATTTTTACCGGTTTAAAACGTTCGCCTCTGAACATATCAAAAGCGGCGTAAGATGTAAGATTTTTGTATTTTCTTATTTCTTCGTTCATTTTGGTGAGATTCTTCTTGAGTGTTTCGGAAACTCTTGTTTTGTTGGGGTCAAACAGACCTCTGCCCTGAATATATCTGCTCATTACTCTGTATGCCAATTCGACTACAGAAATCTGATTTTTAAAGTTAAGTATGTCGGCTTTAACAACTGAGTTTTTAAGATAGTTCCATTCATCGTTAAAAGCTTTTTGAAGTTGTTCCGCAACGTGTTTGCCTTCCATTAATACGTCGCAGTCATTGTAAACTATGTCATTTTCGCCGTTTGCAGAAAAATAGTCCGCGCCGATGTTTCTGCCGCCAATAATAGTGATTTTGCTGTCGCATATAATGATTTTGTCATGATTTGAGGCCGCAATGCTTCTGAAATCGGTAAAAGCAGTGGCAAGTGATTTTCTAACACTGTTGTATAGTTTGATTTCGACATTCGGAAACGCAGCAAGTTCTTCAATTTTATCGGGCATTTTTGACATATAGGGCATGCGATAAACACGTCCGTCAATCATTAAACGAATTTTTACGCCGGCTCTGGCTTTTTTGAGAAGAAGCCCAATAAAAGCCTGCCCGAAAATATCTTTGTCTATTATATAGTAGGTGCAGTCAATAGTTGATTTGGCATTTTCTATCATTTTCCAGCGCGCATACCAAGCGTCTTCATTCGAAGTTATGAGCCTGACTCGAGTATTTTCAAAGTTTCCTGTTACCGAAATTTGGTCGAAAACTTCTTTTAAATTGTCGTTGTTAGGGAAAGGTCTGTAATTTTGTGCAAAAGATGTACAGGCAAAAACCAACGTTAATAAAACCGACAAAAGAAGACAATTTTTAAAAAAACGCTTCATATTTAACCCCGCTAACTTAAAGTTTACCTCTTCATTATAATCTTTTTGTACAAACACGCAAGTGTTATCAACTCAAAACCGACCCTAAAAACGAATCCCCACCCCCCTCTAAATCCTGCGCCTAGTTCATCTCTACATTTCTATCAATCGGCAACTCTCGCCTACAGATCCCCAACGTTAGCTTACACTCCCGCTGTAAAGCCGGCGCCCTAATTCACCCCAACACACCCGACCAAACGCCAACTCTCGCCTACAGATCCCCAACACTAGGTAACACCCCCGCTAAAGCCGGCGCCCTAATTCATCCCCACACCCCGCCAACTTCCGATACCTCCCTTCTGATTAAGCACCGACTTCCGATAGCAGATCCCACCCGCCCGTTAAACAATGGCCGCTGTAAAGCCGGCGCTATAATTCATCCCACCCCCAAAAATGTTTGGCACCCGTTAAGTTAGCCGGGCGCTTGAGAAGGGCTTA
>Ga0255345_1005359_pt1 | contig 13222 bp, 9 predicted proteins | sample wastewater_treat_6_FD_192415 | JGI IMG/M metagenome (GOLD analysis project Ga0255345, IMG submission 192415) | Wastewater microbial communities from Lulu Island WWTP, Vancouver, Canada - plant20 | ecosystem: Engineered > WWTP > Wastewater > Unclassified | place: Canada: Vancouver, British... | reverse complement strand
TCCATGTTCTTTCCGCTCATGGGTCTTGCTATGCAGTGGGGAGAGAATGCCGGGTATCCTGAAGGTGGGTCTCTCCCTTTTGCAGAAGCAATTGAGAAACGGTACCTGGAGCTTGGGGGAACCATCCGGTATAAGAGCAGAGTCGTCTCCATCATCACAGAAAAAAACCGGGCGACAGGTGTCAGGCTTTCAGACGGAACCGAACTTAACGCTGATTATGTCATATCCTGTGCTGACGGGCATACCACGATCTTTGACTGGCTGAAAGGAGAATACTGTGATGATACCATCCGGGGATATTACCAGAACCTGGAACCATTCCCTCCGATAGTCTTCATATCATTCGGGCTGAACACAGATCTCGCACATGTCCCAAAAGATCTGATCGTTCTGCCTGACAAACCTGTTAAGATAGCCGGCATGGAACAGGGGATAATCAGGTTCATGAACCATGTCCATGATCCGTCCCACTATCCAAAGGGTAAAGGGGTAATCACAACCTGGATCCCCACCGATTACTCTTTCTGGGAACAGTTCACATACCAGAGTGAGGCCTACCGGTCAGAAAAAGAACTGGCTGGAAAGATGATATTTGACCTTCTTTGTCAGCAATATCCTGAATTATCTGGTTCATGCGAGGTAATGGATGTTGCAACACCCTTAACCTTTGTCAGGTACACCGGGAACTGGAAGGGAAGTTACGAGGGCTGGCAGGTCACGCCTGATTCATTCTTCCTTGACCTTCCACAGACCCTTCCTGGCCTGTCCAGGTTTTACATGGCTGGTCAGTGGGTTGTGACCGGAGGCGGAATTCCGGGGGCGGTCCTTAGCGGGAGAAAAGCTGTAAAACTTATGTGCAGAGACATTGGAAAGAAATTTGTCGGTTAAAGAGAGAAACGAAGAACAACAATTCAATCAGCAGCTCCTGTAATTTGTGCAAAGAAACAGGTGGGTGATTCATATACCATGATGGCAGTGCAAAACCACCGGTTTCATTTCGGCACACCTAACACATGATCCCCATCCATCCCGCTTACAGCCGCGACGTACCTTCCGGTCCTGGTAAGCTTCACCATAGTATTTCTTCCTGACTTTTTCCTCTTGATATACCCGGCGTCATCAAGCTTGTTCAGGTACCGGTTCTGCAGCTTCATCAGGTATTTTGTCTGAACTTTCCTCCTCTTTTCATATGCATGATTCCAGTAATCTTCTTCAAACCCTTCAACATGCACTTTGTGGAGGTACCGGATGAGATCATCACATGAGAGTGCATCTTCATTAGTCGCAAGATGGTTGAGGAGCAGAAGAGAAGGTTCATCAGGGAGTGCAAACCTGAAGTTCTCCAGCTGCCATACCCTCACCGAGTCACATATTGATAAACCGTGATCATTCTGTTCTTTTTCTGTAGATGAATACCGGTTAGCACGAACATAATATAACCTGACATTATGAATCATTGCTGCAAGCGTGGCTCCGACACAGGCTATCTTTCCACAGGCTGACATGTTGACATAAACCCGGTTTCCCATCTTCTTTTCCTTAACGATAAGTCGTGATATGGTCTCCATCACTTCAATAATGTTAAACATGTCGATCCTGAAAAGCTCGACCTCTATACCCTTCTTTTCCAGGATTGCAACGTTCCTTTCATCAAAACCATGCTGCCTTGACGTAAGAGCATGTTCATGAGGATAATCATATCCAGGCAGATCATCCATGGAGATCAGGTACACCCTGTGGGCTTTTGTCTCCTGGAAGGGAGTTACTACCCTGTCTATCTCATAACCAATCGGAATAATATGGACAAGCTGTTCAAGCCTCTCGGAGGATGGAGTCATTAATCTTCCACCCTGGAATTTTCTATGTTCAGATTGTTCACGATGATCATGATGCTCAAGATGCTCATACACATATGTTCATATAGGATTTAATAAATACAATAATTTATCCCCTGCATAACCTACCATCCATCATTAGAACTACTGTTCACCACATTCTCCCACCCGACACACATAATCCCCGTGCAGGGGAACTTTTCATTATGGTGATTTCCGGGGTAGTTGCTTCTCTTTTATCTCTTGTAAAAGCGATTCTGCATATGAACTTACAGGCGGGTAAAGCCCGGATATACGTTCAGCAAGGTTTTTCCCACCAAGTCTGTAAGCTGCCGGGCCAAGCAGCAGGATCGGAGAAACCTTCTGCCCGGGGACAGGACCTGGAACCTTCCCGTCATTTCCGGTGCAGGAGAAGAACCATTGAGGATCAGACGGGGAGATATCATCCACAGGCTTTGTAACCGCCCATTTCGTTTCAGGAACATGAACCGGACGGGAGTTAAGATCACGAATTGACTGCACCCGGCTAATCACCTCTTCCTTAGTCATTCCATGGAGTAAAAAGAGCATCCAGGGATCCTCATCCAGTATCTCCGCAAGGAAGTACCATGCAGCACCGGTGTGAATACAGGGATTGTGAGAGTCTGCACAAGGGCAGTAGGCACGAACCCTCCTGTACTGGTCAGGAATAATACAGACCTCCTTCTCTTCCAGCACATTCACAAGATCCCGGGTAAATTCCCCGGCAAGAAGTGAACCTGTCAGTGCAGCATCACCAGCGATGATACCGATAATACTGTCCCAGACCTCCTCCGAAAAGCGTGGAAATATGAATCCGACTATCCTGGTCTTTTTACCACTGCAGCATATCCCCATACTCACCTCACCAGGACCCAATCTGATATAATTTCCAAATCCGTTCCGTGCACAGTATTTAGCCCTGTTAAGGCGATCATCATCTCCAAAGTCCTCAAGGGCCAGGACAAACTGCCTTGTCCACCAGTTTTTTCCAACCGGCCCGGCCTGGCTCTGCAAAGTTACTTTTTTGTTATTCGGAAGTGTTCCAGGGGTCTGCCACCAGGCTTTTCTCTTCATTCCTCATCATCTCCAAGTAGCACTGCATCACGAAGTGAGACAATATCAAGTAACTCTTCTGTTGACAGGCTTGTCAGGAGATCGTCTCCATTGGCTAAAACCTCCTGACCAAGAAGACGTTTTTCCTGATTAATCCTGTCAATCTGTTCTTCAAGTGTTCCGGCGGCGATCATCAGGTGAACCTGCACATTCTGATTTTGTCCGATCCTGTAGGTCCTGTCTGTTGCCTGATCCTCAACAGCCGGGTTCCACCACCTGTCAACATGGAATACATGGGATGCAGCAGTCAGGTTCAGCCCGATTCCCCCGGCCTTTAATGATATGACAAAAAGAGACGGAGTCTTTGAGGACTGAAACTCCCTGACCAGCCGTTCACGCTCCGTCCTTCTGGTCTTCCCGGTAAGAAGGAAGACAGGCATTGCAAACTTATCATGCAGGGTTTTTTTTAGGTACTCTGCAAAAGTTGCATACTGGGTGAAGATCAGGGCTGAATCCCCTTCTTCGCTCACTTCTTCAAGCATCTCGAGAAGTCGGCTGACCTTTCCTGATCGCCCGGGCTGAAGACCACTGTTATGAATGAAAAGCCCTGGATGATCGCAGATCTGTTTCAGCCTTGTGATGGTCCGGAAGATGACGCCCCTTCTTGCAAGCCCTGTAACCGTCTCAAGAGACTGCGCCATGTCAGACACAACCGCCTGGTAGAGCGTGGCCTGTTCCCTGGTCAAGGTGCAAAATACTCTTGATTCCATCTTGTCCGGGAGATCTGTAATTACCTTTCTGTCTGTCTTCATCCGTCGCAGAAGAAAAGGACGGATAAGCAGCCTGAGCTCTGTGGTGCCGTGCCGGTCTTTCTCCGTTCCTGACAGGTGACCGTACCTTGACTGGAATGCATGCCTCTGGCCCAGGTAACCTGGATTTAAAAAGTCCATTATAGACCATAGTTCAAGAAGCCGGTTCTCCACCGGTGTTCCGGTGAGTGCTATCCTGCGTTCAGCATTAAGCTGGCGGACTGCCTGTGACTGAAGGGTGTCCGGGTTTTTTATATTCTGAGCCTCGTCAAGGACGATTGCAGACCATATTACGGGTGCGAGATCTTCAAAGTCCCTGGCAGCCAGGTTGTAAGTTGTCAGGATGAGATCATACCGGCTTATAAGATCTGTAAAGTCATCACCCCTGCACCTGGAGGTCCCGTGATGAACCCAGACTGAAAGTGAGGGTGCAAACCGCCTTATCTCGCGTTCCCAGTTGCCTACTACCGACATCGGGCAGATAATCAGTGCAGGGGAAAGGTCAGGGTTCCTCTCTTTAAGAGACAAAAACCAGGCGATGGTCTGAATGGTCTTTCCAAGTCCCATATCATCAGCAAGACATGCACCAAATCCCAGCTCTGTACACCGGAGGAGGAAAGCATGGCCAATCTCCTGGTACTTCCTGAGCGTTCCATTCAGGGTGAGAGGAACCGGATATCCGGAAAAATCCCCTGACCTGATCATGGCGAGGATATCCCGTGTCCATTCATCAGTTCCCCGTACGAGAACATTCATCTCTGTATCAATGCACCCGGTCACGGAGAGTCTTATGAGATCCCCTGCACCGGGTCTTCCGTGGATGTACTGCTTCTCAAATCGCGACAATGCGGCAGACAGAAGGTTTGCATTCCCATAAACCCACTTTCCCTTCACCCTGATGATGGGCGTTTTAAGTTTCACGGCCTGCCAGAACTCTTCAGGACTGATCGATTCATCACCGATTGCTATCCGGTAATCAAAAGCGATGAGCTCAGATATTCCAAGCATTCCATCACGCCTGGCAGAACCTTTCTTCTGCACTCCAAGTTCTATCCTTGGCCTGTACTTCTCATCAGTCCACCATGACGGCAGGATAACACTGATTCCATTGTCTTTTACCGCGATAACCTCGACAGTAAGAAAGGTTGCGGCCTCTGCAAGTGTTATCTTCCCGGTTGCGGGATTTGTACCTGAAAAACAATTTTTCAGAACAGGAGATACATCAACTGCTTTGAATAATCCGGATAGGAGTTCATCTTTTAGAACTGAACCGTGGGGCAGGGCTCCGCAAGGTTCTTTTGGAAGGTTCCAGATAGTCTCTGCCTGGATGATAAAATCTGGATCAATGAGAGACTGCATGGCCAGGCGCAATGTCCAGGGCTCCAGTTCCTCCCCGTCAGGTTCCTCGACGATGACACAGGTATGAAATGGCAAAAAACCCTCTCTCCGGAACTCAAGCCATTCATTCATCTTCGCAACAAATGTTTTATCCAGCTCATGACCCTGGACAGAAAGATCTTTTCCTGAAAGTTGGGCCATGAATGCCAGGGCATCTCTCTCCTGATCTGCCATCCGCCTGCCTGGTCTTATAGAAGGAGGTTTTTCCTTCAGTGCCTGCCTGATAATGGTCTTAATCATCCCGGACAAGGCAGCAAAGACATACTCCCCAGGGGCTGGTAATTGCCCGGGTGATAACTTAATATCAGAGGCAGATCTCATAACCGGTGGCATGGCTTTTACAAACTCATTTAACCATGCAGTATCATCAGGCAGAAGTGCCAGGTTCCAGACGGCCCGGCAACCGGTTTTTGTCATCTCAAATTCTGGTTTGAATTTTCCGTCCCTGGCAAGGACCAGGGCTGATTCAAGGAGAGTGGTAAGATACATAAAAGAGTCGCCAGTCTGAACAACCGGTGACCTTCGAATGGTGGAAAAAGTCTTAAAACAGTGTTCAAATGGGATGAGAAGAACCGGAATAGTAAAACTTGAAATAGCCTTTTCAGGTTGCCTGGATTCATAAACCGTTCCTGAACATGAGGTTACCCAGTCAGGGACATGAATCGTCCACCTGGCCTTTGTATGTGGAGGCAGTTCTGACCCTAATATCTTCCGAAAAATGTCCGTGAGAGAGTAATGAGGAATGGCATGAGGGTAATTGTCCTGACTGTTCAGGGATATTCTCCTCACCCGGTCTTCTAAGCCATGGGTTCCAAAAACTGCGATACCCATAACCGGGGGAGATATGAGGGCATGCAGGACTATTTTTTCAGATTCCGAAGAGTCACAAGACTTTTGCTCCTGTTGCAGGGATGCGCTGAAATCATAAATATCAAGTAATTCTGGCATTCATCCCTTTAATTTTCATGGCAACTTTCTCAACAACACTTTCAAATGCTTCATCTGAACAGTCTACCCTGATATCTGCATATCTTTCGTACAAGGGGATTCTCTGGTAATACATATCGCGAAGACTCTGACCTGACTTAAGGACCACCCCGCGTGTTACGATATTTTTCAGCCTGCTGATCATCTCTTCGCAGGAGATCTCGAGGTATATTGTGATGCCACCTGATTTGAGATGCTGCATTGCCCTGCTACTATATACCACACTTCCCCCGGTTGCAATAACTGTATCAGAGCAGTCAAGGGAGAGGATGCATGCTTCCTCGACCCTGAGAAATTCTTCTGCTCCCACTGTGTTTATGATCTCCTGCAAAAGCCTGCCAGTGTGCTCCTGAATGATGATATCAGTATCTACGAAGCGAAGACCCAGCGTTTTTGCAAGAATTACCCCAAGTGTGCTTTTTCCCGAACCTGGCAGACCAATAAGGATAATATTGTTCATGTGATTATCAGGCATTGATCGAAGGATTGTTATGTCTGGTTGTTATCCGTCTTTATCTCTTCCTCCAGTGCCTGAACAAAAGATGACAGTAACTCATGCCGTCTGGCAGCCATTTTCTTTCCAGACCGGGTGTACATCAGGGAAGACAACCTTAGCAGTTTCCCATGCATGTGTTCAAGCCCGTCAGAAATATCACCCCCCCGTTCCCCGGCCGAAATAAATGCCCTGGCAATACCCACGGCACCCATGGCATCCAGCTTGTCTGCATCAGACAGGATCTGAGCCTCAAGAGTATCAGGCACCAGGGCCGTACTGAACCGGTGGGCCTTTATTGCATGCATGACCTGTGAAATGCGTTCTTTTCCGTATGAGATCTGGTTAAGGAACTTTCCAGCAATCTCTGCTCCTTTTTCCTCATGTGGAATGCCGGTTATTTTCTCCAGCGGACGTGCGACATCATGGAAGATTGCTGCTGGAATCAGGATATCCATATTTGCATTTTCCTCCCTGCCAATAAGCTCACATAAAGAGATGACGCGGAGAGTATGGTCAAATCCATGTGACCCGGGCCCGTCCATCGCCTGCTCAACAAATCTTCTCATCTCATGAAATTGATCATTCATGGTCATTTTTAAAGAAACTTCTGATCAGATATGTCTGGCTACTGACTGAGAGCTGAATATATCTCTTCAAAACACGATGGTCATATTAGTTATGAATGCACCGAAGCAGCGTGTTGAGGCATTTTTTTTCACTAACAAAGGTGGGGTCAGAAAGAATAATGAAGATGGACTTATCGTCCCTGGAACGCTCATATCAGATCTCTCCATGAAAATCCCTGAGTCGTACAATGGCGAGGTTACAAACGCCATTTTTTGTGTTGCAGACGGGATTGGAGGAGAGGAGAAAGGTGAGGTTGCAAGCCAGATCGTTTTGACGCATTTAAGGGATCATTATTCCGAAATAACAGACGAAGAAAGCTTTTACTCTGTTGTCCATGCTGCAAAAGAAAACCTGGAATCATATGTTGAAAAAAACCCTGATGCGAAAAACTTAGGCTGCACTCTTGCCGGGGTAATTATCAGGGAAGACAAGGCCCATGTCTTCAATATCGGTGATTGCAGGGTCTATCGTATAAACGGGAAGTTTTTTGAACGGATAACAAAAGATCACTCTGTTGTCCAGCACCTTCTTGAAGAGGGGGTCATCACCGAAGACGAGATGAGATATCATCCGCGTAAGAATATCGTAACATCATCCATATCAGGTGATGGTATAAAAGACTCGATTCATATCTGGTTCAGAACGATAAACCTGCGGGATCAGGATCAGTTTTTTATTTGTTCAGACGGGATCTGGGAATGCTTCTCCCAGGATGAACTTGAGATGATCCTTCAAAAACATCCTGGCTATTCTTTCTGTGAAAAAATACTGATTGCTTCCCTTGCACGCCAGTCATCAGACAATGTAACTGCAATTTTCCTCTCAACCACCCAGTCATAATGAGTTCCCTCATCGTAGTTGATGTTGCCCTTGCACGTTCCGGTGACAGCTCCGGGGATCAACCTTATGAATGGATAAAAAAACGGATCAATTGTCTGTTGTCAAACGCAAACAAACGGTTTGAAGAAATTAAGCAAAAAAACGAAAGGGTAATAAGGCTTCATGAAGAGATCACCAGATTAGCAGAATTATATCTCAACCCAGGTTATCCTGCATGGAAATCACCTGAATCTTCCAAAAAAGCCATGGATTTGTTATTTCGTAAGGCTGACAGATTTAGAATTCTTCTCATTCAGATTCTGCTTGAAGAGAATGAGACCCGGCTTCTTGAAGAGATGTTCATTCGGGAGGTTGAACGCATTTTCATTTCACTCGCCACTGAGCTTCACATCAGCAGCGAAGATCCTGAGTACCAGGAGTTTTCACAAACATTCCAGGATATTTCCAGGATAGAGAAACGATCAGATCGTATAATGAATTATAAAACTCTTATATCCAGCCTTGTAACTTTTTATTGTTCGTGCAGATTTACACTCTTTTCTCTCCAGAAAAGGATAAGTAAAGTTCAAAAAGATGCTGCATCCCTGGAACTTCAAAATATGTCTCTGTCCGACCTTGAAACACTTCATGCATTACAGGGCAGCCTTTCTTCTCTGCATGAAATTTGTCCGATTCAGACACAAATAGAGAGGTTAAACAGGACCGAAGAAGAACTCACAGCCCTGGCTCACCGGGTATCAGGAATGGAACACACGAATCTTGGAGACATTGTCAGTGACGCAACTGAAGATACCAAAGATCGAGAAAGAGTGAAGCATGATGCCTCCATGAAACTTCTTGCAATGGAAGCGGATTTTTTTTATGACCGCATCAAATTCCTTGATTTTGATAAGACAGAGATACCTGACTATGAGCCGGTTGCAAAAGAAACTTCGCCTGAGAGACTTGCCTTGCAACGTGAAAATCTGCAACTTGAGTATGGACTCTTAAAAGAAAAGATCCCTGGAAAGACGATCATCAGAGAAGAACTTGAAGAGATCATCCAGAACCTTTCACTTGATCCTGATGCCGGGGCTTTACTTGACGCGGCAATGATCCTGTATCATGAACCATCCCCCGGACTTCGTGAACTGACAATAATCAGGAGGCAGTACGATGCTTATTACCTCGAGAAAAAGAGCAAGTCACTCTCAGATAAGCAATGGGGTAATGTAATTAATATTCTGCTTGAATCCTTGAAGGCACGGGGATACAGGGTAAAACCTGGAAAGATAGCAGATCCTCGTAAATCTTTTCAAAGAGGAAATATCGAAGTATTATCTCCGGTCAATCATTATTCGATAATGATCTCGATTAATCACCTGGATGAACTGGTATTCAGACTGGTCAGGATCGTTGATGGCTTTGATATTGATGAATTTGATACTGACCAGCTTCAAAAGGACGATGTGCATGCAGCTACGGTCTGGGAAAGAGATTATGAGATTTTAAAGGAGGAATTAAAAAATGAAAATATTCATATGATTGAACGTTTGAAGAAAAACCCTGATGAAGTGCCAATTCAACAACTGACAAGGTTTGACATACTTACAAAAGAGCATATATCTTAACTCTTCATAGTCCCTATACAATCATATCCATCCGAAATGATCCCGGAAGCTGTCGATAGTCCAGAGAACCGAGGCAGAACCTTACGGAACGGGATGGAGGAACAGCCAGAAGCTTCCAGTAAGGATGGATCTAATACTGAGAGCTCAAAATCTCAAAAAGATTTCAGATCCTATCGGATAATTAAGCAATTCCCGGCAACCGGGGGAGAAGCGGATATCTGGCTGGTTCAAAAAGAGAGGATTTATTACATCCTAAAACATTACAGGCTTGGCATTGAACCAAAGATTGATGTTCTAGACCAGGTCAGCCACATCTCTTTACGTAATCCGAAAAATCTTATAAAAATAATTGATTATGGTTTTGATGAGGATTCCGAACGGTGGTATGAGATCCTGGAATATGCCAGGTACGGATCACTCCAGGACCTAATTCAAAAACAATCTATAAGCAACAGCACCTTTAAAGCCATCATTGAAGAGATAGCATTCGGACTTGACACCCTGCATAAAAAAAATGTTCTGCACCTGGACTTAAAACCCTCCAACATCCTCATCAGAGATCTAAGACCCCTCAACCTGATCCTGACCGACTTTGGAATCTCAACCCTTTTAGACAATGAATTATCAAGACACATTACAACGACAAAAGGAACACCAATGTACTGGGCTCCTGAACAACTTGGAAATGTGGTCGGGCGAGAAGCAGATTATTGGGCCCTTGGTGTCATCGCGCTTGAGTTAACTGAAAAAAAACACCCGTTCGAAGGACTTAACCATAATCTCATCCTCTCAACACTGGCAACAAGGGGAATCGTCCTGTCCGAAAGGATAAATCCTGACCGCCTCATTCTGCTCAAAGGACTTCTTACCAGAAATCCAAAAAAAAGATGGGGTAAAAGGGAAGTCTCGCTCTGGCTTTCGGGAAAGAGAAATATCCAGGTTTTTTACGAAGAAGAACATTCTGGCAGGCAGGGTATCTCAAAACCTTACGAATTCCATGATGATAATTATTACAATCTGCATGAACTGATGTACGCATTCATTGGTGATCCAGTCTCCTGGGATGATGCAAAGCGGCATATAGGGCGGGGTTACCTGCTCAGGTGGCTTGAAGCGACCGAACAATACAATAAGGCTGTCACCATATCAAGGTATATTGAGACATACCCCGACGAAGATGAGCGGCTCCTCTATATTGCGGCAGAACTGAATCGGGATATCCCTTTTACCCTGTTTGGTAAAGTCATTGATATAACCAACATTGTCTGGTTTCTGGGTCGCTCATTAAATCGTGAACAGGATGAAAATGAGGAACGAATCATTGTTATGCTCTTTTCTGGCGAGATAGAGAAGATATATAGAGCGTTTCTGGATATCACAAAACAGGATATAAAAAGCGACTTCCTGCTGCGTCTGCTTGACTGGGTAAAAAGCAATCCAAGAGGAACAAACGAGCGAAAACGATTATTTCAGTATGCAAAAATTTTACATGACCGTGAACTGGCAGGCATCCCGACAGAGTGGAATGCCAAGTCAGTGGTGGCCATCATCTCAATCTATCAGAGCTTTATCAGGCAGTCTGCAAAGGCAGATGCAGATGAATGTAAAAAAGACCTGGCAATCGCAGCAAAACATGCCTTGAACGCAAGGATAATTGAACCGGATATCCTTGTTGCTCTCGCCTGTGCATTTGAGGAACTTCAGGATGAGACATACGGTAAAACTCTACTTAAAAAAGCCTATAACCTGGATATCAGGGTCCTCTCCCTTCTTTTTAACAAGAGAAGAGGCCTTTTCAGGTTCAGATTTTACACCGCTCTTACAAGGGAGTATGAAAAGAACCTGATCTCCATCTCATCTGACCCATGGAATGAGACTGGAGCATTCTGGAAAGAGAAGTATATCCAGTATTACCTTGAAGATAATTTCCACCTTACCCTGTCAATCTCGGAGCGTCTTATCGAGATGGACAAAAACGGACCTGTGGGGTGGGCAATGCGTGGTGTGAGTCTTTTACGGATGAAACGAAATCATGAGGCCGCATTTTGTTTATCACATAAGAACATCCTGGCATCTGATGATCCTTTTGTTGCCTGGCTTTTAGGAGAACAGATAGAAGAAACTGGGAACACCACCAATGCAGAGCAACAATACCTAAAAGTACCCGCAACCCATGTAACGCAGCCGTCGCCTCAGATCGGTCTTGCGCGCATTTATTTCAAACAAAAAAGGTACTGGGAGTCGATGGAGATCTGCGACAAGATCCTGATCACCCATCCGGGACAGCTAAAAGCTTTGTTTTACAAGGGTGAATCCCTTTATGCCATTGAACGGGTACATGAGGCACTGCAGTGCTTTCTGGAGAACTGTCATAACCATCCGGATCATCTAATCAGCTGTGTGAAGGCATCACGATGCTATCTAAAATTAGGAGATTACACCGAAGCTGAAAATATAATAAATAAGGTTATAAAAAAGGATGAAACAATTGTAGATGCCCTTCGCATGAAAGCATTCATTCTTTTAAAACATGGTTCAAAAATCGAAGCAAGGTCGTACCTGGACAAGATACTTGTTGTTGATTCCGAAAATGAATGGGCACAAAAGATGATTGCCATGTTGTAACTGGCACCCTGCCATATTTATCCGGGTAATTGCTGGTTTATCAGAAATGTCCTGAAACCCTTATCATTGCTTAAAGGACTGGTATGAAGAAGAACGAACATGTAATAATAAGGTTCAAATGCCAGGCAGGCATTATCTTCATTACTGGGAATTTCTTTTTCACAGATGCTGTCTGCCATAAATACCATGAAATATCTCAGAAATTATGAAGGTGTCACACATGTTCAGCCTGCCGAAATGGACTACGGAATTCGTAAGATTTTTATCAGTAACCCCGCAGTTTACATTTACGGGTAATATCCTGGATGTGTATCCGGTTGAGATGGATGGAAACCTGACTACCCTCAGGCTTAAAGACTACATCCGCACAATTCTGGTTAAGGAAGGATATGACGTAATCCTGGGACTGGAACCTTTTGTGGGTTTCTCTCATCTGCATGGCGATCCTGACACTATACACGCCATCCTGGGAGATGTTTTATCTGTTGAAAAGACAGGGCCCCCTTCCCTTGAACGAACCATTCAGATCTTACAAAAGAGCGTTGATAACCGGACTGCGTACTCTGCGATCATCCTCAACCAGGTAACCAGACATGATGACAGATATTATGCTTCAGAAAAATTTTATTTCAATATGTTTTGTGCCTGCCAGAATGCAGAACCCAGGCTTCTGGCCGGCAGTTCTTTTCCAAGATTCAATCTGATTATCTGGATTCATGACCGTGATGCGCCCCTTCCATCCTGGTTCACCCAGGATAATACAAGAGTTAGACAGATAGTTATCCCACGCCCTGATCTTGATACCAGACGTGCCCTCCTGAAATCCCTGACAAAAAATGTCCAGCAGTTTGAATCTCAAAAAGAATCTGAAAAGATCGAATCGCTCTCCCTGTTGATAAAAAAGACCCAGGATCTCCAGGC
>Ga0255345_1005355_pt1 | contig 13232 bp, 11 predicted proteins | sample wastewater_treat_6_FD_192415 | JGI IMG/M metagenome (GOLD analysis project Ga0255345, IMG submission 192415) | Wastewater microbial communities from Lulu Island WWTP, Vancouver, Canada - plant20 | ecosystem: Engineered > WWTP > Wastewater > Unclassified | place: Canada: Vancouver, British... | reverse complement strand
GGTGTTGCCATATTGGTGATTCAGAAAGACTATAATCTTTTGGAATCGATAATTTACGCAATTTCTACTGCTATTGGTTACGCAATGGCTCTTATCATCTTCTCGAGCATACGCGAACAGCTTACACTGACAAAAATACCGAAAGCCATGCAGGGAGTACCTATCGCACTCATTACGGCGGGAATACTGGCCATGGCTTTCATGGGCTTCTCGGGCATCGACCAAGTTTTTAAATAGACCAAACTCTGTCTTCACCGGAATCGATTAAAAGCGCTGCAGCCAAAGGGTGCAGCGCTTTTAATTCTAACGAACCGATTATCAATAATGTAATAGCGTCATAGCTTTCCGTATTAAACTATTTCGAGAACATTTTGTCTTAACTACAAACAACAAGATGTTTAATCGGATAAAACCTCTCGAAATGAAAACATTAAAATACATACTGATCGCAGCTGTCGGAGGCATTGCTATTACGGCATTGACAGCAGTTTCATCGAATCAGGCATCGGCCCAAGAATACCAATATTACACTAACGGGTATGATGATGCCAGGTATTATGATGACGAATATTACGATACTAATCTCAACTTTCAGGTATTCTATCGCGAATTGTCTCCCTATGGCAGATGGATTCGAACCGTCGAATTTGGTATGGTATGGATACCGCGAGTGGGAAGAGATTTTCATCCCTACGCCACAAATGGCTACTGGACGATGACAAACTATGGCAACACATGGGTTTCCAATTACAGTTGGGGATGGGGACCATTTCATTATGGCCGTTGGTATTACGATAATTCTTACGGTTGGGCATGGATTCCGGGCTATGAATGGGCACCTGCCTGGGTAGTATGGAGAAGCGGAAGCGGATATTACGGCTGGGCTCCAATGGGTCCAAGAGTAAATGTAAGCATTCATGTGGACATCCCCTCCGTTTTTTGGATTTTCCTACCCAATCGCTATATGTATCATCCGAGCATGCACCGATACTACAAGCACTACTCACCGACAATCTTTCATAACACGACATACATTCACAACACCTATATCTACAATAACAACAGATATTTTTTCGGTCCGAGAGCCGAAGACCACTATAAAGCTACAGGCAAACGAGTAAGCATACGCACCTTGCAACCATCCGCAAAACCCGGAAGAAGTTCTGTCAACAGCCGATCGGTAAGCATCTATCGTCCCGAAGCTGCATCACGATCGAGTAATTCTTCGAGAAGTAATTCAAACTCCACTATGAATCGTTCGGAGACAAATCGGAACGGAAACCATGTTTCGACCACAAGAAGTGTATCGGCCGACTCTCCACAAAATGACAGGAATGCCAATAATTCGATCAACACCAATTCCAATCGCGTTGCGACAAACACTACCGTCAGAAGCACGACCAATACGTCTCAGGACAACAAAAGTCAGACCAGAGATATGGGAATTCAGAATCGAAGAAGCGACATAAACAATGCGAATCGGATGACAATCCCAAGAAGTACAGAAAAAAACTCAAGCTCAATGAATCGTTCATCCTCCGGATCGAAAAGCATACAAAGCTCCACCGGGAACTCAAGATCCACCCGATCGACCGCACAATCACAAAGTCAGAATAAAAGAGAAAAATCAGCCGGAAACTCCACGCAACGGTCTTCTCGGCAATCGAATTCGAATCGTAGCAGCAGATAAAAATATAGGTTCTATATGAATTTGTATAATTAAGAATTGAGAATTAAAGAAGTAAAGAGAAATTTAGAAGTTAGAAATGGGAAGTAGAGAAAGAAATAAGAATTTCAATGAATTATCGAATCGGTAAATTATTGAATCGGTAAATTATTGAATCGGTAAATTATGCATTGTGCATTATCCATTGATTCTTGGGGCGTTGCCCCAAACCCCACATGCTTTTTTGCCTTGATGCAAAAAATAATGTATAATGTATAATTAAGAATTGATAATTAAAGAAGTAAAGAGAAATTTAGAAGTTAGAAACGGAAATTATAAATTGAGAATTGCTAATTACAAAGAAGTTGAGTTCAAAAATTGTGAGCTTGTAGCTGCTTGTTCGCTAAAAGACAAATAACTCACCGCCTTGCGGCGGCTCAAACAGCTTGTCTTTTGCCTGACGGCACGCTCGCTGCGCAGATCGGGTGCCCCGATGATGAGATGAGGTCGGGAAAATAATTGATAATTGAGAATTGATAATTAACAAGAAATAGAGAAATGGGAAGTAGAGAAATAAGAATTTCAAATTACAAATTTTCGTTTTGTTTGTTTTTTTTTTGCCGGTGCAGATATTTGTCTGTGCAACTGCAGTGGTTCTGCCTTTCAGGCAGCAATGGTAGGGACGTCTTTGTCCGCAGGTCGGTGACCTGCGGTTATGAAGGTTATTGCCTTTCAGGCAAAGGTTAGCCGGTGAATTGAAAACTTTTTGGGCTTGAAAAGCCGAATTTTCATAACCGCAGAATTTATTCTGCGGCATGAATCGTCGTCAGAAACCTGCCTGAAAGGCAGAACTTTTATTTGCCACGAAGGCGCAAAGACGCGAAGTCCTCAGATTATCGGAATTCATCAGTAAATCGATAAATCATCAAATCAATCAATTGTACATTGTGCATTATCCATTATCAATTGATTCTTGGGGCTTTGCCCCAAACCCCACATACTTTTTGCCTTGATGCAAAAAAGTATGCAAAAAAGATCAAGACTGCATCTCCTCATCGACCCGACAGCTGCTTGTTCGCTAAAAGACACATAACTCTCCGTCAGCTGACGGATCAAACAGCTTGTCTTTTGCCTGACGGCACGCTCTCTGCGCAGATCAGGTGCCCCGATGATGAGATGAGGTCGAGAAAATAATGGAGAAATGGATAAATGATCATGTGTAATGGGGAAGGAATGAAAGAAGGGAGAATCTGAAATGAGTGCGCCATCCGAAATTCATGAAGCAATCTCAATTTTGATTACCCACACTATTTCACATAGAGCCAAAATATACGAACACATTGCTCATAACGTCCGATCGAGAGGTGTGTTACACATTGCGAAAGGCCGCCTAAATATGAGGCGGCCTTTCAACTTTTAAGAACAATACGTAGAAATTATTCGTTTGAGTTATCACTTTGCGAAGCTCACAGCACGCGTTTCGCGAATAACTGTGATTTTGACCTGACCGGGATAAGTCATTTCGGTTTGGATTTTGCGTGCAATTTCTGCAGAAAGTTTTTCGGTTTCGGCATCATCAATCTTATCGGCACCAACGATAACACGCAATTCACGGCCTGCCTGAATGGCATAGGTTTTTATCACACCGGGATACGACAAGGCCAAATTTTCAAGATCGTTCAATCGTTTGATATATGCTTCTACAATTTCGCGGCGAGCGCCCGGACGTGCGCCGGAGATTGCGTCGCAAACCTGAACGATGGGAGAAATGAGCGATGTCATTTCCACTTCGTCGTGATGAGCACCGATCGCATTGCAAATATCGGGTTTTTCCTTGTATTTTTCGGCCAGTTTCATGCCAAGCACTGCGTGTGGTAGCTCGGGCTCATCGTCGGGCACTTTGCCAATATCGTGCAGCAATCCGGCTCGCCTCGCTTTTTTGGGATTCAACCCCAACTCCGAAGCCATGATAGCGCAAAGATTGGCTACTTCTCGAGAATGCTGAAGCAGATTTTGCCCATAGGACGAACGATATTTCATTTTTCCTATCATGCGCACCAGTTCGGGATGCATGCCGTGAACACCGAGATCGATGACGGTACGTTTACCGGTTTCAACGATTTCTTCCTCAATCTGTTTACGCACCTTCGATACCACTTCTTCGATGCGTGCGGGATGAATGCGGCCGTCAGCCACAAGTTGATGTAGCGAAAGCCGTGCTATTTCGCGTCGTACGGGATCGAAACCGGAAATTACAATGGCTTCGGGTGTATCATCCACAACGATTTCTACGCCCGTAGCCGCCTCGAGAGCACGAATGTTGCGCCCTTCCCGACCAATAATACGACCTTTGACCTCATCGGATTCGATATGAAACACGGTGATGGCATTTTCGATGGCCGTTTCGGTTGCAACACGTTGAATAGATTGCACCACAATACGTTTTGCCTCTTTGTTTGCCGTCATTTTGGCTTCGTCCATAATTTCGTTGATATACGATTGAGCCTCAGTCTTAGCTTCATCTTTCAACGATTCAACCAGCCTTTCTTTGGCTTCGGCTGCCGAAAGACCCGAAATGGTCTCGAGCTTTTCAAGCGACTGACGATACAGTTTTTCTATTTCCTGTTTCCTCTTTTCCAAAAGTTCGTGCTGATTGTCAAGGTTCACTTTAAGCTCGTCCAACTCGGTGTTTTTCTTGTTGAGCTCCTCATGACGCTGATTGAGCTGCATTTCACGCTGCTTGAGTCGGTTTTCCACATTTTGAATCTTTGCAAGTCTTGCGTTGGCTTGCTTCTCAACCTCGGCCTTCATCTGAAGTGTTTCTTCCTTGGCCTCCAAAAGCTTATTTTTCTTGATAACTTCTGCATCCTTCTCCGCGTCGCTCAAAATTTTTTTGGCGTGCGAGTTAGCCATTTGGCCTGTCAGATACCACGCCACAAGCGCGCCAATGATCAGTCCGACTATACCTAATCCTATTTCCATAAAAAACTTGTTTAAATATTGATTAACATCTTTTGCATCGGGCAATACTTATCCTGCCTCACAGCAAAAAGAATTTCTTCCCATACGATTCTTTTCGAACGATTTGTTTTATTTGCGATATAAAAAAAACACTTTTTCTGCATTGAACGCTTTCAATGTCAAAAAAAGTGCGTTTTCGACTGCCGAACACAAGAAAAAAATAAATGAATATCTATTTTTTCAAATACTTATCCAATTCTTCGATGAGTCCGACAATTTTTTTTTCCATGGGAGCTGTATCACTCTTACCCTCGAGCGTAAAATTCTCTACCAATGCCTGAATTGTGGTCATAGCCATGAAATCTTGCGCATTCAGATCCGAATTTTCGCCACCGAAGGCCACACGATATTGATTGATTTTGTTATTTATTTTTTTTTCGGCACTACGAAAAGCCTCCTCCTGCGATCGATCGATTTTGAGAGGATATTTTCGGCCATCAATCTTTAGCGTTACTAACAATTTATCGTCGCCCATGACATAAATTCTATTGGTTGTCTATTTCAATAAATTTATGCATTTATCTACTTCTCGCACTAATTTCGACAATTTTGCCCCGGCATCGTCCACATTTACCGAAGCGGCGGTAATGGTTCGGGCCAATTTCAAATTATCGTATTTTGTTTTCAACCGGTTCAGCTCGATATTCAGGGAATCTATTGCCTGCTGTTTCGACTGAATTTCGGCCTTCAAACGAATGTTTTCATCTTTGAGAGAGTCGCATAACAACATCAACTGTTTTATGCGTACTTCCAAATCAATCAGCAACTTATCCTGATATTCGGCCATGAGAAAACAAAATTTCACACAAATATAAGTATTAAAAAGAAATAGGCCACACATTTTGACGTTATTTTTCGTTTATTCATCATTTTAGATGCCAATACGTATAAATTGGTTGAGATTTCGTATTTTTGAAAGCAGATTACAGCATCCATCGCATGGAACAAAAAAACGAAATCATCATCGAAATTGCCGACGAATTTTCCAAATCGTGTCCCGATTACCGTTGTATTGCAATTGAGTGCGAAGTAGCAAACACACTCCATGACGATAAGTTGTGGAGAGAAATAGAGGACGTCTCCTCTCGTTTAAGATCGACTTTAGCTCTCGAAGCAATCAACAAACAACCCAACATACACGCCACTCGTATGGTTTACAAGGCTCTGGGCAAAGATCCCAACCGATATCGACCTTCAGCCGAAGCTTTGATGCGAAGGGTTGTGAAAGGCGAAGAACTTTACCGGATCAATACGCCGGTAGATTTGATCAACCTGATTTCGCTGAAAAGCGGTTTTTCAATCGGCGGATTCGACAGGAACAAAATTGTGGGAGACAAGTTTACATTGGGCATCGGTAGAGCCGGCGAGAAATTTGAAGGGATTGGGCGCGGACTGCTCAACATAGAGGGACTGCCCGTATATCGGGACGATGAAGGAGGTATAGGTACGCCAACCAGCGACGAAGAACGCACGAAAATAGATACCGGCACAAAAAAACTGCTGCTGATTATTCACGATTTCGGGAACAGTTCCGACCTGCTTCCAACAGCCGAACTTGCCGAAGAAAAATTGAGAGAATATGCCGAAGCAAGTGATTTGAAGCGACTTCTTTTTTAACCCCCTCTGCTGCCGCACGATTGTATCGTGTGGCTGATACCTCAAATAGCGCAAGTTTCCGAACTTGTGCCGAAAACAACGACAGTTTCCAAACTGCCTGTCGTTTTGCGTCCAAGTTACGCTACCGCTAAACTTGAACAAGTCGGGGGTAAGTTTTGCGGTCGTTGAATGGGGAAATAAAGTTATCGATGAACAATCGAATTATCTTCACAATAATCCGGTTGAAGAAGGTTCGGTATTTAAAGCCGAACAATATATATATGGTAGTGCCATCGACTACGTCGGAGGTAAAGGATTGCCTGATATTGTTTCGATTTAACTATTTGCCACACAATACAATCGTGCTGCAGCAGGGAGTATTGAGGCATATTAAAAAAAATACGGGAATGTTTTCACAGACATTCCCGTATCCCGGAACGAATTTAAATCTATCGCATGTTAGCGATATCAAACGATCGAATTTGTTATTGTAATCTGTTTAATTCTGTTTTCCGGATAATACTTATTTTGCTACTTCCACGCGGCGTGCCTTGATGGTGAGTGCTTCTTCACCCGATGTTTTGGGATCCTCTCCAGCTCCCAAGGTAGAGAGTCTGGCTGCGCTGATTCCTTTACCCACGAGGTAATTCTTCACTGCTTCGGCTCTGCGCAGAGAAAGTTTGTCGTTGTAGGTGTTGGATCCCTTGTGGTCGGCATAACCTGTGATGGTTACGTCGGTATCACTGAATTCTTTCAGTGTGGAGACGATGGTGTTGAGTTCCGTCGCATACTTTAGGGTATCTACCACATCGCTGTCGAATGCGAAGTGAATGGCAGGCAATTGTGGAAATTCTTTTGCAACCACCGGTGCCGGTGCCGGTTTGGGTGCGGGCTTCGGTGCCGGAGCCGGTGCCGGAGCCGGAGCCGGTTGTGGTTCGTAGTACACCGGTTCGGTGCGGGTATAAGTTTTACCCAGGTTTATTTTGATTCCTGCCAGTGCGTTAAATTGCCAGTCCGAGTTGTCGGCCCGCTTTGAGTTGAAGCGATCCGATAATACGTTCGCGTTGCCTTCAAGCATCAGCGACACCGCATCGTTCAGTTTAAAATCGAGTCCCAGTCCGAAGCGGCCACCCGGAAACCCTTTTGTATCTTTCCAGAGATATTCCGGTTCATACCCACCCGTATTCAGCGCGTTGGCTTCGTCGTTGTCGAAACCGAATGCGTATGCCCCTCCTGCGAAGAGGTAGGGGTTGAACACCCTCTCGGGGTTAAATCCTTTGAAGAGTGACATCAGATCCAGTACCAGATCGAGATTCCCCTGTACAAAATTGAAGTTGTACACCTGTGCCGGTACTACCCAGCCACCTTTTCCCTGCCATCCGGACGCACCCAGGCGCATGCCGAACACGGGAGTAAAGTTATATCCAAGATTGAGTGCTGCTGCCGGTGAAATAAGATCCGTAAAGTCAGCTTCACCCAGTGTGTAAGCGGCGCCGCCTTGCAGTTGCAGGTAAGCATGTTTGTTGAAAAGCGTTTTGCCTTCTTCCTTGATCCGCAGCTCCTGTGCCTTGCTCGACAAGGGGAAACAGGCGAGAACAAGAAGGTAGAGTATCGTTTTCTTCATTGGTGATCTGTTTTATGGTTTCAACTAAAATATAACTTTTTGAAAAAAGGCGCCCGCAATGGGCGGACGCCTTTTTATTGGTTATTCCGAAAAGCATTTCTGTCAGTCAGACGATTACTTTTCATTTCCTACAAGTTTAATTACCGTTACCCGGTTTCACCGTAATATGCAGGTAGTTTCTCAACGGTTCGGCGTCAGGGCTCCATTTGTGTTTTACAGATACGGGAATACGTACCTTAAATTCGTTTTGTACAGCTCCCGTAGCGCTGTTGTCCCATGTCAACGTAATGGATGCCGGGGTATTCAACAGTCCGTATAATGGGTTAGTATAGGTATCTCCTTCCACCTGGCTGATCACAATCTTCATATCGGTACCCTGCGGGATCGGATGGTACGTATCACCGATGGTGCCGTCGGGGTTCAGGTTGATTTGAGGTTCTCCCAACACGAACGGGCTGTAGTAAACACCTGTTCCCGGCACATGCCAGCTTCCCGGAATCCATTCGCGTTCAAAGTCTATTTCGTAGTGGGCAATCAGGTCTCGTCCTTCCGGGGTAAGCACACTGATAAGCTTTCCATTCCAGTCTTTGATCACGGTTGGATCGTACAAATTCAACGTATAGCTGTTTTTCACGCCATCATTGGCTTGATCGAACACTTCGGCATCGTCGGGGAATTGAAGCGTCAACGGATAGGTGAAATGTGCGGTGAACGGATCAAACAGGTTGATCACATTCAACGGCTGGCCGTTGATATAAGCCCGAGGCTGTACTTTCACCGTCTTTCCTACCAATTGTTTGGCCGCATCGCTGAAAGGCGGATGGTTACCCCACGGTCCGGACGGAGGATTACTGCCGATCGTTTCCAGGCGGAGGTAGAATGCTGTGCCATTCTGTACGATTTCCGCAGCTTTCATGCTGCCTTTCCATACGGATTTTTTATCGTTGGAGATGGTAAATCCGTTGGGAACTTCCGTAAATACAAAGTACGGAGTGAGGTATTCCTGGCATGCTTCCGTGAGTCCGGTGTATACAAAGCTGTTGCTTTCGTGCATGAATGTATTGTTCAGCAATGCTTCGTATGCGGTGGACGTAAGGGCGCCCTGTTCCATAATTGTCGGATTCACTATGATACCACCGTTCTTGTAATAAATGGTATTTGCCGTCAGTGAGATTCCGGTCGGGAGCACTACCTTGAAGTTCCAGGTAATTTCCACATCAGGCTGAATTCCTTCGCCTTGCAAAGTTGTTTTCACTACATACGTTCCTGCGGGAGCTGTATTTGCAATGGTTCCCTTGATGTAGTTGGCCAAATTGCCGCCTTGTGTCGGTTGTGTGATATTCCATTCGAATGAGATTTCGTTACCGGTAGCTGAAACGGGATCTGAGATAACCTCTGTTACAATCGGACCATTGCTCCTATATGCTGCGAAGAATGCATCTTTACCAAGCATAATACGTGCATGATTAAATACTTGGTCGAAGTCAATCTCATCAATATCAATGTTAGTCAAAGAGTGTTCATTGTCACAATCGATCATGTAATCATCGAGAGTAAATTCGAATTCTACAGGTGAATTATCATATTCGTCTGTGATTAGAACTTTTATGAAACCTACAGCATGTATTTTACCATTAACCAGTGCTTTTACAAGGATAATAGGTGTACGGCCAACAGCAGCCTGATTGATTCCACCGCCAGTAGCTGGTTTCACTTTCAGTGTAGAACCATTCAGAATCACATAGGTATTGCTCTGGTCAACCCCTTCTGTTCCCAATTCTACGAGTTCGAATGTGAATTCATGCTTGTTAAAACCATACTCCAACATCTTCATCGTTGCTGGACCGCCAAATACTCCATAAACATAATCTTTCAGGTCGATGCTGAAGTTTTTATTTTCTGGTTTTGTTACAGTTCCCTTACCATTCCAAAGTACCACATCTTCATCATAGCTTGCAGCTGCGATATTAGCACCAGTAGCGGTAACAGGAAGTAATGTTCCATCGGTTTTCTCTGAGTTCGCATTCAAAGCGATACGACCAGTCAAAAGGTCAAAGTTAACCTTAACATATTCACTTGCAACAAATTTGTCTTCATTGCTGTCGTCCAAGATTTTCACTTCAAGAGCTACATGATGGTTGTGTGCTGATTCTCCGTGTGCAGGTGTCTGAACATCGTCACCATAATCATTGTAAACATCGGCACCAATGAGAACAGGAACAGTTAAAATACCACCCTGCAATGTAGCAGCGTCGGTGAGTACTAGGTAATCATCAGAAGTACTTCTTACAATTGTTACCTTATTGAGCAATTGAGAAACTTCAAAGTCATTCAACGTTGCATTGGAAGGATTCACTTTGTACTTCAAATTTGTCACACCTTTGTAGATGGTACCATCTTCCTTAACTGCATATTTAATTGTAGTTCCATTCGAAACAGAGTTGTACCATTCGTTAATACCTCTTACAACAATCTGTGGAGTACCGTCACCTGAGCTGTAGTCAGGTTCAAATACAAGAGATCTAACACTTCTATCAAGATGACCGAATAAATTCAAGATCAAGCTGATGTGTGCATCGAGTTTGCCTTCCAGTGCATCAATAGCAGCGTCAGTTGCAGTCTTAATGTCATTTACCTTGGTGTCCAAAGTAGCAAGTCCACTTTCAACACTTGTTAAACGAACTTTAAGAGCTGTGATTTCAGCGCTAAGTTCATTATATTTAGCCTGAAGATCTGCCTTGGTAGCTTCAATATCAGCTTTGTTTTCGTTAATTGCTTCCAGCTGTTCAGCCAACTGAGTTTTGATGTTTTCAATTTCCTGTGATTTACCATCTGCAACTTTCAAAATAGCTTCCAAGTTGGCAATTTTAGCAGCTAGATCATTCTTTACAGTGGTGATTTCATCAGTCAGCAAAGTCTGAAGAGCAGTTAACTCTACCTTGGTTGCAGCTTTGGCAACATCACTTTTCAATGTAGTGATTTCACCATCAACCCATGCTTTGTAGGTGTTGAAAGTTTCTAATTTAACTGCTTGAGCTAGTACTTCAGCTTTTGCTGCATCTAATTCTGCTTTAGTGGCTGCATTAGCTTGAAGTGTAGCTAAAGTGGTTTTTGCTGTATTTAAATCAGCTTGCACAGCAGAAATCGCTGTAGTGAGCTGTGTCTGCAAAGCTGTTAGTTCAGATTGCGCAACAGCACTTGCTTTTAAATCAGCAAGATCTTTGTCCAATCTGCTGATGTCATCATCATAATCTTTACATGAAGTAAATGTCACAAAAGCGCCAATTACTGCAAAGATAAAAAACTTAAAAAATAACTTTCGGTATAGGCGCTTAAGTCGCTGTTAATTTAGAAATAACTGCTACCTTTGTAGCATGGGATTTAGAGAAAAGTATACGGGGGTGAATTCAATAGAATTTAATAGGTATTTTCAGAGCGACGAAGATTGTTTTCGTTATTTGTCTGCAATAAAATGGTCATCTGAAAGTCCGTACAAATGCAAGAAATGCGGTCATCTGAAGTATGGAAAAGGCAAAAAGTCATATTCACGCCGTTGCGCCAATTGTAATTACGATGAAAGTCCAACGGCAGGAACGATGTTTGACAAGATAAAATTTCCATTACTAATAGCGTTTCACATATGCTTTAAGATCAGTACAAAAAAGAAAGTAATGTCTTCCATGGAATTGTCAGAAGAGTTTGGATTGCGGCAGAAAACAGTTTGGGAATTTAAGTGGAAAATCCAACAAGCAATGACGAGCAGCCGTAAAAACCAATTATGCGGCAAAGTTCAAGTGGATGAATTTCTGATTGGCGAATACGAGGAAGGGAAAGTGGGGCGTAGTGGCGAGAGCAAAAAGAAGTTAGTTATAGTTGCACTTGAGATTCTGGAAGATAAAGGTAGTGTTGGGCGTGCTTATGCACAAGTAATTGATCGTGCTTCAAGCAAAGAATTCAGACCGTTTTTTGAGACATATATTAGCAAAGAAGCGCACGTTATTACTGACGTTTGGAAAGGATATTTGCCATTGAAAAAGGACTATCCAAACTTAGAACAAATACCTTCAGACAAGGGAAAGGGAATGCAGCAATTGCATATTCACATAATGAACATCCAGGGATGGTTGCGAGGGATACACCACCATTGCTCAAAGCAGCGGCTGCAAGGTTATCTCGATGAGTACCATTTCAGGTATAACAGGAGGTCAATGATGGGGTCAATCTTCGATTTACTCCTTAGGAAGATGGTCTTCAGTGAACCTATAAGGTTAAATAGAAGTAATATAACTACAGCGGTCTAACCGCCTATACCGATTTTAGTTAATTAAAAAATACTATTTTATAACGTATTCTTTTAACGCTTTGTTCGTTGTTGTGTACTTTTTAGGGCACATTTTGCCACTTCTGCAAACCTTCTTTGGACAGCGATTCAAAAATTTCGTATTCCTTTATATCGCGTATGGATTTACCGTGTATAAGCCGGTAAATGGTAAAAATACTTGTGTGGTATTTTTTTGCCAGACCTTGATATTTTTTCATTTTGTCTTTCGAGGAGAGGTCTTTTATAAACCTTACCGCTAATAACTGACGCCTCATCGTTCTTATCCGAATTTAAAAAGGGTACCCGATACACATCAGGTACCCTTAACCTGTGTGAAAGCGAGTTTGTAATAAATTCTAACTAGAAATTTAAGTTTACACAGGAAGTTATTGTTATTCCGTTTTTTCCACTTCCACACGACGGGCCTTAACCGAATAGGCTTCCTCGCCGGTGAGCGACGTATCCTTACCCATACCCCGGGTTGTCATGCGGGAAGGGTCGATGCCCTGTTTCACCAGGTATTCCTTGAGCGCTTCGGCGCGTCTCACCGACAGCTTGTCGTTGAGCATTTCCGAGCCGGTATGGTCGCAGAAGCCGGTGAGTTCCACCGCGTCGTCGCCGAATTCTTTCAGCACCGACAGGATGGTTTCCAGTTCGGCCGCATACTTCTTCACATCGATTCTGGCGGAGCCGCGAACAAAGTGCACGGTAGGCAGCGCCGGGAATTCCTTCACCACAACCGGCGCAGGCGCGGGTTCCGGCGCAGGCGCGGGTGCGGGTTCCGGCGCGGGTTCCGGCGCGGGTGCGGGTTCCGGTTCGTAATAAACCGGCGCCGTGCGGGTGTGGGTCTTGCCCAGGTTGATTTTCAAGCCGGCCAGGGCGTTGAACTGCCAGTCGGGATGATTGGCGTTTTTGGAATTGAACCGGTCGGGCAGCATGTTCACGTTCCCTTCGAGCAGGAGGCTCACCGCGTCGCTCAGGCGGAAGTCCAATCCCAGGCCCCC
>Ga0255345_1005352_pt1 | contig 13238 bp, 10 predicted proteins | sample wastewater_treat_6_FD_192415 | JGI IMG/M metagenome (GOLD analysis project Ga0255345, IMG submission 192415) | Wastewater microbial communities from Lulu Island WWTP, Vancouver, Canada - plant20 | ecosystem: Engineered > WWTP > Wastewater > Unclassified | place: Canada: Vancouver, British... | reverse complement strand
TTACTGCCTCTGAGCCGGTATCCTTTCAAGCGCTAGGCCGGTATCCATTTGACCGCTACGAGCGGTATCCATTTGAGCGCTACAGACGGTATCCTTTAAGCGATATATTCATCAAAGCTTTTACAGCCATCAAACATCCACCTCATATTCTTGACCTTGCTCACATCCCAGCCGGACAGGTCGCAGTTGAAAATCTCACATCCCCAAAACATTCCGCTCATATCCTCCACCCTGCTTACATCCCAATCAGCCAAATCGCAATTGAATTTCATACAACCGCCGAACAAGCGGCTCATATCCTTAACCCTACTCACATCCCAACCGGATAGGCCTTTGCCTTCAAAAATGTCACAATCGCAAAACAGAAGACTCATATTTTCCACCTTGCTCACATTCCAAGCGGATAAATCGCAATTGAAATTCACACAACCGCAAAACATATAACCCATGTCCTTGGCCTTGCTAACGCTCCAGCCGGACAAATCACTATTGAATTTACCGCAACCGCGGAACATGCCGTTCATATTCTCTACCTTGCCCACATTCCAGGCGGATAAATCGCAGTTGAAATTATCGCAATAACCGAACACGGCTTTCATGTTCTCCACCTTGCCCACATCCCATCTTTCCAGGACATTCCCCTCAAAGCATTTGCAGGCATAAAACATCTCATACATATTTCTAAGCCTGCTCACATCCCAATTTTCCAAACCTTTGCCCTCAAATTTCTCGCAACCGTAAAACATCCCCGACATATCCTCAACCTTGCCCACATTCCAAGCTGACAAGTCACAATTGAAATCCAAGCAACCGCGGAACATATGGCTCATACTCTTAACCTTACTTACATCCCAACCTTCCAGGCCTTTCACTTTGAATTTATCGCAATCATAAAACATCCAGCTCATATCCTCCACCTTGCCCACATTCCAGCGGGAAAGATCGGAATTAAAATTTTTACAGCCATCGAACATCCACTTCATATCCTTAACCCTGCTGACATCCCAGTTCGAAAGATCACAATTAAGATTTATACAATCCCAAAACATAAGGCCCATATCCTCCACATTGCCCACATTCCATTGTTCCAAGCCCTCTCCTTTGAACTTCGTGCAATGACGGAACATCATACCCATGTTCTCCACCTTACTTACATCCCAACGGGACAAGTCACAGTCGAATTCTGCACAACCGCGAAACACCCTATGCATATTCCTGACATTGCTCACATTCCAGCCAGACAAGTCACAGTCGAAAATGGAACAACCGGCAAACATGCGGCTCATATCCTTTAAATTGCTCACATCCCAACCGGAAACATCAGAATTGAAATTCACACAACCGACAAACATCCTATACGTAGTCTCAACATTGCCCATATTCCAAGCCGACAAGTCACAATTGAGATTAACGCAATTAACAAACAACTCGCTCATATTCTTGACATTGCTCACATCCCATTGCTCCAAGCACTTACCGTCAAATTTTTCGCAGCCGTTAAACATGCCCGACATATTCTCAACCTTGCTCACATCCCAGTTCAAGAGATTGAGATTGAAAGATTCTTTATAATCATCTTCTCTGAGCCTCCATCCTATTCCATCGAACAACTTCGACATATCCGTGATTTTACTCGTATCAATCCAATTCAGATTGATGGTATCGCCATCTTTCGGATTGGTATCTTCTATATAGTCCTTGATGATTTGGATTAATTCGTCCTTGTTTTTTGGATGGGCAAGCAATCCGTCTCCGAAATCCATTCTGAAAAGTACTTTGTTAGTGTTTTTTCTCTGTGGTGCCATATTTATTGATGTTTTCAGTGGTGTGATTTATGCAACTATCGTACAATATAATTATTTTTTTATTTTTTCATACCATTTCTTTTCATTATCTTGTGTTCGTACACACATTATTGACATTATTATGAAAAAAATCCTCTTGACCACCTTGCTGGTACTTTTTGCCGCTTTAGAATCTGTGTCAGGACATTCCTGCTATGCCCGTCTGGAAGGCGATACCCTCCGCGTAGGCAATTCCCGTATTGAGCGCGTATTCGCATGGAACGACGGTGCGCTCAGAACAATATCGCTTACCGATGTGGCTGCTGGGCGCACAATGTATTCCATACATAATCTTCCGGACTTTATCCTGACTAAGGAAGCTCCGGAAAATGCCCGCTTGGAATTGATTGAGATTCCGCAAGGCAAATGGACGCCTGCGGGCTTTGTGGCAAGGGTAAGCTACAATATAGGGCAAGTGCAGGTGCGCCGCGAATACCGTCTGCACGAAGGAGTCCCCGCCATCGCCTGCGATACGTATCTGAAGGGGGTGTGGGATGTCACCCTCGAGAAAGTGCCTATTTTGGACCAAATCCGTCCGGACGGACAGCATTGGCATTGCAGGGCTGTGGAGTTTCGTGACATTACCGACCATAACAACAATTTGGTTGAAGAGCACAAATTTATCTCTTATCACAAAAAAGCGTGGAACGGCAATCTCCTGCTCTCAAGGGACAAGGTTAGCGGGGACGGATTATTCTTCCTCAAGGAAGCTCCTTGCTCCGACATGCAGCTTGGTGAAAAGAAGGGGGACTTCCTCGTCACCAGCGGGCGTGTCCAGGTGATAGGCATCGGTTTTTCTCCGGAAGACCTTCTCCCCGATGAATGGACCCGTCTGTACGGATGCGTGATTGGCGTTAGCGGAAATGATGAACTGTCCGAAGCGCTTGCACTCCGCGCTTATCAGAAAACGCTGCGCCGGCAAGAGGATATGGTGATGATGAATACCTGGGGAGATCGCAGCCAGGATGGTAGGGTGAGCGAAGCTTTCTGCCTTCAAGAGTTGGATAAGGCTGCGCGCTTGGGAGTCACCGTATTCCAGATAGATGATGGATGGCAAGTAGGCAAGAGTCCCGCCTCTGTGGTAGAGGGCGGCTCTTTCGAAAATATTTGGAAAAGGAAGGAGGGATATTGGGATTTGGATGCCAAGAAGTTTCCCAACGGTCTGTCTCCGATTGTAGAAAAGGCGAAATCGCTCGGTATAGAAGTCGGCCTGTGGTTCAACCCCAGCGTGCAAGACGACTTTGCCGATTGGGAGAAGGATGCCGACGTGCTCACCAGCCTTTGGCGCCGATACGGAATACGGATTTTCAAGATAGACGGACTTATAATTCCAACTAAAAAGGCCGAACGCAATCTTCGCAAACTGCTCGACCGTGTCCGCGAAGAGACATCAGACGACGTGATATTCAATATGGATGTCACGAACGGCATAAGGATAGGATACAATTGGTTTGGAGAATATGGAAATATTTTCCTTGAAAACCGTTATACGGACTGGGGCAATTATTACCCATACAAAACTTTGAGAAATCTATGGCAGCTTTCACGTTATGTTGCTCCTGAGAGATTCCAGATAGAGTTCCTGAATCCTTGGAGAAATGCTGACAAATATCCGTCAGAAGACCCCTTCGCACCTGCCAACTACTCCTTTGACTATCTTGCCGCCATCAGTTTTGCGGCACAACCCCTTGCATGGCTGGAGGCCTCCAATTTGCCTGAGGAAGCTTTCGCTGTGGGAGATTTGCTAAAGGACTGGCGCTTGCTGGCCGGGGATTTCCATAACGGGGCCATTCTTCCCATAGGCGAAGAGCCGTCAGGATGCTCATGGACAGGTTTTCAATCCATTACAGGACCTCGCCAAGGATATCTTCTTGTCTATAGGGAAGACACGCCTGAGGCCGAGTCTTACATCAAAACCTGGCTTCCTAAGGGCAGCAGGGTAAGTTTAAAGGCTGTTCTTGGCAATGGGAAAGACTTCCGCTCAAAGGTAGGCTCAGATGGATGCATCAAGGTAAAACTGAGCGGCAGCAACTCCTTTGCAATGTACGAATACACCCTGCTGTAAAAACGCTTTATTCCGAAACAGCGCGGACCGTTTGGCCGTATTGACGTAGAGAGGCGGTCTTGGACACACTATCAGAAAAGAAGTTTACTACCCTTGCACGATTGGGCCGGTTACTGTCGAGAGATGAAGACCAATAGCTGCCGTACAAGCCCTCATTAACGTAGCTTGTACCTTCGCGGAAGCCTGCAGCCGGCAAGAAGATGGACTTGTCGGTATATCCGCTTTTCTTGCTTTGCACTATGTAGCCGCAAACATTTGTACCAATATAGTCTGTCGTCCAGGTCCAAGTGCAATTATCTGTGTTTAGCAATTCGTCCATTTCGGCTTCCGTGGGCATTCTCCAATTACCGCCCAACTTGACACGGGCAACATCGTCTGCAGGTTCAAGAGTTGTCTTATTGTCTACTGTCCCATACTCGGATAAAGTGCAGTATTTGGTCATTGTCTTGTCCGTGCCGTCACATAAAGAATAGCTCGACCAATTATAATTGTCCTTTGCAGAGGTCTCTCCCCATGCAAAGTAATCGCCGTATTTCCAGCTATTATCGGCGCCGATATTCATATTTGCCCACTTTACTGACAAACCCAAATCAACAGCCCCGAATAATTCCTGTCTCTCAACAACCGACACAACGCAAGTGGCGGTGAGCCTGCCGTTAACTGTTGTAACCTTTATATTGGCGGAGCCCTCTTTCAATGCCTTTACCAAGCCTTTTGAAGATACCGTTGCAACAATTTCGTTATCACTTGTCCAAGTGAGAGATTTATTTGTGGCATTCTCAGGAAAGATGGTTGCTTCTTCTTTTCCTCTAAAGTAATTGGGAGCATGAATGAGACAAAATACAGATTTTTCGCTCCGAGGCTTACGAAGAATTTCGTCTGTACCTATTATGTGTTTATATCCATACGCTGTCAATTCATTAGTTGCCAGCTACTTATTCATCCGCTCTGCGAGCGTGTCTGCCGGTACGCCCACAATTCCTATGGTTAGCTTAAAGAAAATTTCAGGAATATCCTCCTGCGCCTCAGCCGTAAAGACCGCGCCAAATAGTATTGCAAAAGCCAAGAAAAATCGTTTCATGTCGTTAAAGATACAAATTCAAAAAACACTTTTCAATTTCGCAGAGACAAGATAGAATAACTGCATGTACAATCATTATTGTTCAAGTCGTAGATGGCGAAAATTGCAATAGCCGTCTATTACTTGATGGTTCTCCTGATTGCCGTCATAAACCACTGCTGTGCGCCCGAGCCGCTCGCCAAAGAGCGACCGCAGATAGTGCAGATGCTTGAAGTAGTCAGCATTGAAAGTCATTCCGGATTTTACCTCGTAGGCTTCGAGCGTATTATCGGGCATCAGTCTGATGACATCCACTTCGCGCTGCGACTTGTCACGATAGAAAAAGAGATTCTCCTGCTTGCCTTGGTTGGCGCCGTGCTTGAGCATATCGTTCACAACCATATTCTCGAACAAGCTTCCGCGCAGCGGATGAACATCCATCTGTTCCACCGTATTGATACCAAGCAGGAAACTTGCCAGCCCTGTATCATAAAAATACAGTTTTGGGGTCTTCGTAAGCCGTTTGCTGATGTTGGCATAGAATGGTTGAAGCAGATAGACCACATAAGAGGCAGAGAGCACACTCAGCCAATTCTTGATGGTTGGTACACTAACCCCTACCTCCATAGACAGGGCGGATGCGTTGAACTCTTGTCCGATTCGTCCTGCAGCAAGGCGAATAAACATTTGGAACGCCTGTAAGTCCTTCAAGTTGATAAGCGAACGCACATCTCGTTCTATATAAGTCGTATAATAGTTACTCAACAATATTTGTCGTCCGCCCAAACCACCCGACCAAATAGCCGGATAGCCTCCGCATAGCAGCAATTCCGATGTTCCTGCATTAGGATATACGGCAAGTATCTCTTCTGTGGAAAGAGGCAGAAGCAACATTACCGCTGTGCGTCCGGCCATCGATTGCGTTATGCGTTGCATCAGTGCAAAATTATTACTTCCTGTAACGATGAAACGGCGCTTGTTACCGGTCATTCTATCGTCATCCACAGCCACTTGCAAATAAGAAAATATCTCAGGAAAATTCTGCGCCTCATCTATTATAGCCCCTTGGGGATATTTGGCAAGAAACGCCTTGGGGTCAATGCGTGCCTCAGCAAGCGTAGCGACATCCTCAAGGTTGGCGTAAGGCAGATTGGTAAACACCTTGCGGCACAAAGTAGTCTTGCCGGACTGGCGTGGTCCTGTAAGCGTAATGACGGGCAAATACAAAAAAAGTTCATTTATGTACGAAGCCATCGTCCTGTTTATCAATAGATTATTCACCTTTTGGACAAATTTAAAGTTCAACTTTATATTTGGCTAAGGTAAGGTTTTCTAATGAAAAATGCAAACAAAAAGCAATATAACAACCTTACTCCCTGAAATAATTCTGTATAAGAACTACGGGGGTTTGACGGTCCCCGGAACCTGAGGTTAAATCCATAAGACTTACGAGAAGGTCTCGACATATACGGGGTGTGGTGCCCATTGAATCTGTTTTTCCCGCCGAATTATTTTTTTCGGAATTCAATAAAGTCTCAACCTCTTCGTTGGAAGAAGTTTTATCTATAAGAAACTTGAATTTCAATTCATCGGGAGTGCCTTCAAGTAATTCTTTATCTGTGTACCCGGGACTGGTTACAGGGTCTGCAAATTCCCAAATGCCGCTGGTGGGGTCTTTATAACATCCATCCCCGTAAATCATTACTATAACATCCTTATCAAGCTTTTCTTTAATTTTCAACTTGATTTCATTGCAAATCCTTTCCGAAATTTCTCTTGTGGGAAACAATTTAAGTTTTTCCTCAGTTGCCTTATTTGAACCGAGCAATCCGAAATCAGGATTTTCATTGGAACAGATATCAGCAAGCGTATATACCGTACTATCCGGATAAGTTTTTTTAAGATATTCCTTGTGTGTACTCCAATCCCTGATTTTGCAGCTGATTATATTTTTACTTTCAACAAGGTCATCGTCAAGAACACATTTACATCCCTCTTCTTTACAAATTTCCTTATAGTATTTAGTAATGTCAACTCCCGTATAAGGATTAACTCCGGAAGGATTTCCGACAATATCAGAAGGGGGCATTATAATCCGTATTTCTTTTGCGGCTCTTGCTATCCCCTTTAGAATCATACCGAATCTATTGCGGGAATACAAAGGGTCTGTAAGGGAGATAACTGCATTTGCCCCGAATTTATCTTCAATATCTCGAGCAATATCATCAACAGTCACATATAATCCCAAAGAACGGGCAATTATACTTTCAGTAATGCCAATAATATCCTTATCGTTAATGTTTTTATCTGATACAGAGTTAATAACGACATCAACAACATCAGCGCCCTCCCTGACAATCGGGCACACAACCCCTTGACTGATTACTCCTTTTTTCAACATTTTAATGGTTTTAAAGATTTTGCGAATAAATTAGTACACGAATTACCTGTTAAAATCTTTTCCAAATATACAAAATCGTAGGCAATTAACAACAGATATTTGGCGATAATACAAATGACTGAAAAGCAAAAAACAGCCATAGGAACATTTGCATTTACAAATAATAGTCGTAAATTTGGCGAAGCACATAAACTAAGACCAGGTTTTAAGCTCACATAAAAAAGAAAGCGAGCTTAGACGGCCCGCTTTAAATGTTTACACAACGGAATAATCCTTATTGTGAATTGCTTTGAATTTGTGCTACAAAGATACAAATAAATTTTATAATATGAAAAAAATTTTAGGTCTCGACCTTGGTGTTGCGAGTATTGGCTGGGCTCTCGTTAATCAAGCGGAAAACGAAGGAGAAAAATCTTCCATTATCAAAACCGGCGTGAGGGTTGTTCCTCTTAGTGCTAACGAAGCTAATAATTTCGAAGCAGGGAGGCCCTGTGAAACAAATGCAGAAAGGAGAAAATACAGAACCATGAGACGCAATCTCCAGCGCTATAAATTGCGCCGTTCGAACCTAAAAGAGATTTTAAAAGAAGCAGCTTGGATAGATGAAAAAACAATCCTTGCCGAACAATCCAACGCCTCCACCTTTGAAACTTATCGTCTTCGAGCACAAGCGGCAACAGGGCCTGTCAGTTTGGAAGAATTTGCAAGAATTCTTCTGATGATAAATAAAAAGAGAGGATATAAAAGCAACCGCAAAGCAAATAATCCCGAAGACGGCACGGCTACCGACGGAATGGAGGTTGCAAAAGAACTCTATGCATCAGGGCTCACTCCCGGCGAATATGGCCTGAAGATTTTAAAATCAGGGAAGAAATATATTCCGGAGTTTTTCCGCTCCGACCTCCAAGCAGAGCTGGACAAGATTTGGGAAGTCCAAAAGGCATATTATCCCGAAATTCTTACCGATGATTTCAAGAACATTATTGCAGGAAGAGGGAAAAACGACATCTCTAAAATTTTCCTCGCCCGATATGGCATTTATACCGCAGATAACAAAGGCAAGTCTAAAAACTTGCAGGAATATCAATGGAGAGTAGATGCACTTGCCAATCGCCTCGAAAAAGATGTTCTCGCTTATGTGATTGCCGGCCTTTCAGGAGCAATAAGAAATTCCAGTGGATATCTAGGAGAAATAAGCGACCGGAGCAAAGAATTGTTTTTCAGCAAAAAGACGGTCGGGCAATATCTTTATGAGCACATAAAAGCAGACCCTCATTTCAGCACTAAAAACATCGTTTTCTACCGAGCCGATTACATTGATGAATTCGAAAAACTTTGGGAAGAGCAAAGCAAGCATCATCCCGAACTCACTCCGGAGCTAAAGAAAAAGATAAAAGAAGAAATTATCTTCTATCAGCGCAGACTAAAATCTCAAAAAGGGCTCATTAGTTTCTGCGAATTCGAGAGCAAGCAGGTAAAAGTAATAATTGACGGCAAAGAAAAATCCGTACTGCGAGGCCCAAGGGTTGCTCCAAGATCGTCACTAATCTTTCAGGAGTTTAAAAAGTGGCAGATACTCAACAACCTTGAGTTGACAGACAAAGAAACCGGGGAACAGTGGGAGCTGTCCATAGAAGAGAAAAAACTCTTATCCGACGAACTCAATACGAGGGATAAAATGACAGCTGCAGATGCTATCAAATTCCTATACAATAAGCAAAGCGGAGGTAAAACGCTCAATTATAAGACTCTTGAAGGCAACACCACGTACGCAGCATTCCTCCGTAAATTTATGGAGATAGTAAACATCTTAGAATCAACAGAGTATGATATAAACAAAATGCGCAGCGAAGATGCCCTCCTGCTAATCCGAAACATTTTTGAGAAAAATAAATTCAACACAGATATACTGAACTTCGACCCGCTATTATCAAAGGAGGAGCTCGAACAGCAAGCTCTATTTAAACTTTGGCACCTATTATATTCTTTCGAAGGAGACGATTCGCGAACCGGCGATGAATCTCTTGTTAAGCATATACAAGAAATATGCAATATGCCAAAGCAATTTGCCAGAATGATTTCCACCATTTCATTCACAGATGACTACGGCTCTCTTAGCAACAAGGCTATGCGAAATATCCTCCCCTACCTTATAGAGGGAAACAAATATAGTGTAGCTTGCTCGCTGGCCGGTTATAACCATTCGAAACACTCTATGACCAAAGAGCAGATAGAAAATAAGGAGCTTGTAAACCGCCTTGAGATTCTTCCAAAAGGCTCGCTTCGAAATCCTGTAGTCGAAAAGATTCTCAATCAAATGATTAACGTGATAAATGCTTTAGGAGATGAGTACGGCAAGCCGGATGAAATTCATATAGAATTTGCCCGTCAATTAAAGATGGACCAGAAAAGTAGAGAGAGCTATACGGAAAGCATCAACCAAAACGAAAAAAACAATGCCCGAATAAGGCAAATCCTTACCGAAAAATTCGGTATCCAGAATGTACGAAGCTCTGATATATTAAGGTATAAACTTTGGGAGGAGCTTAAAGACAATGGCTATAAAGCCCTATATTCCAATAAATACATTCCGGCAGAGAAAATTTTCTCAAATGAAACCGACATAGATCACATCATCCCTCAGGCTGTCTATTTTGACGATTCTTTTAAGAATAAAACATTGGAATACAAGGATATCAATTTGAAAAAAGGAAAATCCACCGCAAGGGATTTTGTTGAGTCAGAATTTGGTCAGGAAGGGCTTGAAGAATATATTGGCCGCGTGAACTCCTTATTCGAGAACGATGTAAACTCGCGTACCAAAAGAAAATATCTATTAATGCGAAGCTCCGAAATTCCGGATGATTTTCTCAATAGGGACTTGAGCAATTCGCAATACATTGCAAAGAAAGCCACTGAAATTCTTGAGTCTTACGTGAAGACAGTAATGCCAACCACAGGCAGCATTACTGCGCGCCTGCGCGAAGACTGGCAGCTTGTCAATGTGATGAAAGAGATTAATTTGCCTAAATACAGAGAAGTCGGCCTTACTTACAAAGAAGATCGCGGAGAAAGCGGAGAGGTGGAGAAAATCGAAGATTGGAGCAAGAGAGACGACCATCGCCACCATGCTATGGACGCCATTACCATTGCTTTCACTAAACTTTCGCATATTCAGTATCTTAACAACCTCAATGCAAGGAGCGACAAATCTTCTTCCGTGTATGGCATAGAAAAGAATGAAACCATTTTAAATGCTAATGGAAAACGAATCTTCACTCCCCCGATGCCGCTCAATGAATTACGCGCAGAGTTCCGCAATCAATTAAATTCCGCCTTAGTCTCCGTAAAAGCGAAAAACAAGGTGGTAACGAGGAATGTAAACAAAACCAAAAAGAAGAATGGATACAATACTGCAATAGAGCTTACGCCAAGAGGCCAAATACATAAAGAGCAGGTATATGGTGTAAGAAATGTCTACGAAACCTTTTATGTGCCAGTAGGCGGAAAACTTGACAAAGATGCGATTGCCCAAGTTGCATCCAAAAGAGAGCGGGAAGCGCTGAACAAAAGGCTGACCGAATTTGAAGGAGATCCCAAAAAGGCATTCACCGGCAAAAATGCTCCGGACAAAAATCCTATTTGGCTCGATGAGGCCCATTCTGCAAGCATAGGTGCAAAAGTCAAATGCGTCAGAATGAAACGCGTCTTTTCTATAAGAAAAGATATTGACAAAAATCTATCTATAGAAAAGGTAATGGACACCAGGATAAAGAAAATATTGAAAGAGAGGTTGGAGGAATTTGAAGGTGATGCTTCCAAGGCCTTCGCCAATCTTGATGAGAATCCGATTTGGCTGAACAAAGAAAAAGGAATCTGCATTAAGAAAGTTACAATCCAAGAGAACTTCGACCTGGACGCAATTCGAGAAAAACACGACATGCTTGGCAATCCAATATTGGATGAATCCGGAAATCCCATAGCTTCGGATTATGTGAATTTGAGGAACAACCATCATGTGGCAATCTATCAGAAGCCCAATGGCGATTATGAAGAAGATGTTGTCAGCTTCTTTGAAGCTTTGGAGCGAGTAACCAATGATGATCCCGTTGTAGATAAGGCATACAACAAGGCTGATGGCTGGGAATTCCTATTCAGTATGAAAATCAACGAAATGTTTGTCTTCCCAAATCCCCAAACCGGCTTTGACCCCAAGGAAATTGATTTGATGGATGAGAAAAACTATTCAACAATCAGTCCCAACCTCTATCGTGTCCAAAATTTAAGCAACAAATATTATGTGTTCCGGCTTCACACAGACACGGACACTAAATATCCAAACGTACTCAAGAATATTACCTGGAAAAGGATAACTAACCTTCCTGAAATGGCAAAAGCCGTTAAGGTTAGGGTAGACCACACAGGAAAGATTGTCGCAGCCGGAGAATATGATTAAGCGAACGTTATATTTTGGCAATCCCGCCTATCTGTCTTTACGGAATAATCAACTTGTTATCAAAAGGGCAGAGGACGGTGACCTTCCTTTCCCTGACCAAAAAGACAACGAGCGGACTATTCCTATCGAAGACATAGGCGTAGCCATATTAGACAACAAACAGCTTACCATTACCTCCGGAGCCATGGAATGCATGTTGGAAAACAATGTGGCGCTCATAACATGCGATTCCCGTTCCATGCCTAATGGTCTTCTGCTGCCGCTTTATGGGAACACTCTGCAAAGCGAACGTTTCCGCCAGCAAATTGATGCATCGCTTCCTCTCCAAAAACAATTATGGCAACAAACCGTAGAAGCCAAGATAAACAACCAGGCCGGCATGCTATACTATGTAACGGGAAAAGAAGCGAGAAACATGATAATATGGGCTAATAATGTCCGGAGCGGAGACAGTGAAAACCAAGAAGCTCGTGCAGCTGCATTTTATTGGAAAAATGTATTTCCTGAAATCCCCGATTTTAAAAGAGTTCGAGATGGAGTCACCCCTAACAATCTTCTGAATTACGGCTATGCAATACTTCGTGCAATTATAGCAAGAGCGCTCGTAGGCAGTGGTTTGCTACCGACCATTGGTATTCACCATCATAACCGCTACAATGCATTCTGTTTGGCTGATGACATTATGGAGCCATACCGACCTTATGTAGACAAGTTGGTGTACGACTATTGCAACACCAATGAGAATTGGTGTCCGAATCTTGATAAAGAAGCTAAGGTCGCCCTATTAGGCTTGCCGGTGGAAGATGTTATAATAGACGGGCATCGCAGCCCGCTTATGATTGCCGCCACCACTACCACCTCTTCTCTTTTCAAATGCTTCAGCGGTGTCAGCCGCAAGATTTTGTACCCCGAATTCTGATGTCGAGATATAATGAGTATAAAATAATGTGGGTCATGGTTCTGTTTGATCTTCCAACCGGAACGAAGAAAGAGCAAAAAGTGGCAGCCAAGTTTAGGAAAGATTTACTTGGAGATGGGTTTACTATGTTTCAGTTTTCCATTTACCTTAGACATTGTCCGTCATTCGAAAATGCACAAGTCCATATTGCAAGAGTAAAAGCCAATCTTCCTGAGCTTGGAAAGATTGGCATTATATCAATTACTGATAAACAATTTGGAGATATGGAGATTTATATAGGCAAGAAACAAGCAGAAAGGCCACAGGTGGTGCAGCAACTGGAACTTTTTTAGAAATACAAATAACCCCTCTAACAAAAAAATCATGGACATTTCATCCATGATTTTTCTTTTCTAAAACAAGTTTCAACCAATTGATTGACAAGACTTTACCCATAGTCTCCTGTTGGAATCTTGTCAAAGATATAAATTCAAAAGCAATTCACAACGTGCTG
>Ga0255345_1005349_pt1 | contig 13243 bp, 19 predicted proteins | sample wastewater_treat_6_FD_192415 | JGI IMG/M metagenome (GOLD analysis project Ga0255345, IMG submission 192415) | Wastewater microbial communities from Lulu Island WWTP, Vancouver, Canada - plant20 | ecosystem: Engineered > WWTP > Wastewater > Unclassified | place: Canada: Vancouver, British... | reverse complement strand
GTGTTTTCAGATATGTCTTGATCGCTTTCTTTCGTTGCTCGTAACTGTACATTGTTTTGTGCACTCCTTACGTCCAACTTTTTGTCCGCAGGCCCATATTCTGTAGTTTTAGCCGCTTGATATAATCTGTGGATCATGGTAACATGTAATCACCGAAAGGGAAAATCAATTAAAACGGAGGTACACCACCATGACAAAGAAGGAAATGAAAGCCGCAGTTGACAAGCTGAAGATGCTGCAGAACGGCAAAGCCGCCCTTGAGGGAATGACCGAAGCAGACTGCCGTGAACTTTTCGGAATCAGCAGAGCGCAGGCGCTTGCGAACACCAACGCAGCCCTCGCCAAGACCGAGCAGGAGATTTTCAGAGCCGAGCATCCGCTGACCGGCATCGACAAGAAGATCTACGAGATCGCCGCAAAACACCTGATTCCGGTAGCCGAGCGCGGAGACCTTGAAGCCCGCCACTGCGACAGCAAGGACTTCATCGAGGTTTCGGTATGGGGCTTGGAAGCCGCCCTCAAGGATGCATATGAAGCCGGTCGCAAGAGCAAGTAAACGAACGGAACAGCGCAGCCCTTCCTGAAATACGGAAGGGCAATGCCGAAAAGGAGTAAATACATGGATATCATTTACGCGTTTGAACAGATGGATCGCAAGATCAGCGAGAACAAGACCAACGGTCTAAAGTCAGGCTACAGCCTCGGCGCACGAAAGGCACTGTGGAACTACAAGGACAGCCGCCGCCACAACAGCAGCGAGTACGAGGTGACCGACTTGCCGAATGAAGGCGATATGGAGGACTTCCTCAATACGCTTCGCATCGCAAAAGTCACAACCATTGTGGTGACAGCAAAAACCACAGTTCTGATTGAAACCCTGCATCAGATGAGACGGCTCGGCTGTACGGTTTATGGGCTTGACACCATTACCCGCAACGACACCGAATATCATGTCATGGATGACTACGAGGTCGAAGGCATCCGCATAATGCTTTGACCGTAACAGGAGGGATACATAATGAAAACAGAAGAAGCAATTTCCGAAATTGAGGCAATGCAGGCTGAATGTTCATCCGAGGCGCTGATGATGGCGATTGCCGCAATGAAAAAGCAGATACCAACAAGGGTAATCCGTGAAAACTGGACGATCTCGAAATGCCCCTGCTGCGGCACCGAACTTGGTGAGTGGCTGGAGGACGGCTATCATAAGGACTATGAGCATCTGAAAGTATGCAATTGCGGACAGCACCTCGATTGGAGTTATCCGCCCGATGAGGATGATGACTGACGCTCACATTTGCGCCACGTTCGCTCGTGTGGAGGCTTACGGCTTTTCTGCGGATCACTTGCCCCGCGTTAAAAGCCGCCCACACGGCGCAACTGTGCGTCTCCTGCGGCAAGGCATAATATGTACAAATTTTGCGAAAAATCGCCGTTTTTATTCTGTAGGTTTAGCCGCTTGATAAGTGCGAAAAAGTATGGTAACATACATACTACCGAAAGGCAAACAGCCTGCGGAAAACAACGAAATTGGAGGAAAACGATTATGAAATGGGAACAGATCACAACAATGGAGCATCTTGAAATGAACGGATGCAGCACACAGGGTGCGGTGCTAAAGTACGGCGAAAGGGTTCTGGTCTGCGGACTGACATACAAGGGCTTCGAGGCGGCGGCTTACGAGTTCATTGAGGATGAAGAAGAAACCGGGCTGAGCTACATCGAGTGCAGACTGAACCTGAGAACAACAAGCCCTACGCCTTTTGACGACGGCGGCGACGCAATGAAATGGTGCTTCGAGCATCTGAACGACTAAGAAAAAGAGGGGCTGAAATACGCCCTCTTCCCCTTGTGTTTACCGATTCCCTTTTCTTTGCATAGTTTGCCCTTGAGGGAATCGGCGGCAAACAAGGGCAAATTTGGGGTTATGTGGAAGTCTTGCTTGACGGTGTACATTACACAATTAGGATTGCCGTTTTTCCCCTATTTTTCTGTAGTTTTAGCCGCATGCTAAGTGCTGAACAGTATGGTAATATAGGTACAACGCAAGGGAAAAGCCTAAGCGAAAAATAAACTTTTTGGAGGAAAAACAAATGAAATTCTTAAGACCTGACGCACACATGATCATAGGCTACAGACCAACGGACATGAACGACCACGAAAACGAAAGATCAGCAGTTGAGCTTGCACTGCCGAATGGATTTTCCGACAAGGCAAAAGCCTGCTGGGAATACTTTGAGAGTGCGGCATTCATTTTTGAGTACAAAGACCGTCTGGTAATTACCGACGAGAGCCGCCTCCTCAGCGAAATCGAAAACCCCTGCGGCGGGCCGAGATGGATTTGCGACTCCTGGGATGAACTGGAAAGTATTCTTGAGGAGGTCTACGATGAACTTGCTGAGGACGGCGAGATTGCCTGAGCCAAGCCAAAAAGCGACAGCCCTGCGGGGCTTTTCGCTCGTTGTACGGATACCGTAAACCGCCATAAAATGTACAATTCCAGCCCTTTATATTTGTGTAAATTATGATTTCAAAATTACTTGACTGACTTGCTTTTCTATGGTATCATTGGGTAAAATGGAAGATCGATCTCCATAAAAAGTCGTCCCAAAGGGCATTCATAATAACTGTTTCAGACTTGCTTTGCAGGTCTTTTTTATTTTTCAAATTTTACGAAAGGAGATGATGCGGATGGCTCAGAGAGGCAGAAAACCAAAGCCGACAGCGATCAAAGAGCTGGAAGGCAATCCGGGCAAGCGTCCGCTGAATGAGGCAGAACCCAAGCCCGTGAGAAAAGCTCCGCCATGCCCAAAATGGCTTGAACCGGAAGCGAAAAAGGAATGGCGCAGGCTGTCGAAACAGCTTGAACAGATCGGTGTGCTGACAGAGGTCGATCAGGCGGCATTCGCATCGTACTGTCAGGCATATGCCCGGTGGAAAGAAGCCGAGGAATTCATGACACAGCACGGCACGATCGTAAAAACGAAGTCCGGATACTGGCAGCAAGTTCCCCAAGTATCTATTGCACAGACATACTTGAAAATCATGAACAAGATCGCAGAGCAGTTCGGTTTAACTCCGGCGGCAAGAAGCAGAATCACGGCAGGTGCAGATATGAAAAACGCTGCCGTTGACGATATGGATGAACTTCTGGGAGGTGGATGATGGCAAGAACAGCAAAAGCAAGGGAAAGACCTAAAAATTACCCAAAATTAGCGGATTACAAGCCGTCACGGTTTATGCTCCCCGATTCCCATTACGATGCAGCGAAGGCGGACAGGGCTGTGCGTTTTATCGAAAACTTGTGTCACACGAAAGGTCGCTGGGCGGGCAAACCGTTCTGGTTATTGCCTTGGCAAGAGCGCATTGTGCGGGATATTTTCGGTGTCGTTCGTGAGGACGGTACACGGCAATTTCGGACGGCTTATGTTGAAATTCCAAAGAAGAACGGGAAAAGCGAACTCGCCGCAGCCATCGCCCTGTATCTGCTCTACGCCGACAACGAGCCTTCCGCCGAGGTCTACGGTGCGGCGGCAGACCGTGGGCAGGCATCTATTGTTTTTGATGTAGCCAAGCGCATGGTGGAAATGACACCGGCACTCATGAAACGCTCCAAAATTATGGCAGCGACAAAGCGACTGGTGAATTACAGCAATGTGGGATTTTATCAGGTACTTTCGGCGGAAGTTGGTACAAAACATGGTCTGAACGTATCAGGGCTGGTGCTGGATGAACTTCATGCTCAACCAAATCGGAATCTGGTGGATGTCCTCACAAAAGGCTCCGGTGATGCAAGAACGCAGCCGCTGTACTTCCTAATCACAACCGCAGGAACAGATAGAAATTCCATCTGCTACGAATACCACACGAAAGCGAAAGATATTCTCGATGGACGACGCATTGATCCATCATTTTACCCCGTGATCTACGGATTGGATGACAATGACGACTGGAACGCCGAAGAATCGTGGTACAAGGCGAATCCCTCGCTTGGATACACCATTACAATAGACAGAGTTCGTGATGCACACCGTGAGGCACTGACAAATCCTGCGGAAGAAAATGTGTTCCGTCAGCTTCGTCTCAACCAGTGGGTAGGCAGTGCAGTTGCATGGATCCCGGAGCATATCTACGACAAGGGAAATCTACCGATAGACCTTGAAAAACTCCGTGGACATGAATGCTATGCAGGACTTGACCTGTCCAGCACTTCGGATATTACAGCTTTTGTTCTGGTGTTTCCGCCACGAAATGAAAACGAAAAATATATCGTTGTCCCGCACTTCTGGCTGCCGAGGGAAACGCTCGATCTCCGTGTCCGCCGTGACCATGTACCTTATGATGTATGGGAACGTCAGGGGCTTTTCCACGTCACCGAGGGCAATGTGGTGGATTACAATTTCGTGCGGAAAACGATCAATGAGCTTCACACGATGTATAACATCAAGGAAATTGCCGCCGACCGCTGGAACGCCACACAGCTTATTACTGACCTGATCGGCGATGGATTTACAGTCGTGCCGATTGGCATGGGATTTAAGGATCAAAGTCCTCCGATGAAGGAATTGTACAAGCTCCTGTTGGAAGGAAAATTCATTCACGGCGGCAATCCTGTTCTACGGTGGATGGCGGGCAACGTGGTCGCTGAAATTGATGCGGCGGAAAATATCAAGCCAAGCAAGAAAAAGTCAACTGAAAAAATTGACGGTATCGTGGCATGGATCATGGCTCTCGACCGCTGTATCCGCCATGAGATGCAGGGCAGCGTTTATGATGAACCAGATCACGACTTGATCGTACTGTAAGGAGGTCGATACTATGGGCTTTATGAGTCGATTCGGTTTTAACAAGCCGCGAGACGCACCGAAAATTCCCGATATTTCGGACAATGTCCGCGACTCAGGAAATCTGTTTGTTTTTGGTATGACACACAGCGGAGAACGTGTGGATGAGCGAACGGCAATGCAGATAGTTACCGTTTACGCCTGTGTCCGCCTGCTTTCCAATACGATTGCGGGACTTCCCCTGCACCTTTATAAATACACCGGAAAGTGCGAAGATAAGGAGTTAGCGACCGATCATCCGCTTTACAAAATCCTTTACCGACAGCCGAATCCCGAAATGTCGTCGTTTTCGTTCTGGGAGGCTCTCATGTGTCATCTTTTGTTGTGGGGAAACGCCTATGCCCAAATCGTCCGTGACGGCAAAAATGAAGTTCTCGGACTGTATCCGCTGCTGCCTGAAAATATGGAGATCGACCGCGACAAAAGCGGAAATCTGATCTATATTTATCACGCATACACTGATGAAAAGCCCGGCGAGCATGACAAGGATATTATTTTTCGCAGGGACGAAATCCTACACATTCCCGGTCTTGGGTTCAATGGAATCGTCGGATTTTCACCCATTGCAATGATGAAAAATGCTCTCGGTGCGGCAATCGCTGTGGAACGATACGGCAACGCTTTTTTCAAAAATGGCGCGCAGCCTGCCGGAGTTTTAGAGCATCCGGGAGTTCTCAAAAATCCCGAAAAAATCAGGGAGAACTGGACGAAAGTTTACGGCGGGGCAAGAAATGCCCATCGCATCGCAGTTTTAGAGGAGGGCATGTCCTACAAACCAATCTCACTTCCGCCCGAAGATTCGCAGTTTTTGTCTACCCGTGAATTTGATGTGGAGGAAATCTGCCGGATGTTCCAAGTGCCGCCCCATCTGGTGCAGGATCTAAAACGCAGTACTTTTAACAATATCGAGCATCAAGGCATTGCGTTCGTGCAGTATTCGCTGATGCCTTGGATCATCCGCATTGAAAAAGGCATCATCAAAGACCTTTTGCTTGAGGAAGAACAGGATGTGTATTTTCCGAAATTTAACGTAGACGGACTGATGCGTGGTGATTATCAGTCTCGTATGAATGCTTATGCGATTGGCGTAGGAAACGGCTTCTTTTCGCCAAATGATGTGCGTAGACTCGAAAATATGGATCTCATTCCCCACGATCTGGGTGGGGATGATTTCTACCTCAACGGTTCGTATAATAAGCTGCAAAATGCAGGTGCTGCCTATGGATTAAATCAGCCGGAAAATACCGATAATACGTCAGAGAATAAAGACTAATGGAGGAAATATTATGCAGAAATTTTGGAACTGGATTCACGATGACAGCGGCGGAAGAGTTCTTCGCCTTGAAGGGCCTATCGACTCGGAGTCGTACTGGGGAGATGAAATTACCCCTAAAAATTTCCGTGATGAGCTGTATTCTGAGGATGGAGACATCACGCTTTGGGTCAATAGCCCAGGCGGAAACGTGTTCGCCGCAGCCGAAATTTACACGATGATTCGGGATTATCCGCACAATGTAAGGGTGAGAATCGCAAGCATTGCGGCATCTGCTGCTACGGTCATTGCGATGGCAGGCGATGTGGTGCAGATGTCGCCGACAGCTTTACTTTTTGTCCACGATCCGTCTACGATTGCAATGGGCAACACCAAGGACATGGAAAAAGCCATCACAACGCTGAACGAGGTCAAGGAGAGCATCATCAACGCATACGCTGCAAAGACGGGACTGTCACGCAGCAAGATCTCAAAGCTTATGAGCGATGAAACGTGGATGAATGCCAAAAAAGCCGTAGAATTGGGCTTTGCAGACGAAATTCTCTTTGATGAAAAGAAACCGGAACATCTTGAGCCGGAGAAGGAGGAAGATGAGCCGGACGAGAAAAAAACTGATGATCCGGATGAGGATAAGCCTGATGATCCCGACGAGGAAGGCGGTGAATACGATCCCGATGAAGAGGAGAAAAAGCCCGAAAAGAAGCCGTTCAAGCTGGATTCTGACTGGTCTTACAGCACCCGTATCATGGGACAGACCATCTTGGGAAAGATCACGGTGTCCTGCGAAAATCCGGACGAAAGCGGCAGTGATGGCAAATCACCTGACACACCGAAATCTTCCGAGAAAGGGCTGAATATCGCGCCTGTGATCGGCATGAACGGCAAAACCAAAGACGGCGCAATGCCGTATGAGATCTTGAAACAGCAGCTTGCTTTTCTGAAATAAGCACGCTGTATTTTTATGCAGCACCGGATTTTTCCGGAGAAATGGAGAAAAACTATGAGCAAAATTATGGAACTTCGCAGCAAACGCAACGCCCTGTGGGAGCAGACAAAGGATTTCCTTGAAAAGCACCGCGGCGAGAACGGTCTCGTGGAGACTTCTGCCGTGGAGCAGTACAACAAAATGGCGGCGGATGTGCAGGCACTGGGAACGGAAATCGAGCGTCTGGAGCAGCAGGCGGCTTTCGATGCCGCACTCTCCGCACCGACTTCCAAGCCTGTCACCAATACTCCAAATGACCGAAATAAGGCGGATTCAGAGCCGACTGCAACTACTGAATACAGCACTGCTTTCTGGGATATGATCCGCAACAAGGGCGATCAGTTCGCCGTCCGCAATGCCCTTTCTGTGGGCGAGGATACCGAGGGCGGATTTACAGTACCGTCTGAGTTTGAACGCCGTCTTGTGCAGTCGCTGGAGGAAAACAACATTTTCCGCCAGATGGCAACGGTCATCAAAACCAATTCCGGCACTCGCAAAATTCCCATTGCGACTGACACAATGGAGGCACAGTGGATCGATGAAGGCGAGGAAATTCCCGAAACTGATACCAGATTTGGACAGACCACTCTTTCCGCCTACAAGCTTGGAACGATGATCAAGATCAGCAATGAACTTCTGCACGACTCCGCTTTTGATCTCGCATCGTATATCGCTACTCGTTTTGGCGTAGCTATGGGCAATGCGGAGGAGCGTGCGTTTTTCACAGGTGACGGCGACAAAAAGCCCCTCGGCATCCTTGCGGATACAGGCGGTGCGGAAATCGGCGTGACTTCTGCATCCCAGACAGCGATCACCTTTGACGAGATTTTCGACCTTTACTACAGCCTGAAATCTCCCTACCGCCGCAACGCCCAGTTTGTCTGCAACGAGACGATTCTCCTCCAGCTTATGAAGCTGAAGGACAAGAACGAGCAATATTTATGGAAACCCAGCCTCGACATCGCCAAGCCTGACACTCTCCTTGGCAGACCGATCCGCACAAGCTCTTTCATGCCCGGAATCAGCAAGGGCGAGAAAGTTCTGCTGTTCGGCGATATGAAGAATTATTGGGTTGCTGACCGTCAGAACCGCACGTTCCGCCGCCTGAATGAGCTGTATGCACGCACCGATCAGGTGGGCTTTATGACCACCCAGCGTGTGGACGGCAGACTGATTCTTCCGGAATCTGTGAAGGTGCTGAAAATGGCAGGAAATAAGGCAACAACTGGTGGTACAACTACGGGCTAATCGGAGGTCAGTCATGAATTTAATTTCACTGCCCGAAACAAAAAATTATCTCCGTATTGACCACTGTGAGGATGACAAGCTCATCCTCACTCTGATCGATACCGCACAGCGGCTTGTAATGGATGTTGGCAGAATGGATGAAAAGCAGTTAGCTGAGAATGAGGAAACTTCCCGGCAGGCAATGCTGTACACGGTTTCTTATCTTTATGAGAACCGCAATACAGCGGATTATCACGCATTAACACTTACACTCCGGTCACTGCTTTTCGCACAGAGAGAAGGTGTTGTGTGATGGAAATCGGGAGATTAAATCAGCGGATCGCCTTTCTGGAGCATCGCACCAAAATTGACAGCATCGGCAATCACAAAACCCAGTGGGATGAGGTATTTTCCTGCTGGGCTGCCGTTTCTGTGAAAAGTTCTAAGGAGACAACTGAGGCTGGCGTGACAGAGGAAGTGCTGTCGCTGGAATTTACGGTCAGGCAGACTCCCGATACCATGCGTGTAAATCTGACTACGCATAAGATCTCATTCCGAGGGCTGACCTACAATATCGACAGTATTTTGCCGAATTATAAATCACTCGACTATATGAAGATTACTGCCGGAACAAGGAAAGCCGGTGATTGTGATGGCTTCTGTTGACGATTTAGCAGACCTTGTCATGGATGGTCTGCGTGAGTATTCTGAATTGGCAGATACGGCAATGAAAAAGGCAGTCCGCAAGACTGCAACTTCTGTCAAAAAAGAAATCTCCGAAAATGCTCCAGAACGCACAGGTAGATATGCGAAAAGCTGGACAACTAAGAAAACTAAGGAAAACAGTCACAGTTTGGAAATGACCGTCCACAGCAAAAACCGCTACCAGATTGCACATCTCTTGGAACATGGTCATGCAAAGCGAAATGGTGGTCGAGTTGAGGGAAAACCGCATATCGCTCCTGCCGAAGAAAACGGTGCGGATTTATTGGAATCCTTAATCAGAAAGGAACTGAAATGAGTTATGAAGAAATCAACGAAATGATGCTGGAAATGGGGCTGCCTTTCGCCTATCATCACTTTTCTGAGGGCGAAAGTCCAAAGCCGCCTTTTCTGATTTTTCTGTCACCGGGGGAGCATACTTTTTCGGCGGATAATATCATGTATCACAGCTTTAAAAAACTGGATATTGAGTTATACACCGATGAAAAATCTCCCGAAACAGAGGAGGAAATTGAGGCTGTTCTAAGGCATCATCATCTTTTTTACAACAAAACGGAAACATGGATAGAGTCTGAAAAGCTCTACGAAGTGCTTTATGAAACGGAGGTATGAGCATGGCTCTGAAGAAAAACAAAGTGAAATTCGGACTGAATAAAGTCCATTATGCAAAAATCACGGCGTGGACGGATGACGGTGTTCCCACATTTGCAACGCCTGTGAGAATCCCTGGTGCGGTATCGCTGTCCATTGATGCAAGCGGCGGTGCGGACAATTTCTATGCCGATAACGGAGTTTATTACGTTATCAACAACAATTCCGGGTATGAAGGTGACCTCGAGATTGCACTTGTCACCACGGATTTTGCCACCGAAATTCTCGGCGAAAAACTGGATAACAACGGTGTTCTCGTGGAAAGAAATGATGCAGAACTGGAAGAATTCGCACTGCTCTTTGAATTTTGCGGTGACAAAAATCACATCCGCCATGTGCTGTATCGCTGTTCTGCAAGCCGCCCTGCAACGGAAAGTGCTACTACAGAGGAAGAAACAGAGGTCAAAACGGAAACGCTGTCTCTGAAAGCAACGGCATTGCCTGACGGTCTGGTCAAGTCCAAAACCTGCGAAAATACGGACGAAACTACCTACAACAACTGGTACAAGAGCGTGTATATCCCCGTGACAACAACCTCGACAAAGTCCGCCAAAAACACATCTGCATCGTAAAGGAGTAAGATTATGGCTATCAAGAAAACTATTACAATTGACGGAATCGAAGTACCATTTAAGGCGAGTGCGGCTGTGCCTCGCCTTTATCGTCTGAAATTTGCACGTGATATTTACAAGGATTTTGCAGCGTTACAGAAGAACGTCAAGGACAGCGATGAGGGCGAATCTACGCTGGATATTGAGAGCCTCGAGGTATTCGAAAACGTGGCATATATCATGGCAAAGCACGCTGATCCGGTGAATGTTCCGGATAATCCCGATGATTTTCTGGAACAGTTCAACACGTTTTCGATTTATGAAATTTTGCCTCAATTGATCGAACTCTGGGGGCTGAATACAGCGACGCAGGTCAAGTCTAAAAAAAACATCGCCAAACTGACCGAGAAATGACAAGTCCGCTGTTTCTGCTGAGATGTGTGGAATTGGGTATTTCGCTTTCAGAGCTGGATTTGCTGACGATTGGTTTGATCAATGATATGTTCACGGAAAAGGAAAATGATGATTTTAAGTATCCTTATCAACCTACTCAGGCTGATTTTGATGCATTTTAACGCTGAAAATCCCGCTTTTTACGGCGGGATTCTCATATTATTCATTTTCTTCTTCGGCAGTTTTCTGAATCAATTCGTCGGGTGTAAGAACAGGAACAACTGATTTTGAATAATCCTTTGTATTCCTTGTCACGATAGCATCCATCTGTGTGCGAAGTGCAGTTTCAATCATAACAGCATCCTCATAATCAGCTACCTCTGATGAAAGTGCGTATTTGCAGTCCGTTCCTGCTGTATCTGCAAGGTCAAACAACTTGAATAAGCGGCTCAAAATACCTCTTGTCGTCTTATCATTATGCGTAAGACGATGTGTCAGATAATAAATGTCTGTAACGGATTTTGCTGTCATAAAGCCGTCAAACTTCCTGTTGGCAGCCAGCAGGAAAATATTCTGTGCATTTTTATTGAACGGTTCACGGTTTTGTAATGCATCGATCACGATGCAGGTATCGATCAGAATTCTCATATGTTATTTCTTCTTTCCTCTTGTGCTTCTTCCAATGTCATATCATGAGGAATAATGCCAAAAAGTGACTTTGCAATATCAACTCTGTCCTGATTCGGATTTGTAAGTTTTGCAACAACTTTTCCATTTTTTGTAATATAGATGTCCTCTGTCTGAGAAAGCATCAGATATTTTCCAAGATTCATTTTGAACTCTGTTGCAGTAATTGACATATATCACACCTCCCGTCTTTTACTGATTATATTATACCATGATCGAACGAAAATGTCAAGTAAATCGTTCGATTTTTTGAAAGTGGGGTGTTGCTATGGATAAAATCTGGAAACCAATACCCGGATATGAAGGATATTATGAAGCCAGTAATTTAGGGAGAATCAGAAGTGTTGACAGATATACACGTAATCGATGGGGATCTAAAACATTTCATAAATCTCAGTTTATGAAATGCCGTGTGGTGACTAACGGCTATACACATGTAAAACTCACAAAAAAGGTAAGAAATGTGAACCGCTAGTTCACAGGATTATAGCCAGTTTATTTGTTCCAAATATTGATAATCTTCCGCAAGTGAACCATATTGATGGGAATAAGAAAAATAACTGCGCATCAAATTTGGAGTGGTGTACAAACTCGGAGAATCAGCTTCACAGCCGAAGAGTTCTGAAAAGAATATGCGGTCTTCCAAGAAAACCCGTCATGTGTATAGAAACAGGAGAGTTTTTTGAAACAGCACATCATGCAGCGAGAGCGTTAAATTTGAATGCAGCCGGAATCTACAGTGTATGTGAAGGTCGCAATAGTCACACAGGTGGTTGGCATTTTAAGTATGTAGACTAGTAAATTGAGAGTGAGGTGATTCGCATGGCAAACAGAATAAAGGGAATTACCGTTGAGGTTAATGGCGATACAACTGGTCTTTCCAAAGCCCTCGAAAGTGTCAATAAAAACATCAAAAACACCCAGTCACAGCTAAAAGACGTAGAAAAGCTGCTGAAACTCGACCCGACCAATACAGAATTGCTTTCCCAGAAACAAAAACTGTTAGCCGATGCTGTTTCCTCGACAACCGGCAAGCTGGAAACCCTTAAAAAAGCAAGTGAAGATGCAGCAAAAACCAAGGACAACTACGATGCATGGAAAGCAAAATACGATCCTATCAAGCAAAAAATCAGTGAAACAGAAACCAAACTGAAAGATCTCAAAGAGCAATCAAAAACTGCCGATGAACAGCTTGCAAAAGGCGAAATATCGCAGGAAAAATATGATGCCTTGCAGAGTGAGATCAAGGATACCTCCGATGAATTAGCATCTCTGAAACAGTCCGCAAAAGATGTGTCCGATGAATTTGGTAATCCAATTTCTCCTGAACAATACGACTCATTGCAACGTGAAATTATCGAAACGCAGCAGGATTTGCAGAATTTACAGCGTGAGGCTAATAATTCAAGAGTTGCCCTTGTGAAAATCGGTGAGGCAGGCGAAGTATTGGAAAAAGCCGGAGGCAAGATCTCCGGTGCAGGAGAAAAATTGCTGCCGATCACCGCAGGCGTAGCGGCGTTGGGAACAACCGCATCCGTCAAATTTGCCGAAGTGGACAAGATCATGCAGCTAACCAATGCCACGATGAAAAACACCGAAGAACAGGCAGATTTGCTTGATAAAGCGATGAAAGATGCCGCATCAAATTCCACTTTTGGAATGAACGACGCAGCGACTGCAACCTTGAATTTTGCCCGTGCAGGATTAACAGCGGAAGAAGCCGCTGCTGCTCTTGCTCCTTCCATGAATCTGGCGGCAGGCGAAGGCGGAAGTCTGGACACGGTTTCGGCAGGACTTGTCGCCACAATCAACGGATTTCACGGCTCTTTTGACGATGCTGCAAATTATGCCGATGTGTTTGCCGCTGCCTGCAATAATTCCGCACTGGACATCGACAGCCTTTCGGAAG
>Ga0255345_1005344_pt1 | contig 13247 bp, 18 predicted proteins | sample wastewater_treat_6_FD_192415 | JGI IMG/M metagenome (GOLD analysis project Ga0255345, IMG submission 192415) | Wastewater microbial communities from Lulu Island WWTP, Vancouver, Canada - plant20 | ecosystem: Engineered > WWTP > Wastewater > Unclassified | place: Canada: Vancouver, British... | reverse complement strand
GGTACGGAGGCCTATTTTGGTTTCTGCGGGAGGATCGCCGGAGGCCACCCAGGCCACACATATTATCGAACATTCGTTCGGGGAAAATAGCAAAAAATGAGAGGCTATATACTTAAGTATACAGCCTCTCAATGTGTCAATTCCTAACACCCTCGCGGCATAACTGTTTAATACGCGCGAGCTCGCTATCGGTTGCGCCTGCAATACCACTTAGATCAATATCCTCGCAAACACATAAGCCCTCTAAACTGCCTATTGTATTGTTTATATATGAGGGATAGCCGAGCACCTCCTGGTACTTTTCGGGCTCTGCGGGGATTGGTCTCGTTACTACGATATAAGGATATAACACTCCGCAAAAACCTGCATTAGCCGAGAGTGTGCCGCGTGTCGTAACCGTTGGTCTAAATCCGCCGCCGGCCATATCGGTTGCAAGTGAACCAACCGCACCCGCTATGCCACTCCTCAAGCCGCTATTTGCGGCGTTTACGAAAGAGCCAATCATTGCGCCGTAATTTACTGCGGTTAGTGGCATGTTCATTGCGCAATTGCCCTGGTATGAGTGTATAGCCTTATGTGATATTGTCTTATTATCAAGAGCTATCACCTTTCCGCATGATACATTTGCAACGCACATGCCGGTAACAAAATCAACCGTATAAACAACACTAACGGTGCCACCCATTACTTCATCGGCGGGTAGGTCTACCTCACCGATAAAAGGTAAAAACAACGTGATGCTCGTTGCATCATAATCGAGAAAACTTTCCCATTGTTCGGGGATTGTAACCGAGCCGAAATCGAAAGTTTTAAACTGTTTCGATAGCTTGTATCCCTGCGCACTCCTCTGAGCGCTCGGCTTGTTCATATCAAAACCAAATCCCTTGATATACTGCAATGAGCCGACATCGGGCGAGCATGGAAAGATATTTAATGATATAAGGCAATCGGCAGGATTTAAGAACAATTTCCCTAATATCTCGTCAAAGTTGGGATCAAATAATATCTGTCCAACCTTTGAAAGCTCCGCGCTCGGTACCTTGTAAACATTCACAAAACCCGAGCCTACGGCACTCGCCGCGCTTTCATCGGGAGCGCCGGGGAGCGGTACGATGCCTGTTATATAGTCGGGGTTTTTATTAGAACGGCTACCACCACCGCGGGGTTTGTTCGGTGCGGTCTTATCTCCTATCGGCCTAAAACCTTTTTGTCCTGCGTCGGGGTTCCAGGTCTCGCTGTTTAATGTGTTCGGATTGATCGCGGTATCCCAAAAGACGGTTATTTGAGTCAATCCGTCTCCGCTAGTTCTGTAATACTGCGAGTCGTATACAACATAGCCCAACACATAGCCGCCATATTCGAGCTCGGTGCGTGTATCAAGTGCAAGAAACGAGAGAACACTATACTCGTCGACAGTGTCGGGCGGTGTTACAACATTTCGCGTCAATCCCGCGCTACTTGATCGTCCGGCATATATTGAATATGAGTATCTTGTGCCGGAGAATAAAGAAACACCGCATCTAAACATGGGGTATGCAATTGAGACGGAGCTCCCGCCATATCTATTATTAGACGGACGCGCCGCCCAATCGATGATATTGCAACGTTCCATGCCGTCAATATGTCCTAATCCGGCCGCCTCCATTAATCCATGAGCGGTATTAACACCACCCTCCGAAAAATAGCCGTTGCCTCGGATAGTTAACACTTTTTGAGAGCCGCTTGTACTAATGGTCTTTGTAAATGTAACGCCGGCATAACTAAATGTACCCGCCTCGATCGCAATTGTGGCCTGGTATCCGCCTTTGCAAAATGGCACATCCTCGAGCTCAAAATCATTATCATAATTGTATAGTGATATATATCCCATTACTCGCCTCCGTCGTCAGAACTTCCCCAATGATCAGGAATGTCGTTACCGCCGCCGCCTATTGTGGTTAAAATATATGAGTTATTAGAGCCGCTAAAGTGTGTGCCCGGAAAAGGAAAGAGCCCGCGAGCCGTGCGGCTTTCGATAGGCATTTTGCTATCGGGTAAATATTTATCATAAACCCACGGATTGCGGGATATTACCGCAGGTGATGACAATATCCCGCTTTTAAAACTCATTAGCGGATCGCTCGTCAATTCATAAGTAATTATCTGATTGTTTTTTGTAACCGCTTTAGCGTAGTAATAACGCCCAAATTCAGCAATGCGGGCATAATTTACACGGTCGTATGCGTCCGTTGCCGCAATAGTTATCTCGGGCTTTTCAACATCAACGGGCGCTTTAAGATTGCACTCGACATTATTGGCAACAACGGTGAGCGCCTTATTGATCTTGTGCTCATCCGAGTTGTTATAAAACAATTCAACGGTATACATATTAGCACTCCTCTATTAAAAGTAATTGTTTCGCAATATCGTCGAAAATAAGCATCATAAATTTATAATGCTCCGTCCAATATGTCGTAAATATGCGGGCGATGTCTGCGCCGGTTTGGGTTCCGATGTTGCCCAGTCTGGTTAGCGTCCAAGCATCGCGATCGGTCTCGTCGGTGTGCTCCTTGTCGGTGTCGGTATGTGCGAGAGTCGTATCCGTGCGGGAGCCTTCGGTGTTCATATACTGCGCGGTTTCGTCCTTGCTTTCCTCTACGGATGTCGCAGAATTGAAAGGCGCTACCATGTGCGTATCTGTTTGCGCTCCGTATGTGTTTTCCTGCGCTCCCTTTGTTTCGGAGGTTCCTCCGTATTCGGTCTCATGCCTACCGTATTTATATTCCTCATGTTGTGCACTGGTGGTCTCGGTCATGCTATAATTGTATATGATAGGCATATCATCATCGGAGATAAGAAATACGCGGTACATTTCCGCATACCTCTTTTGATTAAACGTGAGGATTGACAAAACATCCGCCTTGAGGTTTGTGAGGCTCTCCGCGATTGTTGTATCCTTTGTCTCGAGAAAATCAAAATATTTAAATGATGTGTAACGCCTTGCAAACTCTCTATCGAGAGCGGCTTTATTTGCCGTGTATACGGCCTCCCACCAAGCAAACCCGGTGCTTGTAGGGAGGAGGCTCGCGCCTGCGCTCAAATTCTTGTATAATTCAATTATTGTTCTCATTGTCTGTCACCTCGTCAAATTCGGTGTGAGGGTTTATAAACTCATTTATATAGTTTATATCGGGGTTTAATTCAACCGTCCAATTAGTACCAAACCTTGCGTTTACACGATCAAAGCCCTCTCTGCGTGAGTTGAGCATATCGTCTAAATTTATAAGCAGGCTCGGAGTGTCTGCGCTTATTTCATCGGCTACGGTGTTAGAGCGCTTATCAACTCCCGATTTTACTCCGATGTCAGATAAGAACGATGAGAGGATACGAGCGCGTGCGTTCCAAATTCCCTCGAGAGGTTGAGCGGTTGAGGTTGTCGCTCCAATGACATCAAGCCCGAGGTTTCCGATGTCGGTGACAACATCGAATTTGCCGTTAAATACCTTGCCGAGATAATCTTTGATTGATCTCTTTTGCTTTTCGGTGGTTGCAACCGGCACGCCTCCCGATGTCCTGGCATTTACGCATGTGGTTATATATGTAACCTCGGTATGCGCCAATATGATAGCGTAATGATGTATTAAATCAAATAAGGGATTGCGGAGCTCGTTATTGTCTATTACAATAACATCCCTCCCAATCTTGAGATTTTTAGCCCATATCGGGCATGTTACGTTATAAAACGGGAGCTCGTCCATGTACTTGCTTACCCCGTTAAAGGTTCCCCAAAATGCGGTCAATTCATTATCCTTTGGGAACACGGCAATGCCCACATGGCCGCGCACCATGAGCCTAATTTCAACCTCTTTGGGTTTTATCGGATCGGTTTTTTCCTTAAATAGTCTCATAGTACGGCCGAATAATTCATCGCGCCAATAAAAATAAAAATTGGAATATGTTGTATTTTCTCGAGCATATAATGATATGTCAACATTTGGCATCATGTCGAGATATGTTGCAAGATAACCCACGTTTTCACCTCTTTAAAATCCGTTTAAATGTGCATTTTTTATGATCGTTGCATAATCGTTGCGGGAGTAGTCTATATCAACATGCCCAGTAATTCCGGGCACATTGCCTTTGCTTGAGCTTTGCCAAATACCCCACTTTGGTACATATTTGGGCTCGGAGCCATAACGCGCCACCCACTTATCGTATCTCGCGAGTTGGTCTAAATATAGCCTATCCTTAAATCCGGATATATCCGAGGCATAAACACCCGCATAATAGCCGCATAATTCCATGTAAGCACAAAATGCACAAACCGCATCCGTGTTGCCCTGCTTATTGCTTGAGTTAGGCGCCTCAAAATCAATATAAACGGGGTATGACAATTTGCAATCCTTTATTATGGATGCAAATCTCATCGCGTCCGCGGTTCCGTCTGCGCTACTCTTGCAATTTTTACCGACAAAATAATAGGCACCAACCTCGAGCCCTGCCTCACGAGCTTTGCGATAATTCTCATAAAAGAATTTGTCGGTATAAAATCCCGAGTCGCTCCCGCCTGCTTTGAGCAGAACAAACTCCACACCACTTGCTTTTACCTTTGCAAAATCGATGTTGCCCTGCCACCTCGATACGTCAATGCCTTTTAACATATTAGCCTCCAATTTTGTCGGTTAGCTTTGTGAGTGCAATCGTGTTGTTCGTAATTGCCTCGGTAACTTTTGCCATTTCCTCTTTGTGGTCATCGTCCTGCTTATTCATTTTCCAAAAGAGGGCGGCGGTCATTACGATCGGAAAGCCTACGGATGATATTGCGGTTAAGATCATAGATGTAACTTCGGGCATGATTTAAATCCCCCATTTTAATACATCGCCGTCGGCGAGTGTGTTCATCGTTTTATTGTTATATGCGAGGAGCTTATACTCCATAAAATCTCTCCCGGTGAGGAGCTTTGCGATTTTTGATATATCATCCGTATTATGATAGATATATACGGCCTCGGCTCTCTCCTCGAGTTTTTCTTTGTAGGTCTCGGGTTCAATCTTCTTTTTCTTGCCTGCCATAGTTTTACTCCATAATAAGCGGGAGGTATATTGCAACCTCCCGCGTATTTCTTATCAAGTTGCATTCGCGCGGTAGAATACCCATGCGTTAGCGTGAGGCTCAACCGCGTATGAAATATCGGCCTGCTCGCCGTGAGTTACGATGCGATCGCGCTTGTTGAAATCTTCCCAGGTATAGCGCTCTCCGAAATATGCGGCAACTGCATCCTCGTCGCGGATATAGGCAACGATGCCGCTCTGCTTGATCTCTTTGGGGGTTTTGGGATTGTCATTGTTGTCTGCAATCTCGATATTCTTAATGTCGATTGTAGATACATCGGCATCCGCAAATGTCTTGCCGGGGCCCTGCCAATATTCGATCTCGTTGTATCCGGGGAGTCTGACGAGCTCCTCGTGATAGGTATTTGAGCGGAGATAGAACTGCGCCGCGGTTGCGTAAGTGGTAAGCACTTCGACAACGAGCTTATCATCGGGCGTAAATGTGGTATATCCGGCCGCATTAAAGAGCTTTGAGGGCTTGCGCATATACTTTGCCGTTTTGGTAATGAGCTCGCTCTCAAATGCGAGGTAATCGGGATTGTGCTTACATGTTGACACGGTGAGGGTAGTGCTCGCGTGTGAGCTGTTCCATACCTGCAAAACGTTAGTTGCCTTGCCTTTCTCAAGACAAAGAGCGATACCGGTTGCAACTGCGAGGCTCTCAATTGCCTCGGCCTGGATGTTGTATGCGTTCTCAATGGTGAGATTGATCGCGTCGATAAATACAACCATTTCGGTCTCACTGGTAAATGCCTGCTTGATCTGTTTGGTAGGCTTTGCAACCTCGATAGACCATGTGCCGACATCGCCGAACAGTTTGCAAGTAATATTTACGGTGGTGGTTACTCCGTAAGGGTTGGAGCGTGAAATTGTGGGAGGGTTATTTCCGTTAGATACCGCCCACGAGGGATTTGCTACCGCGTCGGGGAGCTCGGTGTATACTTTCTGCACGAAAGCACCGAACTCGTGCATGTCACGGAGCACGCGGCGGTCGTTTCTTTCGTAGAGTCTGACAAACTCAACGGTCTTTGCGATCCTGCATGCGAGCGCTCCGAAAAACGCATCGAGCTTGCCTGCGTCCTCGAGTGATTTGCCGAGTGATACGAACGAGGATGTATCTTTAGCTCGGGGTGCATAAGTGCCGAGCACATCGGCTACGGCGGCGTTTACGATCGAGTAAATCTGTGTAATATTACTCATTGTTATTGTCCTCCTTGTTTGGACTTTCGCCCGGTGTTACATCCTCCGCGGGCTCATCGGTTCCACCCGGAGCAACATCCTGCTCCTTTTTTGCCTCGATCTCGTCCTCGGTTGGCTTGAATGTGTCAACGGCAGAGTCGATAGGCTCATGCGGTACCTCTTTTACGGGAGGATATACTCTGTTATAAGCATCAAAATTAAATCGCATGTTTTTCCCCTTTCTATGGAAAATTAACAGGTAGGGACTAATCCCTACCTATTTCCTAACATAGAACGTGTGTTTTGTCAAATTCCCATTTGAGCAACTACATTATTAAAATCACTTGCGGTTAAATTATCCGAATAACAAACGCGGTTATTATGGATGCACTCCTGCATATATTGCTCGGGGTTTGTATCCCAAAAATATCGAGACTCGTATATTTTATCCGTAAATCTATCAGTTATAACTCTCTCGATTTTTCGCTTTTTGCTCGAGGGATAAACAAATAAGAGCTTTGTTCCCTCCTCCTGATCAACCAATAATTGAAGTACAAAAGCAAAATGCTGATATTCAAGAGCGAGCTCGTATACGTTCTCATAATCGCATAAATCTTTAGGGAGTTTCGGCCTATCGGAAACACTCCACTCCCCGGCCATAATGGAGCGCGATGCCTCTCCAAAGAACATAGAGCCGGAGCCTTTTATATAGCCGCCGTATTCAACGGCGATCAATACATCGTTTCCCTCCCCAACCGCATCGTGCATGTGATAGAGCTCAATCGTGTTTTGTTTCTGCTTTATAACGTTGGGAGTCCACTCCATGAAATAGGGCACGGTTCTCGATATTGTATTACCTATCATCAAAACTTGCCCTTTGCGGTCTCTGAAAATAATGGTAACAAATCTTTGTAAGATTGTGGGCTCACTATATTCGTCGTTACCTAAATAAATGCCGTCGGTTATAAACTCCTCGAAAATTATAAGAGTATAATTTACAAAAGCGATAGATTTATAACGTTGCCACTCGTTAAGATCGCCATAAAAGCCGATCGGCTCGGAGCGCTCTTTTTTCCCGGTAACCTCATCGATACGCTCAAAATAGTAATAGCTTTGCCAGGCAACAACATTATCCCACTCGCTATTTGTGAGCTTTGATATTGGCATATCTGCAAAATACATCGCGGCAATATTTTGGTTTATATCGCTTTGCCACCTGCGCAAATAAAAGAATTTTTCACCGCGCATCGCTCTCTCGATAGCCTCACATTTTGCTTGATAGCTTTTTCCCGAGCAATTTTGCCCGAATACGATCAAATAATCGGCTTTAGTTTCAAATAGTGCTTTGCGGTTCCAATAACTACGCTTTTTACTCATAACCAAACTCCTTTCAAGTGGTTTTCATAATCGTCTACAAATTCATTTGAGAGTGCATCCAATAGCTCATCAAATGAGGGGTCGGTTTTCAATTTGTATCCGTTAGGCCGGAGGTTTACGCCGCGGCGTTGTGTGCTGACATATCCGTCCGGGAATACAATATCGGGTTGGTTGTCAAAATATGTATGTAATAACTTGTTTACATCGTCCGCATCTTTATCGAATACGAGACCATTTTTAAAATTATCGATGTCGTTATTAAGTGAGGTAACCGCCTCCTTATTAATTCCCGCAACGGTGAGATGCAACTCGTTGTCACACTTCCAACGCTCACAATAGCGTTTTGCGCCGAGCGTTCTAAATTCGGAAAATTCTTTCTCGTATGTAAGACAGCCGAGCTCCGATAATGTGCCGTCCTTTTTATAACATTTAGTTTTATTAAAATCTATTCCACGCTCATCGCATACCGCCTTGAGCCTTGCGCGTATGCGGTCGTTATACTCCGAAAAATCTATTTTAATGTCACTAAATACGCTATCGGTGTCCGCATACATTATGTGCTTATCGTAAGGGATTATAATATCCTCCCACAAACGGCACCTCGAGCCGTTAGAAATCCAACATCCAAAATCATAATTTAAAAAATATCTATGGTCTTTAAAATGCCGAAGTTTATCAAGATGCTCCGCGATCATTTTATCATCGATGCGCGTTGTGCTCCACTCCCCGAGCTCATTATCCCAAACAACGGTTGCCTGCAAAAGCGCGGTCACGCACATGCCGTACATCGAATTAAGGAGCGGTTTGAGTTTCGGATCAAGTGCTTTACGGTGGAAATAATCAAGAACGAGCTCAACAAATTTTTTAGGGAGGTAATCTTTGCGGGCTCTCCACATTTCGATAACCTCCAATTTTTTCCATTTGTATGCCTTGCGAATAACTCTAAAATCCTGCTCCGTGCACCATATCTCGAGACGCTTTGCCTCCCTAACTTTTCCATTATCCAGGAGTGGGCTCTCACAGATACAATGCGAATATGCAATATAAGTGTTTTGCAACTCGCTTGATATATCATAAAAAACAATGTGCATTTTAAAGGCATACTCCTCCATATCCGCATCGGTTGGAATAACCTCATCAACATACGCCCACAAGCTAACCGGCATACGCCCTACACACATTTCAAACGGATATGATGATGTATAATCAACATGCCCGCCGTGCTCGCCGTCATCATTATAAATCGTATAGCCTACAAATGAGCGGTTGGCGTGTGTATAACCACCTTGATATATCATCATCGAGGTTTTATATTGGTAGGGATTTTCGGGCACGAGCCTATGTATAAAATTTACATAGTCTTTATCCGACATTAAAAGCTCTTTTACTATGCGACGCACCTTGCCGGTGGAAGTTAAAGGCACATTCCAAATGCTGCCATATTCGGCAACCTCCTCGCATAATCCTTTGTACATAACGGCGAGATCGCGCTCGCCATATAGCAAAGCATTTTTATCGAGAGGAGTTAAAGGAGTGCGCATTACATTATAATCGAGGTATCCTTTTAATTTAGGGAGTCCGAGCTTGTCACCCCAATCAGCAAGAGACATGTTCTCGAGTGAAAACGTGCAATAAAACTCAATGTTAGGATATTCGGAGCACGATGCTTTTATTGGTTTGTGCTTAGTTTTTGCAAAAACTTTATCCCATGTCAGAAAATCCAAAAAGTGCCACTCAAAGGGCAGATTGTGTATTCCAATGCGGACGCGCATGTCCTGCGGAAAATCATCGAGCACCTTTTTAAAATCCTTGATGTCGCGGCCGTAATAATAACGGCCATTTATTCCGAATTGCCACATATACGGCAATGCTCCCGCATACATATCATTATAGTATTTGGGAGCATGCCCGGGCTCATACATTACGGGAGTTAAATCCTCATCATAGAAAAACGATGTTGTCTCTATGTCAAATGTAAATATATCCTCACAATATATTTGCATTTCATTATATTTGCCCTTTTTATGGGATCGTTTTATTCGTATTGTAAAGGGATAATCAATTACGTTTTTTGCGTACTTGTCCATGTGTTCGCAACTTTCTTGCTTTCTTAATCTTTACAGTTGGCGCCTTGTCTGCCTTTTGCGATACTTTTTTCGAGCTTGCCGGCACTTTGCGTGCGGTCTGCTTGCGCTTTGCCTGGGTTTTCTTTTCGGTCTGCGCTTTCCTTATTTCCTCGTCGTGATCCTTGAGAGCCTCTTTAAATTTCTTGTTGAGCTTGTCGCTCGTGAGCCCCTCCTCCTTGTTATCCTCGTAAATATTCCATAATAAAGACATGATAAAGGCGCGGCGCTCTTTTGGGTTTTCGCTCTTGTCGGCCTGCTCAAAATAAACCTTGAGAGTCTCATAACCATATTGATTTTTTATATCGTTCATTTCGTTTAAAAAACGAATAAACTGTTTGTACTCGTCAAAACCTTTTTTTGAGATATTTCCCGACGGCAATTTATATTTAGACCACGGCGATTTTTTATCGAGCTCAATTTGCTTTTTGATAAAACTCTCGTATGCTTTTTTGTTCTCCCTCCAATCGATAGACTTTGCAAAACCGCTCGTTTGGTCTAACGAATTGAATTTCCGGAGATCATAGGCAAATTGCCGCATTTCGGATTTTGTCATGTAGGATGTCGAGCGCATAACCTTGTCGGTGCCTTTAAAGGTTATATCAGATGCCGCATCCTTAAATGCTTTCGATGCGGTTTTCATGTTGGCAGAATCGATGCGGCTTTGCGCCTCGGTTGCTTTGTCAGATATATATTGCCGGAGTTGTCTCGTTGTCATTGCATGAATGTTTAACTCCTCAACTTTTCCCGGGCTTTTCTCAACTATATAACTCTCTCGTGCCATGTTATCACCTCATAAAAATTTGAGCGGGAATGTTACATACCGCTCGTGATCCGGTTAGTTGGAGGCAAGTGCATCGCGCATGGTAAAATATACCGTCTTACCGTTAGAGCTATCTCCCTCGTGAATATCCACGAGTTCGAGACCTCCCTTAAGAACGTAGGCGAGCTCCTCTAGAGCTATCTCCCTCGTGAATATCCACGAGTTCGAGACCTCCCTTAAGAACGTATGCGAGCTTCTCGTAATTGTCGCGGATTTTCTCAAAATCGGGGGTATAGCGCTTGGGAATAATGACAACCATTTCGTCTAAAATACGAATAAACTGTTTGTACTCGTCAAAACCTTTTTTTGAGATATTTCCCGACGGCAATTTATATTTAGACCACGGCGATTTTTTATCGAGCTCAATTTGCTTTTTGATAAAACTCTCGTATGCTTTTTTGTTCTCCCTCCAATCGATAGACTTTGCAAAACCGCTCGTTTGGTCTAACGAATTGAATTTCCGGAGATCATAGGCAAATTGCCGCATTTCGGATTTTGTCATGTAGGATGTCGAGCGCATAACCTTGTCGGTGCCTTTAAAGGTTATATCAGATGCCGCATCCTTAAATGCTTTCGATGCGGTTTTCATGTTGGCAGAATCGATGCGGCTTTGCGCCTCGGTTGCTTTGTCAGATATATATTGCCGGAGTTGTCTCGTTGTCATTGCATGAATGTTTAACTCCTCAACTTTTCCCGGGCTTTTCTCAACTATATAACTCTCTCGTGCCATGTTATCACCTCATAAAAATTTGAGCGGGAATGTTACATCCCGCTCGTGATCCGGTTAGTTGGATGCAAGTGCATCGCGCATGGTAAAATATACCGTCTTACCGTTAGAGCTATCTCCCTCGTGAATATCCACGAGTTCGAGACCTCCCTTAAGAACGTATGCGAGCTCCTCGTCATTGTCGCGGATTTTCTCAAAATTGGGGGTATAGCGCTTGGGAATGTTGATTTTTGCACCGTTTCCGACAATGACAACCTGCTTGCCATAATTGCACTCGGTGAAGAAAAATCCATCCACCTTGACAACCTGGCCGACAAATTCCTTAAGAGCCTTAAAGCTCATATCGTCGGTGTTGATCTCCTCGCGTACTGTTCTCTTGTTTGTCTTGTTGTACTGTTCAAACATAAATTATCCTTTCTGCGATTATATCGCAACACATTTAATCGGCACCATTGCCGAAAGCGCTCCCGGGGAGTTGAACCCCGGCGCATACCTAATGCGGAGTCGAACCGCCGCACCGTGCGACAACACGGTTAATCACCCGATCTCTGCGGCACACCTTATGTGCGAGGACTTATTTTAGTCCGTTGCATCCGGTGCAAGTGAAAAATATAATGCACCTATCTGCCTATATTGGATGCCGAAAATATGATAATGGGTATCACGGAAATAATACATTGTTTTAGGGTAATTCATCGCAAATGTGTTATAAAACGCGATTGCATTACGCACTGCCAATTTAACGGAAACGGTTGGCTCCTCGGTTGTCTTTGTGTATGCTCCAGGATCTTGCAACACTCCGATTATAGTATCGGGGAATTTATCCTCACATAACCAACGATTTAAAATACTTTGAGCAACAGCCTCTTGGGCCTCGTAGGGCTCTCCGCCTGCCTCCTGCATAACACATGCACACATCGCATCAAACTCCTCGCGTGATATAGAAATACGGTGCATGTCATTGCCTAATATCGTATACTCAAGTCGCATGGTCTCGCGGTCTCCTTTCTTATTATACAAATGCTCGATTGATTTAAAACCGCCACAAAATGAGAGAGCGGCAGCACCAAAAAATACGGCAAGAATTATAGCAACTAAAAACCATGTGAATTTTTCATCGTCTCTCATTTTAATAGCCTCATTACCCATATAACCCAACTCGGTACTTCGGAGATCGGTAAATCGCCGTAGTTTGCAATCAATATTGCAGGGAGTGCAAAATACAAAGCAACGATCAATAGCATCGTAATGATTATTATAAGCTCAATTAAACTTATTTTCATCCTATTCAACCGCCTTTCTAAAGTAATCGTCAAGGAAATCAGCATAATCAATTAGATCGTTTGAAAGTGCGTCCGTTATCTCGGTTATTTTCATATTGACGGGCACACGATCGCCGGGCTCTATCTTATTATTTACGAGAATAAAGTTAAAGCATGTTCTCGTTACGGCCTTCAAAAACTCGATAACGCTCTTATCGTCATTTATGTCAAGATAGGGAGCATAATCATCCGAGATTGTTTCTATAAATTCTGTTTTTACCTGCTCGATGCTCTTATCACTCATTATTAGTCTCTCCTTTTGTTCTCTTGATCCTGGCAAGCTCTCTATGTTCCTCCGCGAGCTTACGGTGCATGTTTATGCAGGCATTGCCTTTATACCTACAATTCATACAACCCCGCTCGCACTCGTGTCTTGTGATGCACACCTCAATTGCATTTGATAATTGTGACAAGTTATTTGCCTCCTTTCCGGTTGCTCATCAACCTTGAGCTAATAGTACACGTTTAATATGTCTGATACAATAGGCATTTTTTGCTATTTTCCCCGAACGAATGTTCGATAATATGTGTGGCCTGGGTGGCCTCCGGCGATCCTCCCGCAGAAACCAAAATAGGCCTCCGTACCCTAACCCCCCATCTATCCC
>Ga0255345_1005340_pt1 | contig 13261 bp, 12 predicted proteins | sample wastewater_treat_6_FD_192415 | JGI IMG/M metagenome (GOLD analysis project Ga0255345, IMG submission 192415) | Wastewater microbial communities from Lulu Island WWTP, Vancouver, Canada - plant20 | ecosystem: Engineered > WWTP > Wastewater > Unclassified | place: Canada: Vancouver, British... | reverse complement strand
ATGAGAACAATTGCTCCAGTAATTATTAATCCCCATATATAAGGTATATCGAGAATAACTTCGAATGTATTTCCCAATCCTTTTAGTATGCTAACATTATAAATGATTAGAAATATAGATATGATGATTGCAGAAAATGTTTTTATAAATTGTGATTTATAAATTTTCCCAAATAAATCAGGAATTGTTATTGCGTCCAATTTTTTACTTAGTCTTCTTGTTCTCTTTCCAAGAATTAACCATGCAAGAAAGCATCCAACTTAAACATTTGTTGCTCCTACCCAAATTGAAGACATGCCATATTTGTAGCCAAATCCACCACCACCAATAATAACAACCGAGCTGTAATATGCAGCAACAAAAGAAAAAGCACTCACTAAAGCACCAATATTCCTTCCCCCGATATGGTAATCTTCTGGTTTTTTTGTTTTTTTCTGTGATAAAAATCCAACTGTTAAAAGGATACAAAAATACAACAAGAGAACAATTACATAAACTAATACGCTATTCATCGTTTTCATCTCCCTTATGGTATAATGCATAAATAGCAGCTAAAATAATAGTAATGCCTGTAACTATGAAGGCAGCAAATGTTGAAAAAGGTAAGCCATAAAATTCCTTCATTTTATCCCCTTCCAAAATAATTTAGGTTAATTATGTATATGGTTATATATTAGTAAATTTTTTTGTTTATGGAATAAAAATAATAATAAAAAATAATAACTCCAAATTATTACTTATTCTATACAGTATTCTTATATAATATGTCTGAATATTGCTGAAGTATTAACCCTATTACAATGAATAATAACGCAATAAACGATGAACTATGAATCATCTCTCCCAAGATTGCTGAAATAAAAAATAGTGAGAAAAAAGGCGATAAATATATTAAATTTGCTACTTTAGCTGTGTTCGTAGTATTTTTTAAAGCAATAAACCATAAGACAAAAGGTATACTCATTTCAAAAGCACCAATATAAGCAGAATAAAGTATAGTTGTTAAGTTCAGATTAAAATCAATATATTGCAACAAAATGCAGGCAATAAACGCAAATATTGAGCCAGTTAAAAATTGAAAGAATAGAGAAATAATTGGATCTTCTGAATTTTTCATGTTTATAATCCAATATGTTGCCCAAATTATTGCACTGCTCAAAGCAAGAATATTACCTTTGCTAAAAGATATTGTAAAATGTAATAAATTTCCTTTTGTTGCAATTATTACAATTCCAAAAAAACTTATAAAAAGTGAAATTAAAGAAAGTGGTTTAATTTTTTGCTTAAGAAAAATAATTGAAAATATAACAAGAAAAATTCCCCATGTGTAATTGAGTATTAATGCTTCCTGCGCCATTGTTTGCCTATATGCATAAAATAAAACTGAATAATAAATGAATGGGTTTAATATGCCAATTTCCATAGACTTTAGCATATTTTTTGGGTTTATACCTTTAAAAATTCTGCTTCTTTTTATTATTAAAAGAATAATAAAAAGAATTATTGAAGAAAATAGAGATGAAAGAAAAACAAGTAAAATTGGATGTACCTGATTAAGAGCCAGCTTGAAAGCTGTTGCTGCTGTAGACCAACTAAAAACTGCTAATAATGCATATAGTGTCGTATTCATAATGATATTATCTTTTAAAAGATATTCTATTCAAATTTAAAACTTCAACAAATATTACAATTATTGAATTTTGTTAGAGTAACGAGTATTATTATATTTGAAAATGTTAGATTGGTATAACTTTTTATTTGTATTTTTATTATGGTAGTAAGCTATGGTTGATAAACTAATTACTGCGAGCCTCGAAGACTATTTAGAAGCACTTTATATTTTTCACATAAATAACAGGCATATTCGTATTACTGATATAGGGGAATTCCTAAATGTTAAAAAACCAAGTGTTGTGCATGCATTAAAACATCTCTCCGATTTAGGTTTAATAAGAAAGGAAAAATACGGAGAAATAATTCTTACTAAAAAAGGCTTATCGAAAGGCAAGAAGATATTCACAAGGCATACAACAATAAAAAAATTTTTAACAGAACTATTAGAAATAGATGAGGAAAACGCAAATATTGAAGCTTGCAAGCTTGAACACATACTGAGCGAAGAAACATTCAATAAAATTAATGAGTTTATCTCAAAAAGGAATGAGAAATAATTATGAGTTTATCAGATTTAAATGAGAACGAAAAAGCAAAAATAGTTAAAATTCATGGCGGTATTGGTTTAACTCAGAGGTTAATGGATCTTGGATTAACTTATGGAACAATTGTGCAAATTGTTAGAAATTTTGGAAGAGGTCCAATAATAGTTTCTGTTAGAAATACTGATATTGCTCTCGGTAGAGGTATAGCAAGGAGAATATGGGTAGAGAAGATTTAGTTATAGCTTTATGCGGTAATGCAAATGTTGGTAAGAGTGCTCTATTCAACCAGCTAACAGGTCTACAGCAAACTACAGGTAACTGGCCTGGTAAAACTGTTGAAATAAAAGAGGGAACCCTGTATTATAAAGGTAAATTTATTAAAGTAGTTGATCTACCAGGCATTTATTCTCTCTCCACATATTCTCCAGAAGAGGAAGTAGCAGAGGAATATATATTAACTAAAAAGCCTGATATTGTAATAAATGTTGTTGATGCCGCACATTTAGAGAGAAACTTATTTTTTACTATACAGCTTATTGAGCTTGGTGTACCGATGGTAATTGCTTTGAATCAGGTTGATTTCGCAGAAAATGAAGGGATCTTTGTTGATGCATCTAAACTTCAAAATCTATTAAATATTCCTGTTGTACCAACGGTGGCAATTAAAGGAAAGGGTATTAAAGTCCTGATAGACGAAGTGATAAAGCAATCAGAAGAGAAAAAAATCGCACATATTGAGTACGGTAAAGAAATAGAAAGTCAAATAAATGAACTCATTAAATATATTCCAGATAATGTCTATCCAACAAAGAGGTTTATTGCAATAAAACTTCTTTCTGGAGAAAATATAGAAAACATTCCTGTTAGCGCTGTACAAAAAGCTAAACTAATTATTCAATCTTTAGAAATAATTCATGGTGAGCCAATATCCTTAATATTAACACAGGAACGCTACAGTAAAGCAGAACTTATTGCAAGAGCAGTAACGGAACTCAAAAATCCAAAAAATAAGGTTAGGGAATTCTTGGATTCTATTTTTGTATCACCAGTTAGTGGTTATATTACTCTTATAATTATCTTTTTCCTAATTTTTGGAACTATCTACAATTTTGGTGGTTTTTTAGGAGGTATTTTAGAAAATTTTTTTGGTGGCTTTAAAGAGCCTTTTTTGGCATCCAACATTCCATATAAAGAATTTTTATGGAATGGCGTTATTGAAGGTTTTTTAAGTGTTATATATGTTGTCATTCCATATATATTACCATTTTATTTTATCCTTGGGATTTTAGAGGATTCAGGATATCTTGCAAGAATGGCTTTTCTAACTGATTCATTGATGCATTTAATAGGCTTACATGGTAAAGCCTCTCTTCCTCTTTTTTTAGGTTTTGGTTGCAATGTGCCAGCTGTCCTTGGTTCAAGAATTATTGAAAGCAAAAAGGAGAGAGAGCTTACATGCTTTTTATCCACTCTCGTTCCATGTTCTGCAAGAACAATTATTGTTATGGGGCTTGTTGGAGCATTTATTGGTTTTAAATATGCTCTTTTACTGTATATTTTAAGTTTTTTTATAATTTTCTTAATTGGTAAGATTGCTCAATTTATTAATAAAAGTGAATCTCCAGGACTTATAATGGAGATTCCGCCAATAAGAGTTCCATCGCTAAATGTTATAATTAAGAGTACTTACTTTAAGTTAAAAGATTTTATAATCTATGCTATTCCTCTTATTATTGCTGGAAGTGCTCTTTTAGAAATTTTAAATCAGGCAAATTTACTTGTTTCAATAGAAAACTTTTTTTCACCGCTATTTAGCGGGTTTTTAGGGCTTCCTTCTTTTACTGTAATTCCTATAATTTTTGGTATTCTTAGGAAGGAGCTTGGCATCATCATGCTTGCCACTTTTGGTGGTTCTGCAAACCTATCAACCATACTCCTTCCTCGTCAAATGATAGTTTACTCTATAGTTATGCTATTCTACTTTCCCTGTGTTGCTACAATATCCGCTCTTCTTAAAGAGTTAAGTTTTACTAAGACTGTTCTCATAATCTTATTTGAAATTGTTCTTGCAATATTATTAGGTGGATTATCAAATTTAATCCTTTCTGCTTTTATGCCATAATTTCAAAATTTATTTTACTAAATAAGCAACATCAAGGTCACGTGCAGCTTTTACTTCGTCAGGTCTTCTTACTGGTGTATTATGAGGAGCTTCTAATAGTAATGTTGGATTTTCTTTAGCCTCTTCGGCTATTTTAATCATTACTTCGATAAATTCATCCAGGGTTTCTTTACTTTCTGTTTCGGTAGGTTCAATCATTAATGCTTCTGGGACAATTAGTGGAAAATAGTTTGTTGGTGGATGCATCCCATAATCAATAAGTCTTTTGGATATATCTTTTGCTTTGACACCATACTTTAGATATTCTGAAGGATTTAAAACACATTCATGCATGCATCTACTTCTCATATCTTGTGAATAATAATCTTTAAGGTTTTCTCTTATGTAATTAGCATTAATCACAGCCTGAGAGCTAACTTCTCTCGGTCCCTTTGCTCCTAATGTTAGAATGTATGCATATGTTTTTAATATAACATTAAAGTTAGGTCCTGATAGTCTTATTCTTCCAATTGATAGGGGGTAATTATATGAAAAAGAGAATTTACTATTCTTTTTCTCTACAATTGGAACAGGTAAATAGGGTGCAAGATATTCCTTAACACCAACTGGTGCAGAGCCTGGTCCTCCACCACCATGAGGAGTTGCAAAAGTTTTATGAAGATTTAAATGAACTATATCAAAACCCATATCGCCTGGTCTTGCATACCCGAGTAAGGCGTTTAGATTTGCTCCATCATAATATAAAATAGAACCTTTTGAATGCATTATTTTGGCAATCTCTATAATATTGTGCTCAAAAATGCCGAGTGTGTTCGGGTTTGTGAGCATTAAAGCAGCAACGCTTTCATCGGTATTATTCCTTAGATCTTCTAAGTCAACTTCTCCATCTACGCCTGATTTTATCGTACATACTTCATATTTTACGGTGGCAGCTGAAGCAGGATTGGTCCCATGTGCTGAATCAGGAATAAGGATTTTCTTTCTTTTTTCGCCTTCCCCGATGCTTTCAAAGTATTTTTTTGTTATCATCATACCTGTAAGCTCGCCATGTGCACCAGCTGCAGGAAAAAGTGTAAAATTATCCATCCCAGTGATTTCTTTAAGTAGTTCTGCTGAGTTATAAATTATTTCCAAAGCGCCCTGAACAGTTTCTTCATCTTGAAGAGGATGAATATTTAAAAATTCTTCCATTGCAGCTAAATCTTCGTTTATTTTGGGATTGTATTTCATTGTGCAAGACCCTAATGGGTAAAACCCTGTATCCACCCCATAATTTTGTGTAGCAAGGTTTGTAAAGTGCCTTACAATTTCTGGCTCAGAGACTTGAGGTAAACCAATTTTCTTTCTTTGTAATTCATCAGGTAACAACTGAGAGATAGGTATAGATGGAACATCTAAAGGAGGCAATGAATAAGCCTTTTTACCTTTGACTGATATTTCATAAAGAAGCTTTACAGACATTTCTACAAGACCTCCTTTAAGGTTTTAACCAGATAATCGATTTCTTCTTTCGAGCTTAACTCAGTAAAAGAAAGAATTAATGGATTCTTAAGGGTTGGGTGGTATTTTTCCAAATGCGATGTAGAAACATAAATACCTCTATTATATAGTTTTTCCCTAACAATATCTGTATCTTCCGGTAGTTCAATTAAAAACTCATTAAAGAAAGGTTTTTTGTAAGGTATATTAATTTTCCCAATTTTTGATAATTCAGAAAATGCATAATGACTCTTTTGAACATTCTGCTCTGCAACTTCCATTAATCCTTCCTCTCCAAGTGTAGATAGGTAAATTGTTGCTTTCAAGGCGCAGAGACTATTATTTGTACATATATTAGATGTAGCTTTTTCTCTTCTGATATCCTGTTCTCTTGCTCTTAGCGTCAGCACATAGGAAGTTTTGCCATCCAGATCAATAGTCTTACCTACTATTCTTCCAGGAAGTTTTCTTATAAACTCTTTCCTAGCAGCAATAAAACCAAGTCCAGGACCACCAAACGATATCTCATTTCCGAAAGACTGTGCTTCTCCACAAACAACAGAAGCTCCTTCTCCTCCTGGGGGATTAATAATGCCTAACGATAAGGCTTCTAAAATTACATTTACTAAACTTATATTCTTTTTAGATACTATTTTACTAACAGCAGACGTATCTTCAATAATTCCAAAAACATTTGGAGATTGATTAATAAAGCATGCTATATCATTAGATAACTTTTCTTCTAAATCACTACATGATATAGATCCATCACTATTCGCCACTTCTATTATCTCAATATCTGATACACTTGCATATGTTTTTAATACATCCAATACATTTGGATGCAAAAGACTACTCACTAAAACCTTGTCTTTGTTTGTATGATTACAGAGCATAAGCATTGCTTCAGATGCAGCTGTTGCTCCGTCGTAAAGCGAAGCATTAGAAACATCCATCCCTGTTAGATTGACAATATAAGATTGAAATTCGTATATAGCAGTAAGCGTTCCCTGACTTAATTCAGGTTGATAGGGAGTATAAGAAGTATAAAACTGTGATTGTCCTGCTAAATGTTTTACTAATGAAGGTATATAATGGTTATAAGCTACTTCTCCAATAAAAAAATTCTTCTTGTTAAAGGGAACATTTCTTTCTGCTAAATCTTTGAATTTATTTTTTAACTCTATTTCTGAAAGAGCTTCACAAATATTAAGGTCTTCTTTAAGCAAAACTTCATCAGGTATTACACTAAAGAGCTCATCAACACTATTAACTCCAATTTTTTTGAGCATTTCTTCATTCTGCTCTTTTGTGACAGGGATATATTTCATTATTTACTCCTTGCGATATTCTCTATATTTTTCTGAATCCATTAAATCCTTGATTTCTTCTAAATTATTCATTTCTATTTTTGCTATCCATCCACTATCATAGGGCTCTTTATTTATTAGTCCAGGGTTAGCTTCTAAGGCTTTATTCATTTCAATTAGCTTTCCACTCACAGGACTATAAATGTCAGACGCAGATTTAACAGATTCAATGGTTGTTAATACATCACCTTTCTTTATTTCAACTCCTCCCTCTTTAAGTTCTACAAAAACTATATCACCAAGATGGGTTTGAGCATAATCAGTTATGCCTACTGTTGCAATATTACCTGCAACTTTTACCCACTCGTCAGTTTTTGTGTAATTTAATCCATCTCTAATTTCACTCATTTATATCCTCCCAAGTTTTAAAATATTTATTTTATATCATCGAATCTAATTATAACTTTACTAACAGAATAATAAACAGTTATATAAATATTGACTTAGTGAATATGTTGTTCTGCTATTCTTCTTACCTAATATTAGCGATTTCACAAACTTTCATCGTGCTTTTCTTGTTTAAGAAATAGGATTTAATCTTCAATTTGAATACATATAATATAAATTTATAATAGTCTGCTTTCAGGTAAATTCATTATAATTAATAATTAGTGAGTTGGTTAATCTATGATTATACAGCGAAAAACAATATCAATAAAAAATGTTTTTTAGCTTTAGATTAGACTTTATTAAAAATTGTGATTATAATAATTGCCATTTTATACAATTACGGTTTATCACCTTTGGTTGATGAGGCTCTACATCTTTTTTAAATAGATTCCTCCGAAAATGATAACTTTAAAATATAAAATTATGATTATTAAAGAATTTAGATTGTTTAGTTATATAAGAGGCACAGGAAAAAGATTAAATTTATTATTTCTATGCATTGTTGTGGCAGAAATGCCATGAAATTTAAAAAAGATAAATAGAATATATTGAGTAGATCCGTAAAATAATTATGCTATAATATTATTTATGATTGAAGATTTTTATTCAAAAGCTGGAGTTAGCTCAGAAGAAGAAGAAAATGCTTTAGGAAGTTTAATTAAGTGGGTAAATGCTACATTTTCTTTTAGAGATAAAATTGGTAAAGCTCTTCTTCCTATTGGGTTTTTCGCAAATGTCATCGATACAAGTTTAGGTATTGGAATTGCAATTTCAACTGACGGTGTAGGAACTAAAACACTCATTGCAGAACTATTAAATAAGTATGATACTATCGGTATTGATTGTATTGCAATGAACGTAAATGACATTTTGTGCGTAGGAGCTGAACCTGTAAGCTTTGTAGATTACATAGCCGTTAATAAAGTAGAAAATGCAAAAATTGAAGAAATTAGTAAAGGACTATATGAAGGAGCAAAATTAGCAAACATTAATATACCTGGTGGAGAAATTGCTCAGGTAAAAGAGATACTTCATGATGGAGAAAATAGTTTTGATATAATAGGTACTGCAATAGGTTTTGTAAAACCAGATAAGATAATAACTGGTGACAATATTGAAAATGGTGATATTATAATAGGCCTTAAAAGTAGCGGAATACACAGTAATGGTTTTACACTTGCAAGAAAAGTTTTGCTTAGCGAGAAGAACTATGACTATAATATGTTATTAGAGTTATTAACCCCCACAAAAATCTATGTTAAAGAAGTATTAGCTTTAATTAACTCAATTAGTGTTAAAGGATTAGCAAATATTACAGGTGAAGGTTTTTTAAACATTTTGAGGCTTACAAAAAATGCTAAATATGTCATTGATGAATTGCCTGAGCCAATGCCTGTATTTAAGAAAATTCAAGAAAAAGGTAATATCCCTACCCGTGAAATGTATAAAGATTTTAATATGGGTTTAGGTTTTTGTGTTGTAGTAGGAGAAAATAATTATCCAAAAGCTGAGAGAATATTAAAGGATATAGGCGCAGATTTTCTAAAAATTGGTTATGTTGAAGAAGCAGAAGAAAAAAGCATTGAAATAAAACCTTTAAAACTTAAAAGCACTGGGAAAGAATTTATAGAGATTTAAGTTTCTCCCGGATATGTTATAACAATACGCTTTGTTTGAGCTTCCCATATAACTGAGGCACCGAGAGCTTCAGAAACAAATCTTAAAGGAACAAAAGTTCTACCATTACTAATTTTAGCTGGCACTTCAAGTGTAATTGGTTTTCCATTAACATATGCAGTTGTGCTACCTATTATTACTTCGACTTTTATATTGTTGAGTTCATAAACAGCCTTTTTCTCTTCAGCAATCCAGTCAATTTTTGCACCCAATGCCTCTCCAATAAACCTGAACGGAACGAGCGTTCTACCATTTTCTATAAATGGTGGTGCATCGAGCTCCTTTCTTTCACCATTTACATAAGCTGACTTTAAGCCGACCTGAAGCTCAATGGTGATTTTTTGTTGAGGTGTAATAGTTTCTAAAACTTGAATCCTTGAATTACCACTATCAGCTACATAGATTTTATTATTTGTACAACTTATGGAACTGGGGGAATTAAATTTACCAAGGTTTTCTTTATACCCGCTTTTGTCTCTGGGATATTGGATTATTCCAACTTCACCTATCGACTCGTAGGCTTCACCTCTTTTGGAATATAACTCAACTTTACCATTTAACTGGTCAAGGAAAGCAACATAGTCTGAAAAAAATTTAAAATCACAATAATAAGCACTATTATTAAGATTGAAATTTAAAATTAAGTCGCCATTTTTACCAAAAACATATACTTTTTTTGAAACAGGGGATAATATGAAGACATTTTCTGAAGAATCAACTCTACAAATGTTATCACTTCCATATATAGGGCTTTCGTTTCGCTTTATCACGACTTTTTCTACATTATCTACATTTTCATAAAAAGAATATAAAATTGAATCAAACCAGGAATAAATGAATATTTTATTATCTTCTGGGCGAACATAAACTGAGGATCTTGGAGGAATGTATTCTGGAATTTTTATAGTTTTGATATCTCCATTTTGGGGATTATATTTTTTTATTATTAGTTCAATACCAATAGATGTTATGAAGAGATTACCATCTTTTGTTGCATTAAGTTCAATCTTAGATTGTGTCAAAGTTGCTGGACCAAATAACTCAGTAATAGGGAATGATCTTTTTAAATTTTCATACACATAGTAATTTATCTTATCTGTTAAATCGTCATATAAAAATATGTCAGAATTGTTTGCAGATATATTTGTTGGAAGAAACAATTTACCCTCTTCAGAAGTTACAGGTGCTACTGTCCTTACGAGGTTTTGACCCTTAAATAATAAAACTCCTTTATCAGGAACTGGAATTAAAATTTGTTCATCCAAGTATGCAACAATAGATAAAGGTAGATTCATTATGGGAACATTCAAAACATTGTTTGATAGGAGGAATTGTAAATTGTCATCATAAATAAAATATGTAAATGAACTAGAGAAAACAAATATCTTACCATCGGGGGAAACTGAAATTTTAGATGGTACATCGAGAGAGCCCTGTTGCAATTCTAATTTAGTTTCTTTTATAAAATCTCCACTTTCACTAAACTTGTAAATATTATATTCAGTAATGCCTGTATTATGCGTAATTAAAAGAGCAAATAATGAACCATTATAACAGTCTATATCTATAATTTGGTCATTATCATTAATTTTTAAATATTTAGGTTCTTCATTTTTTTCAAGAGATGTTATAAAAGCTTTGCCTGTAATTTCATCCTTTGCTAATATTCTATCTTCTTTTAGAGGAACAAAACTCTTTATTATTTTGCCTGCCAAAAATGGCTTCTCTCTTATTAAATATGATTTTAAAAGATTCCCATTTAAATCATATTTATATATCTCATCAGTGAAGGAAACAAATAAATTATTGTCAAGAGAAAATTTGAATGTGATGCCAGATATATAGCGATTTATTTTATTTGTTATAACAAAAGATTTTTGGAATGAGAAATTTTTGTCATACAGTATAGCAGTATTCTTAAGTCCATCCAAAATTGCAATATTACCATTTGAATCTGCATCACACATTGATGGATATCCTGACTCACCTGCAAGAGGACCATAACCAATCGTAAAAATGTTAAAGTTTATTGCAAAAATAGGTTCTAAAAAGTTTATTGCAAAAATCAGAAGTGTTATAATTAAAGCTATCTTTGGCTTAAACATTCTTTTTCACCCTTTTTCTTTGTAATATTCTCCTCTTCAAATTTATTGAAACCTTTAACGATAATTTTAAGCATATTTTTAGGGCTTCGCTCACTCAAGTTGATCATATCAATCATTCCAGGAATAACTCTAATTAAAGCAATTGTGGGTATAAGAGCAGATATAATAATGAGTGTTGTGGATTCCGAATAAAGGTAGGTAATAAGTGGAAGCAAGCCAAAGCAAAACCCCAGGCACAGTGAAATATTACGAGAAAAAAAATAAATTATCGAGAAAACAAAAAGGGTAATTGGTAATTCTGCAGGGAAAAGAGTTGCAATCATTCCAATACTTGTAGAACCACCCTTGCCTCCCTTAAATTTTAGATAAATTGACCAGTTATGACCGATGATTGCCATTAAGCCACAAATACCAGCCCACCACTGGTTAAATTGAAGCCTAAAAGCTATTAGTATTGGAAGAGCTCCCTTTATTGAATCAATTGTAAATGTAAGGAATCCATAAAACTTACCAATTGAGCGGTAGACATTAAGAGCTCCCATATTTTTTGTTCCGACTCTTCTAATATCTTTGTTCATCTTTTTCTTTCCAAATACATATGCAGTTGGGAAAGATCCTATCAAATAACTTATTATTGCTGTAAATATTTCTTCTATTGGCATTTTATCTTTTCACTTTCGACTTATAAACATATTTATAGAATTATTCTTTTATACTATTATAAAAGTATTCATAATAATTGAAAGTAAAATAATTTATTCTATAACGACTAATCATTTTACTATAATTAAAATTTCTATGTAAAGTATTTATGAAATTAAATTCGATTGGAGGGAGCTTATTCACTATTTATAAACACCTCTCTGTTATAGTATAATTATTAACGATGAGCAGCTTATAATGCAAACTCTGTGCTTTTTTGCCTGAGGGAACAATAAATATGCATTATGAAGAGGAATGAACTATGACAACCACTTGCATAGCTCTAAAGAGAATCCTTTTCAACTACTTTTATTACTCTAAAAAGCGCTATATCATAATTCATGAAGATATAGCGCTATCCAACGTCATGCTGAAGATACATCTCGATATTTTGGTTTGTAAGTTTCATTATACTTATAAAAATTAGCCTGGATCCTCGATAAAAGATTTCGAGGATGACAGTGGGTGTACTTTCGAGGATGACAGTTACTGTGGATCCCCAATCGAGTTGGGGATGACAATTGTATGGTTTTCGAGGATGACAGTTGCTATGAATTTTTGTTCGAGTCTGTAAAAACAAAAAAATAATAAACACTATGCTCCTAATGAATAATTTCAGGAATGACTATACATCATCATCCTAAGGGAGCGTTCTTTCCAGCAATTGAAGGATACCTTTTTTACTTCACTCCGTATAAAACTTTCCATATGTAAGTGCGGTTTTGTCCACATTAAAAATGTTAGAAAAGTTCACATTAGGTATACTAAAAAGAGGAGGTAAAACATTAGTAATGTATTATAATTAATAGTAATTTAAAAATGTTCTCATTTAAGGGGACATGTCACTCCAAAATTAATCTTCCTTTTAATTAATTGATAAATTTGTTTGAGTTTATTAAAATCAAACTCAAGATATAGTTAAGAAATTGTATTGTATAGTTATATAGATGCACTCATAAGGATTAAAGTTATTATTTTCATGCTTGTTTTGTGGCAGAAATACAAAGAGATGTTAGATTATGCAAGAGAATTTAATTTATATTAATGGTTGAAATTAAAAAAGCTATTTTTGATGATATTGCTAATTTTTATGATGATTGGTACAAGACCCCTCTTGGTAACTTTGCTGACACAGTAGAAAATAATTTAATTTTTAAATATCTCCCCGAGTTAAATGGAAAAAAACTACTGGATGTTGGATGCGGAACTGGTCATTATTCTATCAGAGCTTATTCAAGGGGAGCAATTGTTACAGGA
>Ga0255345_1005339_pt1 | contig 13266 bp, 8 predicted proteins | sample wastewater_treat_6_FD_192415 | JGI IMG/M metagenome (GOLD analysis project Ga0255345, IMG submission 192415) | Wastewater microbial communities from Lulu Island WWTP, Vancouver, Canada - plant20 | ecosystem: Engineered > WWTP > Wastewater > Unclassified | place: Canada: Vancouver, British... | reverse complement strand
GCTAAGACCTCAATAGCGGGCTCAAATATGACATCGACAAAATTCTCGCTCCGCTTTTTCAGGGACAAGCGCGTCAACGGCCGCGCCGACCTGCCGGACTTCTTCCCCGTGTGGCTCGACCTTAGCGAAGCCCTCGCCCTTCTCGACGCGATGCCCGGCGGCGGCAGGATCGAGATCAAGCTCCGCCACGACAGGAACGCGCTCGCCTACGTCCCGACCGCGCTCTCCACCAACGACGCCGGCGCCTTCCTCGTCGCGGAAGTCACAGGCATCGCCTCCGCCGCCACGCGCAAGATCACCGCCGACGGCGTGGCGCTCCCCGGCGTCTTCGCCGATGCCGTCCGCGCCGACCCGTCCAAGGGCGTCATCCTCATCGAGGGCCGCGCGGCGACCACCTCTCCCCTCGTCCTTGAAATCTGGCGCAAGGGCAAGAAGGTCCTGGAGAAGTCGCTCCCCCTGCGCGTCGCGCCCGTGGAGCAGATGTACACCCGCGTCAACCTGCGCGACGGCGCCGCCGCCGTGACGCCGGGTTCCTGCCTCCCGCCCGCGAACGGCACGAACGTCGTCTTCCTGCACGGCTACAACGTGGACGCGGAAACGGCCCGGGACTGGCACTCCGAGATGTTCAAGCGCCTCTGGCAGTCCGGCTCCAAAGCGCGCTTCCATGCCGTCACTTGGCGGGGCGATATTGGCGGCATAAACGGGTTTCACTACCACGAGGATGTGGTCTCCGCCTTCGAGACCGCGCCGCACCTCAAGAACTATGCCAGCAGACTTTTCGGCCAGAAGGTCATCGTCATGGCGCACAGCCTCGGCAACATGGTCGTCTCATCGGCTATCGCCGACCACGGCATGGGCGTTCACAAGTACTTCATGTTGAATGCGGCAGTTGCCTCGGAGGCATTCGACGCAAACCTGTGGAACGATTCGCCCTCGAACGTGCTAGTACATGAGGACTGGCGGGACTACACGAACGTCTGCTGGAGCACCAAATGGCACATGTTTTTTGTTGACAATTCTGACGATGCCCGTGCTTGCCTCACATGGAAAGACCGGTTCGTGGGCGTGTTATCGAAAACGACGGCCTACAACTTCTTCTCTTCCGGCGATGAAGTTTTCGAACTTTACGACGGGACGCCCTATACGACGTCCGGCATGTCTTCGTCTAATCGCCGGTATGCTTGGCACAAACAGGAGACGCACAAGGGTTGCGGTGCGATCGATCCGGCTGGAACCTCGTGGTCAGGCTGGAGGTTTCGGCTGATCGAGGTTAAAATGGGGGTCGTAGTTTGACATTAGACATTCAAGGGTTGCGGAGCGTTTTCGTGGTGTGGTAACGTGTTGCCGCAGCAAGGCAACTGAGGCTCGAAGAACAACGACACCAATCTGGAATGGGATGGCTAAGACCTCAATAGCGGGCTCAAATATGACATCGACAAAATTCTTGCTCCGCTCTGATGGAATCGAGCTTGGCACATCTGTCGCGCTCGAACACGCCGTCACCGACCCCGTCTTCCTCAAGAACCCTCCCGGCATGTTCACCAACAGCATCCCCGCCGCGCTCCGCAACGAGCTGCTGGCCAAAGGCATCCCCGCGCTCTCGCCAGCGGCGGGTAAGACGGAAATGGGTTCGCTTGGAGACAACAACTTCAACATGAACACCGATTTCAGGTCGGAAGGTGGGGCATGGCCGCGTGACAACAATCATGCCTACAAGCAGCGCTGGCTTCACAGCGACATGAAGGACTTGAGTGCTGAAAGACAACAAAAACACGATCCCATTGAGGGGGCACCGAGCCCTTTGCCGGAACAAGACACACTTTCAGCACGAAAAGGATGCTTATGGTTTTGGACATTTGCGGCCGCCTTGTTGATCCTTTTTATCGTGCTGCTGTGCGACGGTTCGATGCAATGACCGCCTCTTTGGAGGCTGCGCTTGAGGCTGGACAAGATGTTTGCGTTTCCCCTATCATGTCAGCCCCAAACGACTGGCACCGTGTGTCGGGCGGCAGAAGTAACAGACACGCCGGTATTCCGTATGGTCTCAGCGGCAGAAGGAAGGCGGGAAGAGATGCAACGGAAGACGGGGTTGCGGTAGTGGAAAACAGAGGATGCGATGAAGGTATGTAAATTCGGCGGGACATCGCTCGCCAATGCGGAGCAGGTGGCCAAGATCGTGGACATCGTGCTGGCCGATCCGTCGCGCCGCATCGTGGTGGTGTCGGCACCGGGCAAACGCACAAAGGACGACGTCAAAGTCACCGATCTGCTGATTGCGTGCGCTGAGCTGGCGCTGGCGGACGAAGATTGCGAGGCGGCGCTCGCCGCCATCGTGGAGCGCTATGCCGAAATCCAGCGCGATCTGGGTCTGCCGGACGGGATCATTGCCGAAATTGAAAAAGACCTGCGCTTCCGTCTGGCGAGCGACAAGTCGCACCGCGGTATCTTCATGGACAGCATGAAGGCGGCTGGTGAGGACAACAGCGCCAAGCTGGTGGCTCAGGCCTTCCAGTCGCGCGGCGCGCGTGCGACCTATATGAATCCGCAGGACGTCGGCATGTACCTGACGAATGACTACGGCAATGCGCAACTGCTCGACGAATCATACCAACATCTGGCCAAGACGTTGATCGACCATGAGGAACTGGTGATCTTCCCCGGGTTTTTCGGCTATACCAAAGAGGGCAAGGTGGCGACCTTTCCGCGCGGCGGCTCGGACATTACCGGGGCGATTCTGGCGGCGGCGGTCAAGGCCAGCGTTTACGAGAACTTCACGGACGTCGATTCGGTCTATCCGGTTGATCCGCGTCTGGTGCCGGAGGTCAAGACCGGGATACCGGTGATGACCTACCGCGAGATGCGCGAGCTTTCCTATGCCGGGTTCGGCGTCTTCCACGATGAGGCGGTCGTGCCGGCGATCAAGGCCGGTGTGCCGATCAACGTGCGCAACACCAACCGGCCCGAAGAGCCGGGCACGATGATCGTGCAGTCGCGCCGCGTGCTGGCGGGATGCGTCGTGGGCATCGCGAGCGACGATGGCTTCTGCAACATCTTCGTCGACAAATACATGATGAACCGCGAGGTCGGTTTCGGGCGTCACCTGCTGCAAATCCTGGAGTGGGAAGGCGTCTCGTACGAGCACATGCCTTCCGGCATCGACAACGTTTCCGTGGTGATCCGCGACAAGAACTTCAGTCCGGAGTGCGAGTGCCGCGTGGTGGCGCGTATCAAGCGCGACCTCAACCCCGACGCCGTGCTGGTCGAGCGCGGCTACGCGCTGATCATGGTGGTGGGCGAGGGGCTCTACTACACGGTGGGCATGGCGGCCAAGGCCACCCGGGCGCTCTCCGACGCCGGGGTCAACATTGAGATGATGAATCAGGGCTCTTCCGAAATCAGCATGATGTTCGGCGTGAAGGCCGAGCAACGCGCCAAGGCCGTGCAAGCGCTCTATAAAGCGTTTTTCTGACGCAGGATCAAGCCTATGGAAAAAGTCTACCTCTACGACACGACGTTGCGCGACGGGGCGCAGGGCGAAGGCATTTCCTTCTCGGATACGGCCAAGGTGCGTTTCGCGCATCTGCTGGACGAGTTCGGGGTCGATTTTATCGAAGGTGGATTCGCGGGATCGAATCCACGCGACCGCCGATTTTTCGACGATATCCGCAAGGAACAACTGTCGCACGCCCGCATCGTCGCGTTCGGCAGCACGCGGCGCGTGGATCTGGATGCGCAGGGCGACCCGCAGCTCGCCGGCCTGCTGGCGGCGGAGACCGAGTGGGTCACGATCTACGGCAAGTCTTGGCTGATGCATGTGCGCGATGTGCTGCGCACGACCGGCGAAAACAATCTGCAGATGATCGCCGACACCGTGGGTTTCCTGCGGGCGGCGGGGCGGAGTGTGTTTTTTGATGCCGAGCACTTTTTCGACGGTTACAAGGATGATCCAGAGTATGCGCTGGACACGCTGCGGGCGGCGGTGCGCGAGGGTGCCGCCGGCGCGGTGCTCTGCGATACCAATGGCGGCTGTCTGCCGCACGAGGTTTTCGCGATCACGCAGGCGGTGTGCGCGGCACTGCCCGACGCACAGGTCGGCATCCATGTGCATAATGACGGCGGGCTGGCGGTGGCCTGTTCGCTGGAGGCGGTACGTGCCGGCGCGCGTCAGGTGCAGGGCTGCATCAACGGCTACGGCGAGCGCACCGGAAACGCCAACATGACCACGATCATTCCCGCGCTCGAACTGAAGATGGGGTTTGAGTGCGTGGGCGCCGAGCGGCTGCGCCGGTTGCGCGAGGTTTCACTGGTGACCGACGATCTGGCCAACCAGCGGCCGGACCCGCGTCAGCCCTACACGGGACGCTCGGCCTTCAGCCACAAAGCCGGCGCGCATGTCAACGCCATCCAGAAAAACACGCGCACCTTCGAGCACATCGCACCCGAGGCGGTGGGCAACCAGCGCCATGTACTGGTCTCCGAGCTGTCGGGCGCGTCCAACGTGATGATGAAGGCCGCCGAACTGGGCACCGATTTCAGCGGATTGGACAAAGAGCGGGCGCGGGCGATTCTGGACGAGGTCAAGCGGCGCGAGGAACAGGGCTATTCCTACGAGTCGGCGGACGGCTCCTTTAAGATCCTGCTGCAGAAAGTGCTCAACCAGCACCAACCCTTTTTCGAGTTGGAGGGTTTCCGCGTGATTGTTGAGAAGCGCGGCAACGAGGAGCCGTGCCTCTCCGAGGCCACGGTCAAGATCAAGGTCGGCGGCGTGACCGGGCTGACGGCCGGTGAGGGGCAAGGCCCGGTCGATGCGCTCAACGCCGCGTTACGTCAGGCTCTCACGCGCTTCTATCCCGAGATCGAACAGATCGCGCTGACGGACTACCGGGTGCGCATCTTGGACCCAGAGGAGGCGACCCGGGCGGTGACGCGTGTGTTGATCGAGTCCGGCGACGGCACACGCCAGTGGAGCACCGTGGGCGTCTCCGAGAACATCATCGAAGCGTCATGGCAGGCGCTGCTGGACAGCATCGAGCACAAGCTCTTCGAAACCCGCGCTGCCGATCCTGCCGGTACTGCGGGTGTTGCTCCGCGCTAGGCTGTCGCCCGCCTTGCACCCAGAGCCCTCTCGTACCCACGTACCTCCGTGTGCGTGGCCGCTCCGCTCACGCGGCCGGCCAGAAATGCACGACCAGCAGCGCCACCGCGATGCCTATGAGCATGCCGGCGAAGACCTCTTTGCGCGTGTGGCCGAGCAGTTCCTTGAGGTGCGTGTGGCGCAGCTTGTGTTCTTTGAAGAGTTCCTCGATCATCACGTTGAGCACGCGCGCCTGATGGCCGGCGGCGCGCCGGACATTGGTGGCGTCGAACATCGTGATGGCGGCGAAACCGACCGCGATCACGGCGGCCGGCGAGGCGAACCCCTCGGTCAGGCCGATCGAGGCGCAGAGGCCGCAGACCATGGCGGAGTGGGCGCTGGGCATCCCGCCGGTACTGAGCAGGTAGCGGAAGTCAATCTTCCGGGTCCGGAAAAAGCCAACGGTCATCTTGATCGATTGGGCGAGGGTCCAACCGATGAAAGAGGCCCAGAACCAAGGGGTGGTAAAATAGTGGAGCGGATTGAGATCGGCGATCATAGTAGTGTCTTTGGGCCGCCGTCCCGACCATCCGGGACTGTGCGGCATGTGTGAGACGGGATTATGACATGTAACCCGTCCCGGAGGCAATGCGATATCTTCTTCTGCGATATCATCTTCCGGGGAGAAATTAGGGTTCAGGAGTTGGGAGTGTCGCGGTGAAAACAAAACTGGAGGAGTTAGGAGTTGCGTCTCACCCCGAAACTTTCGAAACTTTTTTTCGTTTCTGTATTGCATTCCGCGCCGCATGTGATTAAATTAGGTGTGCTAAATGATAAAAGGGTGACGTAGAGAGGATGGTTCCCTCGGCCCGGATTGGAGATCGTCAACATGAAAAGAGAGAAAGCGTTTCGGCGAACGGTGTGTGTGGTGGCAGCCCTCTTCTGTCTGGCGGAGCCTGTGCTGGCGCAGGTCGGGCGATTGAGCCAGCGCGCGGCCTCGCAAACTGCGGCTAAAAAAGAGGAGACGGTCAAGATTTCGCGCTTCCCGCCCCCGGGCAAAACGGCGATGGTGAGAACCCCTGAGTTCAACTACTCGGTGAATAACATCCAGCCCAGAGTCAGCCGCAGGCAGCGCGAATGGGCCCTCTTTGAAGTGAAGTACGAGACCTCCGCTAAGTGGACCGATGAGCTGACCTTCATCTACCATGTGATGACCAAGGGCCGTGACGACGATAACAAGGACATCTTCAGTTACTACACGGCGACGATCAAGTACATCGACATCCCGAAGGGTGACCACATGAGTTGTGTGGCATTGCCGCCGAGTCTGGTGGAGCGCTACGGCGAGCCGGTCGCTCTGGCGCTTGAGATCTCTGGCAAGGACGGCACAGTGATGGCCAGCGAGGCGCTGGCCACCGGCATTCAACTGCCGAAGGAGTGGTGGCGCGATACCAATGTGATGGACAAGCGCGATGCGGCTGGCAATCCGTTCCTTGTCCGGCGCCCGGGATTGTTGGAGCGCTCGAAAACGCCGTTCGCCTTGATTAATCCGGACGATTACGAGGTGGTGCAATAGTGTTCTCGTCTAATCGTATCCTCGCGCTCAATGTGGGCGCGAGCAAAGTGGTATTGGCCGAATTCGCCGTCAGGAGCGGGCGTGCGCCGGAGTTGACGAACTACGGCATGTCTGAAATGGGAGGCGATCCGGAGACCGAAACGAGTGTCGGTCCGCATCTGGTGTCCGCTATCCGCGAGATCATGAAGACGTGTGGGATCCGCCCCGCGCCGCTGATGCTCTCGCTCTCTGGCCAGATGGTGTTTCCGCGTTTCGTGCGGTTGCCTGCTGTCGCCGAGGACAAGCTGCTCCAGATGGTGCAGTACGAGGTGGAGCAGAACGTCCCGTTCCCGATGAGCGAGATCGTTTGGAACCACCAGTTCATCGGCGACGCCACGATGGGCGAGCAGAGCGCGATGATCGTCGCGGCCAAGACCGAGAATGTCCGCGAGATCACCGACCACGTCGTGGCGATGGGACTGGAGCCCGAGATTGTCGATGTGGCGCCGATGGCGCTCTACAATTGCCTGCGTTACAACTACTCGCAGTTGGACGGTTGCACGGTGTTGCTTGATGTCGGCGCGCGTTCGACCAACCTGATTTTTATTGAAGACGAGAAGATTTACAACCGGTGCATCCCAGTGGCCGGTAATGCCATCACGCAAGAGGTTGCCAAGAGCTTCCAGATATCCTTTGCCGAGGCCGAGGAGCTGAAGCGGCAGGTCGCGTTCGTGTCGCTGGGCGGGGTGACCGCCTCGGAGGACGAGGTGTCCGAGCGGGTTTCGAAAATCGTGCGCAACGTGGTGACGCGTCTGCACGCCGAAATCAACCGCTCCGTTAACTTCTACCGCAGCCAGCAGGGCGGCAGTGCGCCGATTCGGATGTTTTTGACGGGCGGATCGTCGGTCATGCCGCATCTGGACACCTTTTTCCGCGACAAGCTGCAGATCGAGGTCAATTATCTCAATCCGTTCGAGAATGTCGGGATCAGCAACCGGATCAACAGCGACCGCGTCAGCATGGATGCCTTCGTGCTGGCCGAGAGCGTGGGGTTGGCGCTGCGCCGTTCGTTGGCGTGTCCGGTTGAGATCAATCTGATGCCGCCCGAGATCGTGAAGCGCAAGTCGTTCAAGAAGCGCGTGCCGTTCCTTGCGTTGGCGGCGACTGGCCTGTTGCTCTGCCTGTTCATCTGGGCGGTGCACGCCAAGCAGCTTGCGGTGCTATACCGTGCCCAGAGCGCGCAGGTGACCGAGGCGCTGGGTGTGCGCAAGGGCGATCAGGCCCGGCTCAACAAAGCGCAGGCCGCTGAGGGGGAGGTCGCGAAGCGGGCCGAGGCGTTGCGTGACGTGATCGCGCAACGGACGGCGTGGCTGAAGCGCGTGGATGCCGTGCGTAAAAGCCTGCTGGACGGGGTCTGGCTCACCGAATTGGTGCCGGTCAAGAATGAGGGCGGCGATGTGACCGGGCTGCGCATTGTCGGGCGCGGTTGGGCGGACAAGCTCAGGGCGGTCGAGGAGAAAGAGCGTGACGCCGGGCGCAACACGACAGCGCTGGAAGTATTGCGCGACCGCCTGAAGATGCAGTCGGTGTTCGGCAAAGGGCCGCAGGACGTCAGGATCACCGGCCAGAAGGACATCGAGGCGTATTTGATTGAGTTCACAATTGAGGCGACGTTGGCCGAGGCAGCCGCGAAGGATACCGAAACGAAATGAAACGTCAACAGATCACCATGATCGTCTGCGGCCTCGTGATGGCCGCCGTCTGCGGGGTTGCCGGTTGGTTCCTCTTTACCCAAACGACCGCTAAAAACAGGGCGGCGGAAGAGCGTGACCAAGCGTATCAGGAGTTGCAGAAGATCTACCGGGGCAAAGTTTTCCCCAGCGATGAGAACATTGCGCGTGTCGGCGAGGACCAGAAGGTGCTGGAGGGCTGGCTCGTGACCGCCTCCAATCAACTCCACAAAGGCGATCTCCAGATCGAGTCCCAGTCCCCGACCAGCTTCAAGCAGGCGCTTCAAGCCACGGTCCGCAAGCTCTCCGCCCAGGCCGGAGCGGTGCAGGGCAAGGTCGTCGCCCCCGGATTCAATTTCGGGTTCGACCAATACCTCGGCCAGTCCGACAGCCTGCCGACGGCAGAAAAAGACGGGAATGTGAACCCCCGTCTGACCGCACAGTTGATCATTATCGAGAAACTCTGTGAGGAGCTTTACGCCGCCGACATCATGGAGCTGAGGAGCGTTTCCCGCGAGGTCTTTGATGTCGTGAAAAAAGAGGAAGATGAGCAGGAGACATCCTCGCGCCGCCGTTCCCGCCGCCGGGATGACAGCGGTGGCAGCACCAGGACGCCCGACTCCGCCGCAGGCGCGAAATCAGCGTATTGGACCAGCCAGCGCTTCACGTTTGAGTTCATCGCGCGCCCAGCCTCGCTCATCGAGGCACTGAACCGACTGGCGGCGATGGACCTGTTTGTGGTCGTGGCCGAAGCCCAACTGCGCAAGACGAGCGATCCCCTGGCGCAGTTCAACGCCAAGAAAAAAGAGAGTTCCGCTAAGGCTGCCGCCGAAGGCGCGGCGGCACCTGTCGATCCGGCCTCGCTGTCGCATGTCGAGCGGATCGTGACTGATCCCGAACTGGAGCCGCCGGTGGAAGTGAAACTTGAGATCGATGTCTACTCGTTTGAGGGAGTATAAACCGTGGCCTTGAAATTCAACGCGAATAACCCCATCGTCAAGTACTACGATAAAGTGGTCGTGGTCGTGGTGCTGATCGGCCTCGTCATCTCCCTGTTTTACCTTACGCGTTCGGCAGGGCCTGCCCGGCAGCGTGAAGAGGCGAACTACAAGCTCAGGATCGACTCGCTAAAGCCCGAGGCTGCCGCGTTGGCGGCTATCGATATGGCGGAGTTTGAGGCCGCCATCCGTCTGGCGCGCGCACCGTTGCAGCTTGATACTCCCGATGCTCAGAAGGCGGGCTTTCTGGCGCCGGAGCGGCGTGTGACCTGTGTGACCAAGGAGTGCCAGAAACCCATCCCCTACGCCGCCGAGACCTGCCCCTTCTGCGGGGGGGGGCAGCCCAAGCCGCCAGACAAGGATCCGGACTTGGACACCGATGGCGACGGTATTCCGGATCGTATCGAGATCGCGCTCGGGCTGAATCCGCTGGATCCTTCAGATGCTAAAGGTGACCTCGACGGTGACGGATTTACGAACCTTGAGGAACTCATTGCCAAGACGGACCCGAAAGACCCCAAATCGCATCCGGCGCTGGTCAATCTCCTGCGCGTGAAAGAGTTGCGCGGCAAACGCATGCCGCTGATCTTTAGCGGTGTCAACAAGATGCCTGATGGCAAAAACCAGATTGTGTTTAACCAAGTCGAGCCGGTCCGCAGGACCTATTGGGTGCGTGAGAACGAGACGATCGGCGAGACCGGTTATGCCGCAGGAACGATCACGGCGAAATCCGTCGAGCGCGAGAATCCCAACATGCCCGGCATTAAAATGCGGGTGGACGTCTCGACCGTAGAGGTGAAAAGACTGTCGGACAACAAGGTAATGACGTTGACGATCAACGAAAGCGGAAAGGTCACAGATGTTGAAGCGGTGATCGTGTTTTCGCTCGACAATGCCGAGTACTCGGTGTTGGAGGGCGGCACGTTCAAAGTTCGCGAAGAAACATACCGCGTCCTTGCCGTGGACAGCGAGAAGACATCTGTCACGATAGAGAACGAAAAGAACGGGCAACAAAAAGTTATTCCCAAGCTTGATTAATGCCATCACACAAGCTAATATGAGTACTCTTTATTGCCTGTTGAAGGAAAAGATGCTGCCACAAATTAGGAGTCTCTCCAGATGACGCATAGTAAACGGTGGTTGTTGGTGTTAAGTGTTTCGGCCATGGCCTGCGGGGCCGTGACCGGCCTGTACGCGCAGGATGATCTTGAAGCGTTGTTGCAGGATTTGGGTGGACAGCGCAAGAAACCGGCGGCGGCGCAACCTGCGGCACCAGCCGCAGCGGAGGCGCCCAAGGCTGAGGCTAAGCCCGCTGAGCCAGCCCCTGCGCCTGCGCCTGCGCCCGCTCCCGCGCCTGCGGCAGAGCCGAAGGCTGAGGAAAAGCCTGCTCCGGCGGCCGAGCCGAAGGCTGAGGCTAAGCCCGCTGAGCCGGCCCCTGCTCCCGCGCCCGCGCCCGCTCCCGCACCTGCGGCAGAGCCGAAGGCCGAGGAAAAGCCTGCGGCTGCTCCTGCGGCGGAACCGGCGCCGGCGCCGGCGGCAGAACCCGCTCCCGCGCCCGCGGCTCCGGCCGTGGCGGACGATGCTGATACCGCCAACTTGATTTCGGAACTGGTGACGTTGGAGACGATCCGCCGCAAGTCGCTCGACAGTCACGGCTTCGCTTCTCTGGAGGCCGCGCGCAAGGCTCTGGCCGCCGGCGACTACGAACTGGCCCGGGATCAATACAAACAGGCGCTCGAGTTCATCGGTAATCGCCCCGCCACTCAGGCCGCGCGCGATGAAGCCAAGGCCGGCGTGGCCGAGGCCTTCTATCTGGATGCCAAGCAGGCGATGAAGGCGACCGACACCGAGAAGGCGTTGCCGCTGGCTGCTCAGGCCAAAGAGTATGGCCACCCGCAGGCCGAGCGTCTCATTGAAACGTTGAAGCGTCAGCCGCCGAAGGCCGAGACCGATACTTCCAGCATTTCGCATCGCGTCAACGAGGAGGAGTACAAGACGCGGCGTGACGAGATCCGCCGTCGTCTGCGCCGCTCGCGCCAGTATTACACCACCGCCGAGTATGACAAGGCGCTGGAGGAGTGTGAGCTGATCCTGCGCGACTATCCCCACGAAGTTGAAGCCATGGTGTTGCGTGACCGCATCTCTGACCGTATGAAGGCCGTCGCGGATGTCGAATTCGAAGCTACGCGCAGCAAAATGATCCATGACGTGCGCGCGGCGTGGACGCCGGATCGCTATGCCATCGATAGTGCTCAACCTCCCTCAGGGAAAGGTGACATCAAGGACCCCGAGCCGACCGTCGACCCGCTGGGCACCAAGACCGCCGAGCAGGTCATTCAACAGAAACTGCGCGATATTGTCATTCCGGAGGTCACCTTCCGCCCGCCCGCCACCATCATTGATGCCGTGGACTTCTTTAAGCAGGCCAGCCGGGATTTCGACAAGCCGGAGATCCCGCTTGAGCAACGCGGCGTGAACCTCGTGCTCAAGCTGAGCACCACCCCTACCGCTGCCGCTCCCGCTCCTGAAGGCACCGCAGACCCCTTCGCGCCGGTCTCTGTAACTCCGGCTCCGGGCGGGGCACCGACCATCTCGGCGTTGAGCGCCCGCTTCATCAGCCTTTATGACGCTCTCAAGCTGGTCTGCGATGTGACCGGCATGAAGTTCAAGATCCGCGGCAACATCGTGATGATCGTGCCGGCCAACGAGCCGGACTCCGAACTGATGACCCGCTCTTACAACGTGCTCTCGTCTCTGACCGACCGTATGACGGCTACGGTCAGCGATATGGGGCCGCAGGGCGGCGGCGACACAACCTTTATGCAGATGGCGGACATGGGGCAAAAACAGGACTGGAAGGTCTTCTTCGAGCAACTGGGCGTGAAGTGGCCGGACGGTTCCTCGATCTCTTACCTTGCTACCATCGGCAAGCTGCGCGTTACCAACACGGCCGACCAACTCGCCGTGTTCGAGCAGGTACTGGAAGATCTCAACGTCACGCCCCGTCTGATCGAGATCGAGGCGCGCTTTGTGGAGGTCGCACAGGAAGACCTTAACTCGCTCGGCTTCGAGTGGTTGCTGAATAGCGATTTCAGCTTTGACGCCGGCGGTTTCCTCGACAAGGCGCTCAACATGCGCGAGTTCAGCGGCAAGCGGGCCCAGCTCAGGGATGCGGCTGGCAATCCGCTGTTTGATGCGGCCGGCAATCCTCTGATGGGCTATGCGCCCTATACGAAACCCGGAAGAATGGATGGTCTGGTGGGGACCGGCTATTGGGCAGATCCGGTAAACAAAATGGGCTGGACGCCTTCGGTGCCAGACCCCGCCTTGCGTGGGACGGTGAATGCATTCTCCCATAACGCGAGCATCGACGCTGTCGATGGTGTGAACTACAGTACCGGCCAGCGTTATCTGAGCACTGAGGGTAACGCGATTGCGGGTGAAGGCAACCGGATTAACGACAACTTCATGCGTGTCAACGCCTTCCTTGGCAATGCCGATCTCTCCATGATTCTGCACATGCTGAGCCGGCGCTCCGACACCGACCTGCTCTCGGCCCCCAAAGTGGTCACCAAGTCCGGCCAGGAAGCGATCATGAAGGTCGTGACCGAGTATCTCTACCCGACCGAATTCGAGGTCCAGGAGATCGAGATCAGCGGCGGCGGCGGCAGTGGCTCCACCCCCGTGATTGTTCCCACCTCCTTCATGGTCGAGCCGCAGAACTTCAAGATGCGCGAGGTGGGCGTGATCCTGCAGGTGGTGCCGGAAGTCTCCGCTGAAGGCCAGATGATCAATCTGATGCTCAACCCGCAGGTGGTTTCTGAGCCGGTCTGGAAGAACTATGGCACAAAGATTCCGGGCCTGATGGAATACACTGATCTGCCGATGGTGCAGCCCTTCTTCCATGTG
>Ga0255345_1005328_pt1 | contig 13299 bp, 12 predicted proteins | sample wastewater_treat_6_FD_192415 | JGI IMG/M metagenome (GOLD analysis project Ga0255345, IMG submission 192415) | Wastewater microbial communities from Lulu Island WWTP, Vancouver, Canada - plant20 | ecosystem: Engineered > WWTP > Wastewater > Unclassified | place: Canada: Vancouver, British... | reverse complement strand
GTAAAACTGCGGCAGTTCGGCCTTCCGATGCACCGGGTAGTTTCACGCAGGCAGATGCTGCTCTCCGAGGGCCGATTCCTGCCCTTGTGCTTGCAAGCTATTCCGTTAAAGACAAGGAAACAGGCAGGGTCATGAAACAATCAAGCATATTGGTTTCAGGATCTTCCGGGATGCTGGATTCATATTCCATCGATAATTCATCTCTTTCAAACAGCGAGTACCTGCTAAATGTGATCAACAATCTTACAGAAAGAAAGGAAACAATAAGTATCAAGCCCAAAACCATTACCGGGGATAAGCTCAACATCTCTATTGCTGAAGCAAACATGCTGGGCCTTATCTTTGCGCTGCTCATCCCCTTTGCCATCATAGGAACAGGCGCAATAATATGGCTTTACAGGAGGCATAAATGATTGGAAGAAAGGTTTTTATAGTTATCGGGCTTGCATTTATCGTGTTGCTTGTCATAACATTGGTGATTCTTCTGAAAATGCCCGAAGCCATTGATGAAGAGGAAGGGAACCAGAACGAAGAGATTTTTTATTTGATGGAACATGATATAAACGAGATCACTTATATTTCCGTTGAGAACGAAAACGGATTTTATGATGTCAGGCAGGTCGGGGGCGGCTTTATGCTTTACGATATTCCCGCCGAGCTTGTAAACGGTGATTACCTTAAGCTGCTGCTGGATGAGTCCGGGAAGATTGCCGTACGAGAGAAAGTATCCGAAAAACCCGAGGATGTAAGTATTTTTGGTTTGAACAAGCCGAGAGCCGTTGTAAATATAGAATACTCCGATAATACATCAGCAGAGCTTTTGATCGGATCGGAAGAGCCTTTATCCGACGGCGTTTATATAAAATTATCCGGAGATGAGACAATATACCTGATGCCCCGTTCCCATACAATCAGGTTTATAATGCCCGTTGAAAACTATATTAATTACGAAATAACTCCTACACGTAAGCTGGAATCAGCTCTCATGGTCGTACGAAATGCCGTCTTTGAAGGATCTTCTCTTCCGAAACCCATAGTGATCCAATGGGTCGATGAAAAGAGCAAGGAGCAGATGAGGGAGGCCGCATCCTTCGGTATAGCTACTCATTTAATCCGTTCACCGGGTTTTCATGAACTTGACCAGGCGGCAGCTACAGAAGTGTTCCAATCCATGTTAGGTATAGTTTCGGAAGGTATAGAGGCATATAACTGCGATGATGCTGCGATCGCATCTTACGGCTTTGACTGCCCTTACCTTACTGCGGACTTTTCCATCGTCAACGGAAGGGATGCGGAGACTGAGAAATATAGCCTGAAGGTAGTCAAAAAAGAGGATGGGAGCCTTCTTTTGACATGCAACGATAATCGTGTCATCTACAGGATCAGAGAGGTCGCTTTTACAAAAGTCAGATACGAGAAACTTGTGATGCGCTGGTTTCTGACTCCCTTTATAACCGATTTAGCAAAACTGACGGTCATTTCGCCGAAAAGCAGAATGGAGTTCGGGTTTGTCGGAGACAGCAACAAAGACCTTGCGGTATCACTTGATGGTGCACAACTGGATATCAAACAATTTCGCTCTTATTATCGGCTGCTTACAAGCGCCTGTAATGATGGAAAACCGCTGACGCAGGAAAGACCAAAAAAGGAACCCGTTTTTATAGCGGAATATTACTATAAGGATAGTCTTAAACCCAAAGATGTAATGAAGCTATATGAAAATGATGCCAGGACAGTGTTGGTGGAAGTCAACGGGACCATTGAATTTACCATGAAGAGAGCCTATCTTGAGCGGGTGCTGCAGGCGGAAGAGAGCCTGAAAGCCGGTACTATCATTGATGAGAACTGGTAAGGTCCTCCGTCTTCTGCCTCGACATTAATTGTCTCCTGATTTAATCGATTTAATTAAGAGACAATTTTTTTGTTGTTATTGACAAGAGAAAAAAGACGTGTTATAGTTAATGAACAAGAGTCAGTGAACAGAGACCATTGAATTAAAACCAGCGAATGGGCTTGCTATAAAATCAGGTAACTATAACCCGCGAAATATAAATATAATACAACGTAACTGAGAGGTGAAACAAATGAGAGATCTAAGCTATCTAAATGAAAAACCAATTGCTGTTTTAGGAGCAGGCGGGATTGGTAAAGCTATTGCAACAGATTGTGTACTTGGCGGACAGGATGTCATTTTATGTGACATCGAGCCATTTGCAAAGATATCGCTATCTAATCTTGATAACGGTTTCAGGCTTCACGGAGACCAATTGAGCAGATATGGCTTCAGGCGTGAAGGAACAGCTCATTTCAGCAAAGTCACAACAAGCCTGAAGGAAGCAATGGATGCCGCAGAAATCCTTATTGTCGCAGTACCTGCGGTGGGTCATACTTCGTTCTTTACACAGATGATCCCCTATTTGAGAGACGGGCAAATTATTCACATTTTCCCCGATAATTACGGTTCTTTGCTGTTCAGAAAAGTCATGAGAGAAATGAACAGCGATAAAAGAATCATTGTCGGCGGTTGGTCCAGTGCTCCTTTTGGAAGCAGATTAGACATGGAAGGTCCTTATGTTTTGCCGAGTACAAGGATTATGTATAGGGCAGTTACATTAAGGGGGGCGGCGCTTCCGATGGCAGATCAGGAAGAGTTCCTGGAAAGCATTAAATATATCCGAGCCATGGACGGGATAAATACCGGCGATGGTCCTACAAGTGCCGATACCGTAATGGATACAGGTTTCAGTAATGTCAATCCGATCCTTCACTGCCCGGGCGTTATTTTAGGGGCAGGCACTATTGAAAACTATGGAGTCATGTACGGAGACAACAAGAAGGATTTCTCAATATATTGCCATGTTTACAGTCCAACTGTATCAAGGATCCAGTACTCAGTATATAAAGAAGAGAGCGCAATAGCAGAAGCTATGGGTGTAGGGATCCAATATTTCAGAGAAGAGCAGTTCTATTCAAGATCAAACATTCTGGGGCCGGAATATATGGGAGACGATATGTCTGTTCCCTTTGAGGACGTGTATGAAATGGCTATCGGAACCGGTCCGTTCAAAGTCGACCATAGATATTTGACAGAGGATATTCCTATCGGGTGCCATGTTTACCATGAACTTGGCAAGAAGTTCGGTGTTAAAACACCGGTTATTGATTCCATGATTACAATGGCATCCGCTATGCTCGGAAGAGATTTTTATGCCGAAGGATATACCCTTGAGTATCTGGATATTGCTCATATGAATAAAGAAGAATTACTAGATTATCTTAACAACGGAAACTATAAAAACAAGTAGCGGATAAGATATTTCAAATAATATAAAGATTACGGAGGAGCGAAATGGGAGCAGTATTCAAATTTACCGAAGAGCAGGAAATGATCAGAAAAGCCGCAAGAGAGTTTGCGGAAGCTGAGATCGCCCCTTATGCGGCCGAATGGGACAGCAAGGATATATGCCCTGTCGAGCTATGGCCAATGCTTGGGGAAGTAGGAGCTACAGGGACATTTGTACCGGAAGCCTATGGAGGAGTCGGTCTGGGTCATGTTGAAAGAGCGATTTTCATTGAGGAGATTTCAAGGTATTCCGCCGGCCTCGGTATCGCTTTGATGACTCATCATCTGGCAATAGAAGCTATTCTGAGATTCGGCTCGGAAGAGCAGAAAAACAAGTATTTGCCGATTCTGTGTTCCGGTGAAAAGATAGGTGGATTATCGGTAACTGAGCCCGGCGGAGGCAGCGATTTTGCAGGTCAGGCGGCTTCGGCGGAAAAAATCGATTCCGGTTGGGTCCTGAACGGAAGGAAATGCTTTATTACTAATGCGGGGATTGCCGATATCAATGTAATAATATGCAAAACCGGAGAGGATGAAAAAGGAAGAGGAATACTGTCTGCCTTTATCGTTGAAACAGGAACAGAAGGACTGAAACCGGGCAGACACGAAAACAAGCTGGGACTAAGGGGATCGATCACCGGAGATGTCATCCTTGATAATTGTAAGATCGGCGATGATGCGATCATAGGTAAAGACGGCGACGGAGCAAAAATCGGAATGGGAGCCATTGGTGAAGTGGGGCGGGCCGGCATGACGGCTATCTGTGTCGGAATACTCAGAGCATGCTGCGAGGATGCCGTAAAGTTTGCGAAAGAGAGAATAGTTGCAGGAAAGCCGATATCAAAATACCAGGCGATTCAGTTTGAAATCGCCGACATCAGAACGGACTACGAGGCAGCAAAGGCATTGCTCTACACGGCAGCAAGCATAAAAGACGAAGGGAAACCTGCAACTACGGCATTTGCAGTTGCGAAATATTTTGCAACTGAAGCTGCGGTAAGGGGAGCAAAGAGATGTATGGATGCCATGGGAGGCTATGGAATTGTAAATGAGTACGCCGTGGGAAGATATTTAAGGGACGCTCTTGCCAGTATCCCCTCCGGAGGGACATCCCATATACAGAAATTGATAATTGCCGGTGATACACTGAAAAACTTCTAAAATAATGGAGGACGGTATGAGTCTGCATATTGTAGTTTGTATCAAACCTGTGCCGGATCCCGATCATTACGACAGGGTAACGATTGCACCGGATACAAAGAGAATAGTAAGAGAAGGGATACCGACGGTGATCAATGCCGTTGATAAATGTGCTCTTGAAAAAGCTCTGCAATTGAGGGCACAATATGGCGGCAAGGTCACTGTAATAACCATGTCGCTTCCGTCAGCCGATACAAATCTGCGAGAGGCTTTGGCAATGGGTGCAGACGAAGGCATTTTATTGACAGATAGGGCATTTGCCGGAGCCGATACACTGGCTACATCCTATACTCTTGCCAAAGCGATCAGTCAGCTCGGCGATGCGGATCTGGTGATGCTTGGAGCCGAAAGCGCCGACGGCGCAACGGGGCAGGTCCCGTCTCAGTTGGGTGAATGGCTAAAGATGCCTCACCTTTGGAATGTGTTTTCCATTGAGGATGTCGAGGAAAAGAAGTACCGGATAAAAACGAAATACGAAAACGGATATAAAGAATGGGAAGGGACACTGCCGTTAGTACTGGGAGTATCCAGAGAACTGGCAAAACCAAGACATATTGGCGCCATGGGAATAATAAAAGCAAAAAACAAACCTATTACAGTATTGGGCAAAAATGATATCTGCGGGATAGAGGACGAATATATCGGACTATCGGGCTCACCGACTCAGGCAGGCGAAATAAGAACGCCGGAAATGGGCAGATCAGGCCATAAGCTGGAGGGTACCACAGAAGAAATAGGCATCCAGATCCTTGAGAAGATCCGTGCCGGTGGAATAACGATATAAGAGGAGTGCTGACCGTGAAAAAAATATGGGTATATGCGGAAGAGGTGCAGGGGGAGATAAGCAAAGTAACCCTTGAGCTCTTGAGTAAAGCAAAAGAGCTGGCAAAAGCTTTCTCCCATGAAGTTGAAATCGGGGCGGTGCTTTTGACAAAAGGGATCGGCGAAATGACAGAAACGCTGGAAGCATACGGCGCAGAAGTAGTGTATGCAGGCGAAGACGACAGGTTGGAAGCATATTGTCATACGACATATGCCCCGGTTCTGGCAAGGCTGATCAAGAAAGAGGATCCGGATATATTTCTGTTCGGAGCAACTCAAATCGGATCCGAACTTGCCCCGACGGTAGCGGCAATTGTTAAAACCGGCGTGGCAGCACACTGTGTAGATTTGAGGATCGGCGACGACGGGCTGTTGATTTCTGAAGTCCCTGCCTTCGGGGGCAAGATCATCGGCGAGATATTGATTCCTAAGTGCAGACCGCAAATGGCAAGCATAAAACCCGGGACTTTTATTGCGACGGAAAGCTGTGTAAAATGTTCAGTCGTAAAAAAGATTGACCTCACGGGGTTAGAAGATGCCGACAAGAGACTGATCCCCTTAAAAACGTGTGTGACTAAATCAGAAGCAAAGCCAATAGATGAGGCTGAAATCGTTATCGCCGGAGGATATGGCCTTTGCTGCTCTGAAAACTGGAGCAGGCTTCAGGAACTGGCAGAACTGCTGGGAGGAGCGGCCGGGTCCACAAGACCCTGCCTTGATGAAGGCTGGGCGGATAATGAGCAGACAATGATCGGCACAAGCGGAAAGAGCATACGGCCAAAAGTATATATGGGCTTTGGAATATCCGGGGCCACGCACCATATCTGCGGGATGAAGGATTCGGGGCTGGTAATATCGATCAATAAAGATAAAAATGCAAACATATTTGGAGTATCCGATTATTATGCAGTTTCTGATGTAAATGAAATACTGCCTATTCTAATCGATCTGGTTCGTTCGTCAAAAGCTACGGCTGCAGAGAAGGGAGAAAAAGAATGTCATTGAAAACAGGTGCTCAGTATATCGAGGAAATGAAGAAAATGCGCCCCAACGTATACAAATGGGGTGAATTGATCGAAGATGTCACAACTCATCCGGCAACGAAAGCGCATATAATGACAGTGGCAAATTGGTACGATAGCAGCTTTGATCCTGAAAAAGAGGATATATATACAACGACTTCTTATTTATCAGGGAATAAAGCCCACAGATGGAACACGATAATGACCACCGCCAAGGACATACACGGTAACGCTCTGATGAAAAGAGACGGCTACAGAACATGCGGCAGCTGCATGGGACCGGTTTGCGCCGGCTGGACCGTAATAAATGCATTATGGGGCGTCACCTTTGACATGGACAAAGAGCTGGGAACAAACTACCATGAAAGGCTCAAGAAGTTCGCTTTGTTTTCAGAGGAAAAAGCCTTATCGTTAAGCGGTGCATTGACAGATGCCAAAGGCAATCGTGCCTTGAAACCCAGCCAGCAGGACAACCCCGATATGTATCTGCATGTTAAGGAAACAAGACCGGACGGGATCGTGATCCGGGGCTTTAAAAATCAGATATGCGGGACTGTCGGTTCGCAGTACATAATGGTAATGCCTACAACAGGATTGGGAGAGGGCGAAGAGGCCTTTGCCGTTGCGGCGGCAGTGCCAAGAGATGTTTCCGGCCTCACTATAGTCGAAACCAGAAGACCATCCGATGAGAGGATAGAAGAAGAGGGGTGGGATGGGATCAAATCAGGGACCACTCAAGCCTACCTGATATTTGATGATGTATTTGTACCGAATGAAAACGTTTTTATGAACGGCGAGACAAAATATGCCGGCGCCGCAATAGGGAATTTCACAGCGATTTACAGAGCGGCAATAGGCGCTTGCGTAGCAGGCCAGGGGGACGTTATGATCGGTGCGGCGATCGGTATGGCAAGAGCCAATGGTTTGACTCAAAAACCATTCCAGGACAAGCTGACACAGATGGCTATCAATAATGAAACCACTTACGGATTGGGCGTCGGTGCGATCTACTGCGGAAAGAATCATCCATCCGGTGCTTACTATCCGAACCCGCTTCTTGCTCACGTGAATAAAGTCCAAGTAGCGACTCTTCCCTATGATACCAAGGTGCTGGCTCAGGAGATTTCCGGCGGTATTGCCGAGACAGGGTGTATCCCGTCATATAAGGATCTGATGTCGCCGCTGTACGGAGACAAGCTGTTGGAATCGCTCAGATCCGGAGTATCGGGAGCGGACAGAGTAAAGATGGCAAGGCTCGTAGAATGGCTCACTATCGGGGGCGGAGTACCGGGCTGCATGCATGGAGGCGGTTCTCCTGATACTGCCAAGATGGTGGTAAAGGTAGCAACCAAGTGGGATAAGTATGTAGACTATGCTCGTGAACTGGCTGATGTTGAGAGTCCGCTTAAAGAAGAAAAGAAAAAATAGCCTGGGGAGAAGACAGATGATTGAAGTAAGATGGCATGGAAGAGGCGGAAACGGAGCCTTTACTGCGGCCAGACTTCTGGGTCACGCCGCATCCATATATGAAGGCAAGGCAGCACAGGCATTCCCTTCCTTTGGTCCGGAAAGGAGAGGAGCCCCTGTACTGGGATTTACAAGAGTTTCCGATCTGCAAATAACGGATCATTCACAAGTATATGATTGTGACTGTGTGATAGTGCTGGATGAAACACTGTGTGATGCTGTTGATACCACAGCCGGACTGAAGGATGAGGGCATATATGTCATCAATACATCAAGGGACAGAGAAGACTTTATGAAGGATCCTCGCTTTGATAAGATCAAAAACCTGGTAACTATCGATGCAACAGATATCGCACTCAGAATACTTGGCGCCCCTATCGTGAACACGGTCCTGCTTGGTGCAGCGGTGGGAGCGACGGGAATAGTCAGCATTGACTCTGTTGACAAGGCTATCGACGATATTATGAGGAAGAGTCTGAGAGAGAAAAACAAAGCCGCCGCAAGGGAAGCATTTGATATGCTTCAGGCACTATGATTGATCACAAGAGGCAGAATAATGAGCAAACCAAAAGTAAACAGCAGCTTCAAGCCGCCATCAGGCTATAATGAAATGTTTTTCGGCGCCAGTAATGGAGTAGGCATACTGCCTACCGTCAACTCCGGGTTTCGGACCTTTCACCCGGAATTTGACTACGAAAGATGTATAAAGTGTATGTTTTGCTGGATATATTGTCCGGAAGGGTGCATTGACAAAACAGGCAAAGAACTGACGATAGATATGGATTATTGCAAGGGCTGCGGGATATGCGCGCACGAGTGCCCCCGTAAATGTATCGCCATGGTGAAGGATGGTGGACTTGATGAGTGAAAAAGCATTTATATCGGCAAATGAAGCAGCTGCCCATGGCGTCAGATTAGCAAAACCCCATGTGGTATCGGCATATCCTATTACGCCTCAGACTACATTGGTTGAAAAGCTTGCCGATTTTTTAGCAGAGGGTAAAGCAGACTACAAATATATGATGGTAGAAAGCGAGCATAGTGCGATGGCATCCGCCCTGGGTGCTTCCATGATGGGAGCACGAGCCTTCACGGCCTCCTCCTCACAGGGATTGCTGTATATGTGTGAAATGCTGAGCTATGTAAGCGGTGCAAGACATCCGATCGTAATGGTCGATGCCAACCGCTCAACAGCGACACCATGGAACATTTACGGAGACCATCGCGATGCTCTTTCTATGAGAGATTCCGGCTGGATCATGCTTTTTGTCGAAAACGGTCAGGAAGCTCTGGATACGGTTATCCAGGCATACAGGATAGCTGAGGATCCGGAGGTCATGACTCCTGTAATGGTTAATTTAGATGGTTTTACTTTAACTCATACTTACGATATGGTAGATATCCCGAATCAGAGCACGGTAGATGAATATCTGCCAGGGTTTACCACAACAAATAAGTTTGACTTAAAAGATCCCAAAACGCTTTGCCAGACAGTGGGGCCTGATTATCATGCGGAATGCAGATATCTGCAGCAGAAAGCGTTTGAAGCAGCCAAGCAAAAAATCGAAGAAGCAGACAGGGAGTATGGGTCAATCGTCGGCCGGCATTATAACGGCATGGTGGAAGAGTATAGATGTGACGACGCAGATGTAGTTTTGGTCACAATGGGCAGTGTTACGGGAACAGCCAGAGTAGTAGCAGATTTACTCAGGCAGAACGGGAAAAAGGCGGGACTCATAAAAATAAGAAGCTACAGACCCTTTCCAAAAGAATACTTTGCAGGGATCAAGGATAGGTTCAAGGCAATAGGCGTGGTAGACAGAAGTATTTCCTTCGGTTTTGAAGGAACTGTTTTCTCCGAGGTCAAATCCTGCCTGTACGGCTCCAATACCAAGCTGGCAAACTATATAGTCGGATTGGGAGGAAGGGATGTGACCAAGACTGTCATCAGCGAAATGTATTTAAAGCTGTTTGACTTAATGCAAGGTAAAAACGGAGGAGAAGAAATTCAATTCCTTGGAATGAGGTGGGAATAATGGCCATCAACTATAAATCCCTTGATGATATCGAACTGCTGTACGGAGCAAAGACATGTCAAGGCTGCGGCGCTATTATGGCAGCCCGGATGACTATGAAGATACTTGGAGAAAAGACATGCCTTGCAACACCGGCTTGCTGTTTTGCCGCTACAACCACGGTTTATCCTCAGTCGGCAATATTTGTAAATAACGCTGTAACAGCATTTCCGGGTCTGGCAGCTACCATCTCCGGTATGGCTGTTGCAAAGGAAGCCCTTGGGTGGGACGAAGATATCACGATTTTGGGCATAGCGGGAGACGGAGGAACTATTGATATCGGATTGCAGGGATTGTCCGGCGCTGCGGAAAGAAATGATGATATAATTTATCTTTGCTATGATAATGAAGCATATATGAATACAGGAGTTCAACGAAGCGCCAGTACGCCTTATAAAACCCGTACAACAACAACCCCTGTCGGGATGTGTTCCATGGGTGAAAAAAATGAAATCAGGAAAAGCTTATTCGAAATAATGGTGGCACACAGGATACCATATGCCGCTACCGCTTCCACATCCTATCCGAAGGATTTCATGGAAAAGGTGGCAAAAGCAAAAGCAATAAAAGGGTGCAAGGTTTTACATATAATGGCTCCGTGTCCGACAGGATGGGGGTATGATCCTGCACTTACCGTAGAAATCGGAAAAATGGCTGTTGAGTTGGGATTGTGGTATTTGGCAGAATATGAGGACGGCAAACTGAAGCTGAATTTTATCCCGAAAGAGTTTAAACCTGTAGACGGGTATTTGAAAGCTCAGAAAAGATACAGCCATCTGTCTGAAAAGGACTATGCGGAGATCACGGAGATCCGCGATAACGAATGGGTCAGGCTGAGAAAGATGTTTGGCCTTGATTAATAAATGTTTGCTAAAATGAAAAGAAGGATTGAGCTTATTCAGGGAGGAGGTGCTTAAAAGAAATTTTGTACAATAAAGTCGGACCATTAGAGCAATGATAAGTCTAGTAGTTGTTTATTGAAATGGAGGAGAAAATGAAAAAGAACAGGTCATGGATTTCCGTTGTATGCATTTTAGTATTAGCTATGGCTATTTTCAGCGGCTGCGGAGGCGGAGCATCTGACAATGGCGGCGATGATGCGGATAAAGTCTATACGCTCAGATTGGCGGGGATGAGCTCTCTTGAGGCTCCTGATACGATTGCGATGCAAAATGCTGCGGACGCTATTTATGAAGCAACAGATGGTCATGTAGAGATTACGGTTTATCCCGCATCACAGCTTGGAGACTACACTCAGGTTTACGAGGAAGTGATGAGAGGAACCATCGACATGGCATGCACAACTATACCCGGCACTTATGATTCAAGGGTAGAGATGTGCTATGTTCCTTTTCTTGTAACAAATTATGACGAATACGGCAAGGTGTATTCAGAAGGGTCATTTTTCTATCAAAAGTACAATGAAATGCAAAATGATGTAGGGATCGAGCTTCTTGGATTTGTCCCGGCAGGCTTTATCGGCATAGGCGCAAAGAGCCTGGATACAAGCAATCTGTTTGACTTTTCCGTAAACAGAAAAGAACTGATCCGCGTTCCTGGTCTTGAGAGCATGAAGATGCTGGTAGAATATGCAGGATTCAACACGACGACGATCCCGTATGCAGATCTTTATTCCGCACTTCAGACAGGTATCGCTGACGGCTGGTACGGCGGTGGCGCATTGCTCAACTATGATGCTTTCCGTGATGTAATTAAATACTATGTCGATTACAACTTCCTCAATGACGTGTATCCTGTTATTATGAATAAGGATACTTTAAGCGGGCTCCCTGAAGATTATCAAAAGATAGTTTACGACACTTTTGAAGAAGCATGCTTGGATGCCGCAGCAAATATAGAGGCTTCCGACGCTCAGGCCTTGAAAGATATGGAAGCCTATGGAATTACAGTCATCATTCCTACCCAGGAAGAGCGGGATGCGATGGCAAAGGATGTCAGAACAAATCTTTGGCCGAAGCTTTCACAATTCTATGGCGAGGATATCATGAGCGGCCTCTTAGAGGATGCCGGACTTTAACAGATAAAATTTTAAACGAATGCGAGGTGCTGTTGTGAAAATTCGAAAACCAATTGAAGACTGGATCATATGGAAAGCTACACTTCGCATCGAACGAGGGGTTCTTGCTTTGGCAAGCATATCTGCGGTAGTATGCGTATGCGCCAGTGTATTCATGCGTTACATACTAAAAATGGATTTCTTCGGTCTTGAAGAGGTCATCACATTGCTGGCTATGTGGATATACTGGATCGGCGGCGTTTATGGAAGCTACGAAAACAGTCATATTACCGCAGATATCTCAAACATCTTTATTAAAACCGACAGTGCAAAATTCAGGCTAAATGTCGTTACAGGTATATTGACGGTTTTGATCTCCGGAGTTTTTGCATACTGGTCGGTAGCCTACTATGCGATTTGGAATATAAAAGCTGGCACTAAAACAATTGGCTTGCATATCCCGTATCTTGCCAGCAACATGGCTATCACTGTCGGTTTTATAATGATGTTTCTGTATTCCTTGTATCATTTAATCAGACTCTTTTTACCCAGAATTATGGATGACGTTTCGGATCCGGGAAGTGAGGTTGAACAATAATGGAAGTCTTGGTTGCTTTTGTTATACTGGTAGCACTGTTATTGATCGGGATCCCGGTTCCGTTTTGCTTCGGAGGAGCTATTATCTGGATGGTATTGACCTTGGGATACAGCCCCGTAATGCTGCTGCCGACGGCCTATTCAAAACTGTCAGGCGTGGTACTCCTTGCTATTCCTCTGTTCATTATGGCCGGAGGTATCATGGAAAAGGGCCAGATCGGAGAGGCTCTCGTTAACTGGGTATCCTCTTTTGTAGGCAGGATCCGAGGCGGGCTGGCCATAGCAACTGTTGTCGCCAGTGCAGTTTTTGGCTCGATATGCGGAAGCGGTGCAGCCACCTTGTCTTGTATCGGCTCGATTGTAGCTCCTGTATTGAAAGAAAAAAGATATCCGCTTGGGATCGTCGCCGCAGTCGCTTGCTGTGCGGGGCCTTTGGGATTGTTGATCCCGCCCAGCGCAATGCAGATATTGGTAGCGTGGACGTGTAATCTTTCAGTTCTTGCGTGCTTTTGTTCAACAGTAGTTCCCGGGATCATACTGACGATGTTATTATCCTTTGGCGCCTGGCTCATGCTGAGAAAGAATACGGATATAATAAGAGAGGAAAAGCATTCAATTGTCCAGTGGAGCAGATTGTTTGCAGTCAGAACAAAGAAAGCCATTCCTGCTTTGATAATGCCGGTAATTATTTTAGGCGGTATTTACGGCGGGATCATGACACCTACCGAATCTGCCGGCATTGCTATTCTATACGCT
>Ga0255345_1005319_pt1 | contig 13314 bp, 19 predicted proteins | sample wastewater_treat_6_FD_192415 | JGI IMG/M metagenome (GOLD analysis project Ga0255345, IMG submission 192415) | Wastewater microbial communities from Lulu Island WWTP, Vancouver, Canada - plant20 | ecosystem: Engineered > WWTP > Wastewater > Unclassified | place: Canada: Vancouver, British... | reverse complement strand
TTCCTTTTCCGTCCAAATATTCCTGTACCGCTGACATTCTCTCTTCATCTGTTAATTTTGCATTTCTTGGCATACTATATCCTCCTTAGTGTTTTTTGTTCTGTCTACTCTAAGGGGATTATATCATGTAAAGCCCCACACGGGCGAACGTGGGCGGTCTGTGCGCGTTCATCGGTCGGTCAGGGATTCCTGCCGTGCCTGTTCCAGAACTGCAATGTCCAGCCCGTTCATTTCATAGCCCTTGCGGATCACATCATAGTAAAAGGGGCTGGGCGGTGCGATACCCTTGCTGTTCATGATGTAGTCCAGTCCGGCATCTCTGTTCTCCGCGCCACCGTTGTTGATGCGGTCGAACACATCCTGCACGAGCTTTTCGTAATCCGGCTCGTGAGTGCTTGTCAGCTCGCCGGCGATGACAAGACAGCGGTTCTTGAAAAGGCACTCGATAGCAACACGGGAATTGCGGTCATGCTGAAGGCAGTCGGTCACGATTGCATCTGCGATCTGGTCACAGATCTTGTCGGGATGTCCTGCGGATACCTGTTCTGAAGTGATAATTCTCATTTTACTTTTCCTCCTGATCTTTTTTCTCAAATACGCACAAGAGTGTGCAAAAATCGCCGGATACATCAAGCACCACAATTTGTGCCAGTCTCATACCGGGCATTTCGGCAAGTGCATCGTTGATCATCATATCGATGGTTCTGCCACACTCCTTGTTTTCCATATTCCGCCTGCTGCAGGTGTATCGATATTGCCTGATCGATATCATCCGTGCTCACACGGCAGTATGAAGCCACACGCAGCTTTCGGGGAGTACCGTCTGTCTCGCTGACTGCTGCGATCTTTCTGATCTGGCTGCTGTCCAGAGCATCCAGCTGCATTGTGAGCGCAGCCTTCTCTCTTTCGATCTGATTCAAAGCCGCTGCCTGCAGGTGTACTGCTCGGATGTGCCGCACGATCTGCAGCGGCTTTTTTCACGTCATTCAAGTGCAGCACCCCCTGAGTATCGGTACGACTGAATGAATTACATTTGAGTCAAGCATATCTCTTTCAAAAACGACTGTTACCGGATTCGGCAGCGACAGTAGCATCTCAATAGCCTGTATCGTATCCTCCGATGTCGGTGCAAAACGCTCTATGCTCTTTGTGATGATAAACTCAAATTGGCCGTTTCTTGCATCTTCCATCATCTTTTCAAATGCGGGGCGTTCTTTCTCAGCATTGTAAGCGTGATCGACATATACCTCAATCAGCTGCACGCTGTAATTATCTGCGGAATGTTTATCCCGATGCTTCATCAGCTCTGCTGTAATACTCTGATCCACTGGATCCAGGCTGAGATTGTGATAGAATGCGGCCCGGCACTGCTGTGCTGTATGGGAGGGAAAACCTCCCCGTAATAACTCAAACAATATGTGACCTCCTCTTTCGTGATCTTTCTTCCCTGTTCCCCCATATCATACGCATCCCTCCATAATTATGTATTTATAGGCTTTTTTGCCTATTGCCATATTACCATAATCATATGTCAAAGTCCACAATCTACGAGTTGTATTCCGCATTTTTCAGATGTAGAAATTTTCAGTGCAGAATTATGGTAGTTTATAAGGAATCGACAAAGTGTACATTTCAGACCTTGCTGACCTTTTTAACCCAATCCGACTCTTTCTCAAAGACCAGCTCATACGGTTTAAGCTCAAGCGCAGCACAAAGCCGCAGTCCAAGGATCATGCTGCTGGTCGAGACCTTGCGTGTTCCGTATTCAAACATCTGGTACTGCTGCAGCTGTATACCGATGGCGTCTGCGACCTCGGTCTGCGTCAGCCCCCAGCTCTTTCCTGCGCTTTTTCAGGATCATTGCTTCTCGTCCTATATTTTTAGCCATTGCAATTTACCTCCATGTGAATGTCTTTGTATCAGACATTATACCAGCACATGAATGTAAAGTCTATTCACAGGAACCGACAAAGATAATCCGCTTATTCCTGTACAGATGTATCAGAGAGCATAAAAATGCCCCCTGCTTTGAAATTGTGAGTATGTGCAAAACAGAGAATTTACAGCTACATATAATCATTTAGATACCATTCGTCAAAATGTACAAAGTAAGAATAAAACCGTCATTGGATGTAGAATACTCTTGCTTTCCGATTGTGAATATGATATAATGGAACTACTAAAGTACCCATTCTATAACAGTGGCACAGTTTGAGTTAATGTCTGGATAAAAATGTCAGACTGTCAATAGGCAGTACTTTTTTATTTGGAGGTATACATATGATTAACTTTGATGAAAGTGAAAACTGGAGCAGCTGGGATGAATGGGTTAGATGCAAAAAGCATCATTATGGCTCAAAAACAGCATTACAAGTTTTTGGAGGCATTATCGATTTTGATCCGAACAGGCAGAAAGATTTAGTTGGCGGTGATAAAATCACTTATGACGAATATCTTGACCTGCAAATGATGGCTTGTGAGAGTAAAGAAAAAGCTCGTTGGGATTTTGCTATGTGTTACTACTATCATCCATTAGAGTTCAAAGGAGAAATAGAGCGAATCACAAAGGCTGCTGTTTGCTTTAAGCGTATTTATGTTTCGGGTATGTATGACGATGGCATCTGCTTTGATGGCAAGGAAGATCATGTATGGATAGATAAGAATGGTCTTGAGGACTACAAAGTTGGCGATTGTCTTTCATTCTTTGCCGAACCATATCGCTACATAAAAACAGGCAATGGAAAACGAATTGACTTTGGTCTACGTAATCCTCAAGGCATCAAAAAAATTGATAAATATGAATTGCCTTCTGACGAACAATTGATGCTGGAATCTATCAACAGTATTATCTGCGAAACCTGCTACCTAAATGAACAGTGTCCCAGAACTATATGTATTAGAAATAAGACCGAAGTACAGAATTTACGAAATGCTATGCTCAAAGCAGTACAAGGTTCAAATAATACAGGGAGGGAATAAAAATGTGTAAAAACATCTTTGATTATGATGATGGCGATTATGCATTCTCCATCTCGGATAATATGGCTATGGATTCTGAAGGAGATTTGCTTTTGCGTATATCTGATAATATGGCTATGGATCTTGATTCAGGTGATCTTCATTTTACGTCTTCATGGAATGACGATGATGATGAATAACTAATATCTTCTTTTATTTTATGTATCACAAAAACGCCCCGCACCACTGAATCACCGGTGATTTGGGAAGGTTCAGAAATTTGAGTGAGCGGGAGAAAAGGTTGCCACGCACATAAAAGGACGTGATTCGAATAGACACATATTATTTGGTAGATTATGAGAATGTAGGAAGCAATGGTCTTTCAGGTTGTAAGAATATGACAGCTTCTGAACATATTATAATTTTCTTTACACAGAACGCTCGTAAAATTGATATGGCTGAAATCGCTAATCATGGTTCTGCTGAATTAAAAATGATTGAAATACCTGCTGGAAAACAATCGGCGGATATACATATAGGTTCCTATCTGGGCTACTTGGCAGGAAAATCTAAATGTAATATTGTAATTATCAGTAACGATACAGATTTCGATAATGTGATAAAATTCTGGAAAAAAGAACTCAGCATTTCAGTTGCGCGTAAAAAGAAGCTTCAAGGAACGACCGTCAAGAAACAGACCGACACAAAAGCAAGCGCTCCCACAACAAAGGAAGCGCAGATTCGGACACTTTTCGGTCAAAAATTCAATAAATCACCATATGCTGCAAAAAAAGAAGCCATTATTGCTTTACTACTCAATTCTCAAGATAAGCAATCACTCAATACGGAGTTGACCAAACTAATACCAAGCAGCAACATTCCAGCATTATATAAAGCATTCAAAGAATTTATAAAAAATCTCCCCTCTACAAAAGCCAAACCAAAAGTTGATAAAAAGAAACGGGAAGCACAGTTTAGATCAGTATATGGACAGCATTTCAAAAAAGGTGTGTACAAAGAGAAACGTGAAAAAATCATTAGTATCTTAGTAAACGCTACTTCTCGTCAGCAGGTAAATAGTGAACTGTGTAAAATTCTTCCCAGAGAAAATGTTAGTAAGATAATAAAGCAATTTCAGCCTCTTCTGAAAGACTTACCATAAAACAAATAATCCCCCTAACCAGGCAAGAAGTATCTCAACTTCCTAACTGATGAGGGGGATCGTATTATTATATTCACTTTTCCACGCTGACAGTCACGTCGGACTTGAATCGGAACTCCAGATAGTCATCGTACACAGTCACTTTTTCGAGCTACAGTGCCTCTCAAAAATCAGGTGGCTCTTTCATTTCCTAGCAGTACCAGTCTGGTCTTCGTCTCAAAAAGAGGAGGTGATCAGATTAGATATCCGTTCCCAAATCGTTTGAAGATACAGAAAAGTATTTCAGATTACCGATTTTCCGGCTCATGTAAATAATACCTTTTTCAGCGAATTTTCGAATAAAATTATTGACTGATTTGCGAGAGAGCCCAAGATCACGGGCGATATCAGTTGCTGAGAATGAATTGATACCGTTTTTCAGATATGACAGGATCAGACCGGCAATATTACATGTTACCTCGCCATTGCTGCCGTCCTGTAATTTGCGGAGTATCTCAATAGCCGGCTGTGAATCATCTATATCACTCCCGCTTCCTCCCTGATTTGAAAATGTGAGTATGTGCAAAACAGAGAATTTACAGATGCATATATATCTGCCAGCTGAGTTTGGCGTGAACTGGTGCATATTTTTACAATCACCTGATTGCAATATTATGTACATTCTCAAAATGTGAATCATATAAACCTCGTATTTACGCTGTTTGTAATAAATGACTAAGCTGCGGATCCGGCGTAAGATATGTGCATTGACAAATACGGATTTCTGTGGCATAATAGTCAGAAATAAGGTAGTAAGATAGCCACTCAGGAGGTCTTGAAATATCCAAGAAAACAACAGAAAGCCGTGGCAGTATCTGATGCATTATATTCTCTCAGATATTCACGGTAACAAGGAAGCGTTTGACACCATTCTTTCCATGATTGATCTTCAACCGGAGGATCATCTGTATATCATAGGAGATGTGATTGATCGCGGAGCGCATGGCATTGAATTATTACAGCAAATCAGAAAGATGCAGAATTGTACTCTGCTGCTGGGAAATCATGAATATATGATGGTGAACGCCTTTCGGCATCCCGACAATTTGCATCTCAAGTACATATGGAGAAACAACGGCTACATGCACACCTATGATCGATTTGTCGATCTTACGCAGGAGGGACAAGAAGATCTGCTACGCTATCTTGAGTCGCTCCCGGTGCAATTAGAGATAACCGTGAACAGGCGCAGATATATTCTGGTTCACGCCGCCCCGCAGGAACTGCTTGAAGCAGAAAATGAGAGATGCTATGATCCGAAAGAATTCATGGTGTGGCACCGTCTGTCGAAGTTTTCCCGTATGCCTGCAAGGAAAAATGTTATATTCGGTCATACGCCGACATGGAAATACCATAACAAGCCCCGTATATTTCACGGCAGGAAAATGCTTGCTATCGATTGCGGCTGTGGTTTTCCAAATCGCGGCGGTCAACTTGGATGTATCAGGCTGGAAGATATGACAGAGTATTATTCTGAAGACGGGATATTCACACAAGATGAAGCAGTCGAATGGCTACTCAAAGGATAAAAATGCCCACTAAGCATATTCCGATGGATTCGGAGGCTGCTCGGTGGGCTGAATGTATTAGGAATGGAGGAAACACTATGGTTTATATCACAGGAGATATTCACGGTTCAGCAGAGCCGCTATATGATCTGTTTGAAAGATTTCAGCCGACAAAAGATGATATTATCGTTCTGCTCGGAGATGTAGGTGTAAATTATACCGGTAGGATGCGTGACCGCCTGCTGAAGCAGGAGCTGTGTGATATGAAGGCCACGTTTTTCTGCATCCACGGCAATCACGAGAACAGACCGCAGAATATCTGCTCCTATCAGGAAAAACAGTGGCACGGCGGCCGCGTACTGTATGAAGAGGACTTCCCGAATATCCTGTTCCCCATTGACGGCGATATTTTCGATATAGAGGGCAAGCAGTGCATTGTGATCGGTGGCGCTTACAGCGTAGATAAGTATTACCGTCTCCGCATGGGATACAATTGGTGGCCGGATGAGCAGCCGACTCCTACGATCAAGGAATATGTCGAGCAGCAGAGCAAGACACATCCCGTGGATGTCGTATTTTCTCACACCTGCCCGTTCAAGTATGTACCGACCGAGTGTTTCCTCCCCGGCATAGACCAGTCCACCGTGGACAACAGCACGGAGCACTGGTTGGATACCATTGAAGAGATGCTCGACTACAAGGCATGGTATCTGGGACATTGGCATATAAACAAACGCATTGACAAGCTGCATTTCCTGATGCATGATGTGGAGATGCTGATTGATTTATAAATTGCAATGTAGATGTTGTATTTATGTTAACAGATGCAAAATTTGCTATTTCAAGATTTCCTATTGACAATTCTCTATTTATGAGGTATAATATATATGGTATCAAATGATACCATGCAAGGAGGCTCAAAATGGAAGCAAATTCAACAAGCTCAAGAATTGAAAGCCGTGAAGAAGTCAGAGCATATTTATCTAAATTACGATATGCCTTGAATAATGGTGCAAAAATAGATGTTCAACTAATTCGCGGTGTTGATCAGAATAGAGATCCCAAATACACAAATCGAAATACGCTTGCTTATCTTTTCCCGGATGAAGACCCGAAAGATGCTATGCGCAGAGAATTGCAGCAATTGACTGTTGAAGAATATCTCAGAACAGTCAAGGATTTACGATTCAAAAACAGAAGTGAAATGCGAGAATTTGGAAAAGTGTACAATGGCTCCGATGAAATATATATAAAAATCCGTGTTGAACTCATGGATGCAAGAGGATTTGGAGATCATACCACCTTTGTTATGTCTTTCCATTTTGCCGAAAAGCCTTTTAGCCAAGAAACATTTCCGTATGCGAAAAAGGAGGGTACAGTATGAATATTATCAGAAAAGAAAAAAGACTGTGCACCTGCTGCATGGAAGAACACGAAGTATCAATTGTCAGATTGACAGATACTGCCGTCTTCAAAGGTGTCACGGTAGAGTATGAAGCCGTAAGTAATTATTGCGATTTAGCAGACGAGTACTACGAATCCGAAGAAATGATGACAGCAAACGATATGGCTATGAAAAATGCTTATCGCAGTAAGATGGGATTATTAACAACCGATGAAATCATTGCTATTAGATCCAAATATGGCATAAGTCAGACGGATTTATGTATTTTGCTCGGATGGGGCGGAAAAACGATTACAAGATACGAAGGACATCAGGTTCAGGATAATGCACATGACAGCATCTTAAAGAAACTAGACAGCGATCCCGAATGGTTTTTGGATTTACTTGAAAAAGCAGAAAGCCAGATAGCCCCTGATTCATTTTCAAAGTATCAGGCTGCCGCAATTCAGCTATATGAAGCTTCAAAGGATAATTACCTACGAAAGGCAATTCAGGCTTCTTATGCAAGATTTGCAGGAAAAGGTAATTTTACAGGAAATACAGCTTTAACACTTGATAAAGTCCTTGATTCCATTCGCTTTTTTGCAAATTCAAAAAATGTAACCTCTTTATACAAAGTGAAGCTCATGAAACTCTTGTGGTATGCTGATGCACTCTCTTTCAAACGCTATGGACATTCCATTACGGGCTTAGTATACAGAGCACTTCCGATGGGAGCGGTTCCAATCGCTTATGAATCAATCGTGGATATGAACGGCATTGAATATGAGGAAGTAGAATTTGATGAAGGAACAGGATGCCATTTTATTCCATCAAAAAATCAGGAATACCCTTCATTAACAGACGATGATATTTCAGTTCTTGATGCAATCATTGCCAAATTTGGTAAATACCCCAAAAATGCAATTGTGAAAGCAATGCATGATGAGGTTGCATATACCGAAACAGCTAAAGGCGATATTATCCAATTCAAATATGCTAAGGAGCTTTCTTTAGATTAAACAACGTAATATGAATATATAATCCCCTCTGCTGGTGAAGCAATATTCACTGGTGGAGGGGAATTTTTTGTATATATGAGGGAAAACGGGTTGCTTTTTGACGATATATGAAGTATAATAGTGTTAGAGTATTAAAATCTAAAAGAAGAGGAGGATTATCGCGTGAAAGCTAAAAAGGATAAGGCTAAAGACGCCTCAGTTACCAAGAAAGAGAAAAATACCAATTCTCAGGATAAAAATGCAATTATCAAGGCTAAGGATGCAGTTATAAAGGCATTAGACCAGAACGGAAACGGAACCGTCGATATAGAGGATATCATTGTTCTTGCAATTAAAGCCCCTGGTGTACACATTACAAGAGCGAATTTTCTAAAAAAAGAGCTCTTTAAAAACTATCCACAAGAAGTGATTGATAAAGCTATCGCAACCACACCCGCACAAGCCGGAATCCCCTCTAAAGAAATAGACAAAATCGCAGACGAAGTAATCAAATTCGAAAGGAACTGTGTTTCCGGTATCTCTGCCGCTTTAGGTGCTCCCGGCGGTTGGGCTATGGCTGCAACTATTCCGGCCGATATTATCCAGTATTACGGATACACTCTCAGGGCAACACAAAAACTGCTCTATCTATACGGATTCCCTGAAATTGATTCCGATGAAGAAGGTTTGCAGCTAGATAGTCAAACTATCAATCAGATCATTCTGTGTCTGGGAGTAATGAATGGCGTTGCAGGAGCAAATAACGCTATCAAAGGCATGGCCAAAGCTCTGGCCGTTGGTGTTGAAAAGAAACTGCTGAACGCCGCCTTAACGAAAGGAACTTTTTATCCATTGGTAAAAGCCATAGCAAAATGGTTCGGAGTTAAGATGACAAAATCACTTTTCGCCGGCTTTTTCAAAAAGGCAATCCCAGTTGTGGGTGGCATTGTAGGCGGCGGAATCACTTTCTTCACATTTAAGCCGTGCTGTTATAGACTTAAAAATGTTCTTCAGGATACAATGCTATCAAATCCTAATCACAAGTCAACGGCTGAAGAGGACGAATTTGTTACAAGCATAACCGAAGGAACGGTCATAGATGTGGACTATGAAGAGATTATTCCTGATGATGGCGACGATGACGAAACACTCAAGTGAATTATTAACTAACCACCCAGATAATCGCTTATTTTACATTAGAACAATTATACGACTTATTTGATTGGAGTTGATTAAAGATGCTTTTTCTCGATGCTAATGCGTTTTACTATTATTATGGAAGCAGTAAACCGGGTCAAAATGATCCCCCAAATATTAACATCACAAAACTACGACAATACTGCGATAATTTTAGCAGCAAAGCACTGCCATCGAGTGCATATTTGGAGATAATTACGCATTTCAAAGACTCGCAGGATATCTTAACAGATATTATCAATTTTATTATCACAAATAAGTTCAAGATTTATAATAATACTGTTACATACAATGTCACAGATTCTGAATTGTCTGAATTACCATCAATAATATCAAATGAAGAGCAATTGCAACAATATGTATTTAAGGTCCTAATAGCAAAAAAAGAAACCGAGGTCTCTTTTTCTAATTTCTTCTTATGTGAAATAGTTACTCTATATACATATTTTAAGATAAAGCAGGATGCAATTCTACCATCTGATGATATTCTATATGCTCTTTCATTCGTATACAATAAACTTATAAAGCACAATAATGATTCAAGAGCTAAACTTCATGCCGCATTTGACTCTGGATACGAAATAAACGACCCTCAACGAGTAGTAAAAAAAGTCTTTGTAAATTGCGTAGGCGAAATCTGTATAAAAGTTGATATAATGCTTGAATGGATATATGAATCATTTCGTCAGAGTAAGGAAGTCGATATTAATGATATTTTTGAAAAAGCGTATTCAGAAGCAACAAAATCTAAATCTATAAGTCCCGAAATGGATAAAATAGTTAAAGTTATCAAAAATGCCCAGACTGAGTGCAAGTCTACAGTTGAACAACTGTCTGATGTGTTTGATGAAAGGTTTACTCAAGGTCAAAAAGAATATCTATCACAAGTCCTACTTCCACAATGGCTTATGAACGGACAAAAATTTCAAAAGAACGACATTTTTGACTTTTTTTGGATAAGCTGCTTGGATTATATATTCTCTACAAGGGTTACAATTCTCATCAGTGATTACCGCAGCTATGACTGCCGCAACCGTGATCTCCGCAGGAATGTTCCTCACCGTGCTCGTGAGCATGGTGGTCACAGGTAGGATTCTCGTTCTGTTCAAGAGTCTGTGAGAGAAAAGCAACAACCGCATCGTCAGCGCTTCCCATATTGCCGCCGTAGAGAGCGATGCCTGCCTCCTTCATAGCCATCTGAGCGCCTCCGCCGATACCTCCACAGATAAGAACGTCAGCCTGAGCGTTTTTCAGGAATCCCGCAAGCGCACCATGCCCTGCACCCATTGTTCCAACTACCTGCTCGTTGATGATCTTTCCGTCAGCAACGTCATAGAGCTTGAACTGTTCTGTTCTGCCGAAATGCTGAAAGATCTGTCCGTTTTCATAGGTTACTGCGATTCTCATAATAGTGCTTCCTTTCCGAGCGATCTTCTCCGAGATCGTGTTATCAAGAGTATAATTTCCGCCTGAAATGACGATGCGTCTGCCCTCGACCAAAGCCTGAGCAAGTTTTTTTCTTGCGGTATCATAGATTGCCGTGACAGTCGTTCTCGCCACGTTCATATCCTGAGCACACTGTTCCTGCGTCTTTGACTGATAATCTATCAGACGTATCGTTTCAAACTCGTCAAGCGACATAACGACCGTATCGTTAGCTGTATCCTGATCGGGCGCAAAGCTCCAGTAATCAGGGTAACAACAGATACGGCGTGATTTCTGAGGTCTTGGCATAATAGCATCTCCTTTCTGACTTATGTCGATTATAACACATTTATTAACTTATGTCAAGTATAATTCTGCATTTCCGGATATTGACTGATATTGCTTCATTTGGTATAATTTTTCTGTAGGAGTGATATTGTGAATAAGAATCTTGATTTGTTTCTGACCTTTATGAAGATCGGAGCATTTACCTTCGGCGGCGGTTATGCGATGATACCGCTGATTCAAAAAGAAGTATGCGAAAACAAAAAATGGCTGGATGAAAAGGATATTTCCGATATTGTTGCGATCTCCGAATCAACACCGGGACCGATCGCTATCAATGCCGCAACATTTGTCGGCTATAAAACAGCAGGCTTTTCCGGTGCGTGTATGGCAACGCTCGGCGTGGTTCTGCCATCTTTTCTTATCATTTCGCTTATCTCCCTGATATTGACGCAGTTTCAAAGCATCAGAGCAGTCCGTTATGCTTTTATGGGTATAAGAGCAGCCGTACTTGCACTGATACTGAAGGCACTGTGGATGATGTTTAATCAGGTGAAGAAGAAAAAGAAACCATTTTCCTATGCAATCATAGGACTCTCACTTGTGCTGACTGCTTTTCTGGAAATTGATGCTGTTTTTGTCATTATCGGCTGCGGCTTGTTTGGCTTGATTTGGTCGCTTTTGAAAAGAAAGGAGCAAAGCAATGGTGCTGATTAAGCTGTTACTTTCATTTCTGAAAATCGGAGCTTTCACATTCGGCGGCGGATACGCTATGATCGCAATGATACAGGCAGAAGCAGAACATCAGGGCTGGCTTACACAGGAAGAGCTTGTGGATTTCGTCGCTCTGAGCGAAAGCACACCCGGGCCGCTTGCGGTCAACATGGCTACATTTGTAGGAATGAGGACTGGCGGTGTTCTCGGAGCTATCATTGCAACACTTGGTATTGTTCTGCCGTCATTTATCATTATACTCATCATTGCAAAGTTTTTTGAGAAGTATAAGAAAAGCAAGGCTGTTGGCGGTATCATGTCTGGATTGAAGCCTGCCGTAGTCGGAATGATCGGAGCCGCATTTATAACTGTCGCGAGAACTGTGTTTTTTCCTTCAGGTGTCAACGTATCACTTTTTTCTTCAGCGAGCTTTTGGATATTCCTCGGATTATTCGCCGTTACCACCGTGCTTGCGTTCCAAAAGGTTCACCCGATAAAAATAATCCTGCTGTCTGCTGTTGTCGGTATCGGGGCAGGATATGGACTTGGATTATAAAAAAGGAGAATAATTATGACAGAAGTACAGCTTGTTCCGCTGGAAGCATCAGACCGTGAACAGTTTATAAAAGATAATCAGGAAGCCTTCAACTATGGTGCTATGGAGGAATTTGGCTGTCGTGATGAACATTTTGAGGATGACGGGCAAATCATTTCACGCGAGACGATTGAGCTGTCCATCGACAGCGGTGAAGCATATAGAATCCTGTCTGACGGAAAAATTGTGGGAGGCGCAGTTATAAAAGTAGACGGCACTCATGGTGACCTTGAACTCCTATTTACAAAACCGGGTGTTCACAGTAAAGGAATAGGCTATGCCGCATGGTGCGAAATTGAAAAACTACATCCGGAAGTTACTGTGTGGGAGACTATCACACCTTATTTTGAAACAAGAAATATTCACTTTTATGTCAACCGCTGCGGATTCCATATCGTAGAATATCTGAATAAACATCATCCCGGAGATATGCCTTTAGAGGAATTTGAGTGTGACGATCCTCAATTCCCTGCTGGAATGTTCAGGTTTGAAAAACAGATGAAATAAAAACAGCCTCGCTCCACCGAATCATTCCTTCGACGAATTCTTAAATATGCTTCTTGACAAAGATGACGGAACATACAGCGTTTCTGATATCATTGATTGGTTTGAAGAGGGCGATATCTAAGCAGACATTTAAAGAACATACAGTATTTGAAGAATAAATACCCCCTCACCAAGCACTTTGACTCGCTACCTGATGAGGGGGATAAAACTATAATTTTTACTTCAAGTTAAATGAATCGACCTCAGCGCCGCCCCATTCCACAACTGAGAATCCTTTTCTTTCAAAGGTCACAAGCTGCTGAGGCTCGATTGCCACAGCATTTTCAAGCGGAACATACGCCATAAAGACACGGCACTCACTATCGGGTGTCGGAGTGATCTTCAGCTTCGCAGAATTTGTATAGACATCGCGCTGGAAGGATATGAGGTTATACGCATTATGTTCCATAAGAGGCAGCCAGTATACGATGAATTCATTCATTTCCTGTTCGTTTAGTCCCATATATGTGAGCTTTTCTTTGAGGAAAGACTCGGTATCA
>Ga0255345_1005316_pt1 | contig 13327 bp, 10 predicted proteins | sample wastewater_treat_6_FD_192415 | JGI IMG/M metagenome (GOLD analysis project Ga0255345, IMG submission 192415) | Wastewater microbial communities from Lulu Island WWTP, Vancouver, Canada - plant20 | ecosystem: Engineered > WWTP > Wastewater > Unclassified | place: Canada: Vancouver, British... | reverse complement strand
AGCAAGGTGCAAACGTGATACTATAAGCATACAGAAGGGCAAACGGCTGTCAGGTCGAATAGTCCCTGATTAGGGTGGAGAGTGGATGTCGCAGAAGAAGAGAACGTGGGAGCGAGTCGCGGCAGACGCGCGAATCGCAGCAGAACTGTCCGCGCGTTGCGGCATCTCGCTGGGCATGGCCGGGGTCCTGGCAAACAGGGGTATTGTGGATGAGGCAAGCGCCAGGCTCTTTCTTGAGCCGGACATCGCCAACATGCACGATCCATTTGCACTCCCCGATATGCAGGCTGCTGCCGGACGACTGCTGGATGCGGTTCGCCGAGGCGAGAAAGTCAGAATATACGGCGACTATGATGTGGACGGCATATCGTCCGTGTCGCTTGTCGTGTCAGTGCTCCGTGCGTGCGGAGCTGATGTGGACTACTACATCCCCAATCGTCTGATCGAAGGGTATGGCCTGAGCACTGAGGCGATCCAGAAGGCCGCAGAGGACCGAGTGGCGCTCCTCGTCACTGCCGACTGTGGAATAGGCGCATTCGACGAGGCGGAGGCAGCTCGATCGTGTGGCGTAGATTTGATCATTACGGACCATCATGAGGCCGGCGCGGGCGTGCCCCGGTGCGCTGCCGTGGTCAACCCCAAGCGTCATGACTCCGACTACCCCTTCAAGGAACTGGCCGGGGTGGGCGTGGCATTCAAGCTGTGCCAGGCTTTCTGGCGCCTTGCCGGCAGGCCCGACGGCGCGGCCGATCCCCACGGCTATCTCGACCTAGTGGCCCTGGGCACTATAGCGGACGTCGTTCCGCTGCTCGATGAGAACAGGATCATTGCCAAGTTGGGCTTGGCGATGATGAGCCGTTCGACGAACCTTGGCATTCAGAGCCTGCTGGACGTGGCTGGGCTCACCGGCCGCGAGATTAAGGCCGGCAACGTCAGCTTCACGTTGGGGCCCCGGGTGAACGCCGCAGGCCGCTTGGGCGACCCCAGCCTAGGCGCCAGGCTCTTCCTTACTGACTCCCGGCAGGAGGCGTCGGAGCTCGCTTCGATGCTTGATGAGGAGAACCGAAAACGTCAGGAAATCGAGGTTTCCATCCTCCGACAGGTGTGGGAGCCTGTAAGCAAGATGAACACCCAGTCTACGCGGGCTATTGTACTTGGCTCCGGAGAGTGGCACAGCGGCGTAATAGGCATAGTAGCATCCAAGATCGCCGAGATGACTTACAGGCCTACTGTGCTAGTGGCACTGGAGGGCGATGTAGGACGCGGGTCCGCCCGGAGTATCCCCGGGTTCAACCTCTTCTCCGCCTTGACGGAATGTTCTGACCTACTGTTGAAGTACGGCGGGCATGCGCAGGCAGCGGGGCTGTCTATACGAGCGGATGATATCGAGGCATTCAGGGAGCGCATGAACAGGATAGGGCACGAGCGGCTGACCGAGGCGGATCTCATTCCCAAGCTGCACTATGATGGGGAACTGATGGAAGCAGAGATCACCGATACCTTGGCGCGCCAGCTCGCGGCATTGGAACCGCACGGCCTGGGAAACCCGAGCCCGGTATTTGTGACGCGCAACATGCTCGTGCTCGAGCAGCGGAGTGTGGGGGCTGACGGCAGGCACCTCAAGCTGAAACTGGGTCGGGGAGATGCGGTGGTGAGCGCAATAGGTTTCAGGATGACCCAGCGCTATTCGGACATCGCTCGGAACTCGGCTGAAGTAGACGTAGCTTACTCGCTGGACGTGAATGAGTGGAACGGCAGGGCGTATGCGGAGATGAACCTGAAGGACATAAGGCGGTCGGGTATAGGATGAGCGCCGGTCGAGTATCTGCAGATCATTGACTGGGTGAATGGGGGGCGAAGGGGTGGGGATTAGGCGGTCTGACCGGACACTGGCTAAGCTGATCGAACGGGTCAGGGCTACAAGGCCCGATGTTGACGTCAGCATTGTCGAACGCGCTTGGGACTATGCCGAGCAGGCACACCATGGGCAGATCCGCGAATCCGGCGAACCGTACTTCGACCACCCGGCTGCTGTAGCTTTCATCCTGGCCGACATGGATCTTGATCCCAACACCATCGCCGCCGGCCTGCTCCACGATGTTGTAGAGGACACCGGAAAACACTACGAGGAACTGGCCTCATCGTTTGGTCCAGAGGTGGCTGGGCTTGTAGACGGAGTCACCAAGCTTTCGCGGATGGACTTTAAGACCCGCGAGGAGCAGCAGGCCGAGAGCCTGCGCAAGATGTTTGTGGCGATGGCCAAAGACATCCGAGTGATCCTGATCAAGCTGGCCGACAGGCTTCACAACATGCGAACTCTGAGAGAGTGCCAACTGGACAAGCAGAAGCGCGTCGCCGGCGAGACTGTCGAGATATATGCTCCGCTCGCCCACAGGCTCGGCATGTGGAGGATCAAATGGGAACTTGAGGATCTGGCCCTTCGGTACCTGGAACCCGGCGTCTACTATGAGCTGGTAGAGAAGGTAGCCACCAAGAGGCAGGAGCGAGAGGGGTATATCGAAGAAGCCAGGCAGACTCTGTCTGCGGCCCTTGAGGAGATCGGAGTCCCCGCCGAGATACAGGGCCGTCCCAAGCACTTCTACAGCATCTACCAGAAGATGATCAAGCAGGGCAAGGACTTCAGTGAGATATGGGACCTCATGGGGCTACGTGTGATCGTGGGCACGCTGCGCGAGTGCTACGCGGTACTCGGGGCCGTCCATAGTATATGGAAGCCGATTCCCGGGCGGTTTAAGGACTATGTGGCTATGCCCAAGTCCAACATGTATCAGTCTCTGCATACAACGGTCATCGGGCCGCGCGGCGAGCCGCTTGAGATCCAGATCCGAACATGGGAGATGCACCGCACGGCAGAGTACGGGATAGCGGCCCACTGGCGCTACAAAGACGGCGGCGTCGGAGGCGGCGACTTTGAAGACAAGATCACCTGGTTGCGACAGATCCTCGACTGGCAAAAGGAGACGCACAATGGTACCGAGTTTGTCGAAACGCTCAAAGTTGACCTGTTCTCAGACGAGGTGTACGTGTTCACCCCGAAGGGCGATGTGAAGACGCTTCCGGCGGGGTCTACCCCCATAGACTTCGCCTATGCAGTCCATACCGACATCGGCAACAGGTGTGCAGGCGCGCGGGTGAACGGCAGGATGGTCCCGCTAGGGACACTGCTCGCGACGGGCGATATCGTAGAGATTGTGACCAACAAGGCGCAGACCGGGCCTAGCCGAGATTGGCTTAACATCGCCAAGACGTCCAAGGCCAAGGGCAAGATCAGGCAGTGGTTCAAGGAGCAGCGGCGCGAGGAGTCGATTGAGCGTGGCAAGGAGATGCTCGAGAGGGATCTGCGCCGCATGGGCCACGAGGTTCATGCCAACCTCAAGGAAGAGCGCCTCGCCGAGGCGGCACACAAGTTCAGCTACCAAAACGCCGATGATCTGCTTGCCTCCATTGGCTACGGCAAGCTGTCGGCTGCGATGGTAGTGGGCAAGCTGGTTCCCGAAAAGGCCGCGGAGAAGAGCCCCGAGTCGGTGTTTGAGGAGGCTGCGCGACCTCTGGCTGGGGCCACGCGGCCGTCGCGGTCAACCCACGGAGTCGTAGTCAGGGGGATCGACGGTGTACTAGTCAGGTTCGCCAGGTGCTGTAATCCCGTGCCGGGCGATCCGATTGTGGGCTATATCACCCGCGGGCGCGGAGTGTCGGTGCATAGGGAGGACTGCCCCAACATCTCGGCAATGATGGGGGAGGATGAGGGCAGGCAGGTAGATGTAAGCTGGGACACGGGCAACGCCACGTCTTATCCTGTAGAAATCGAGATGGAAGCCAGCGACAGCCCAGGGCTGCTCACAGGCGTGATGAACGCAGTGCTGGAGATGAAGGCGCATGTGAGCGCGGTGAACGCCAGGACCTTGCGCAACCGGATGGCCCTGATCAACATGACTGTGGAGATAAACGACGTGGCGCACATGAACAACGTCATCGGCAGGCTGAAGCGGCTTCAGGGCGTGCAGAACGTACATCGGGCCAGGCCGAGCTGATCGAGGCTGGTCCGGGCGAATCGGCGCGGGCCGGGCCGATTGGCAGCAGGGGTGGTGAATCAACTGAGAGCTGTCGTGCAACGAGTGAAGAGCGCCCAGGTAAGTGTGGACGGCGAGATAGTGGGTCGCATAGGCCCGGGGCTGATGGTGCTCTTGGGCGTGGCGGAGGGCGACGGCCCTGAGGACGTACGCTACATGGTGGACAAGATCCCGAGCCTCAGGATTTTCGATGATGCTGATGGGAAGATGAACCTGTCCTGCCTGGACGTGGGCGGCAGCGTTCTGGCTGTTTCGCAGTTCACGTTGCTCGGTGACTGTCGGCGTGGGCGTCGCCCCAGTTTCACGGCTGCGGCCGGGCCTGATCTAGCCAACACCCTTTACGAGCAGTTCGTTCAGGGCGTCAGGGCGCTAGGTGTGGAGGTGGCCACCGGCGTGTTCCGGGCGGAGATGGAGGTCAGCCTGATCAACCACGGCCCGGTCACAATCATTCTGGATAGTTCAAAGTCGTTCTGAGCCCGAACCAGAACGATCAGGTGAGGAGGCCGGCTAGTGGCGGACAAGGGTGCTCTCATAGTGGACAGGATTCCCGTGGGCCCGCTTGCCACTAATTGCTATGTGGTGTGGCGGGAAGGATCGAACGTTGCGGCGGTGATTGACCCGGCGGCGCATGCAGAGCGGATAGCCGGGAGGTTGGATCGTAGCGGCCTGACATGCGGGGCGATCATCAACACCCATGGTCATCCCGACCATATTGGGGCCAACGGCATGCTGCGAAAGCTGACAGGCGCCCGGGTATATGTCGGGGCAGAGGACTCACATATGTTGGCACACCCCGACGACATCTTCCGTGTACTGGCCCGTTCGGGGGGCGAAGGCGATAAGCTGGACGCAGATGAAGTCCTGGTAGACGGCGACCGGCTCAGCGTGGGCGATGTGGAATTTTGCGTGCTGGCAACGCCGGGCCATACCCCCGGCGGCATCAGCCTGTCTATTGAGAGCGACTTGACTGTGTTTACGGGCGATACGCTATTTAAGATGGGCGTGGGACGCACCGACTTTGCCGGAGGCGACGAGGTCGCGCTTTTTGACTCCATTTATCGAGTGCTCTTCAGCCTGGACCAGCGTACGAAAGTGTACCCGGGTCACGGGCCCGATACCACTATAGCAGCGGAAATGGCCTGGCACGGGAGATCGCATTCGCGTTGACACTGGGCAATTCTGTAGGTTACAATGACGTGGGTTATACAGGTCAGCTGGGAGGGTATTGCGTTGATATCAGGTATGCGAAAACGTATGGGCGTGTTTGTGGCCGTGATAGCGGGCCTTCTGGCGCTCGGAATGATTATCCCTATGCTCTTTAGTGGTTCCAGTCCCGGCGGCGCCGCCGCCCGCCTTACAGTGGCCAAGGTCAACCGTGAGCGCGTATCCGCCCTCGACTTGAACCGCGAGTTCTACAGGCTGTATTACTACCGCACGTCATTCGGAGGGCTGAAGGCGGAGGACCTGGACGCTCTCCGTTCACAGGCATTGGATAGCCTGTTGGAGCAGGCTATCATACTTGACGCAGCCAAGTCGGCGGGCCTCAAGCCCAACCAGGAGCAGGTGGAGGCAGCTTATAAGGCAGAATTGGGCTACTTCAAGAGCGAGCAGGAGTTCATCCAGGCCATGTCCGGTTGGGCCTATACTCCAAAGACCTACAAGCAGGAGCTTGGGAAGCGCCAGCTTATTGACAAATACCCGCTTTATGCAAAGCCGGTCGAGGTTACTGAGGACGATGTGAACGCCGAGTTCGAGCGCGCCCAGAAGACCAACCCCAAGCTTACACTGGACGAAGCTCGCGAGAGCATTGAGAAGCTCGTGCGTGCGCGCAAGGAAAAGGAGGCGCGCGATAGCTTACTCGCCGAGCTCCGCGAGAAGGCCAAGATCAAGATAATCGACTCGCAGGTGCTGGCGTACCGGGCGATGCAGGATGAGAAATTCGATGAAGCGGTGAAACTGTACAAGAAGGCCATCAAGCAGTCGCCTGAGGATCCATATCTCCAGGTTTCGCTGGGCAGAGCGCTGGCAGCTGCAGGCAAGGGGAATGACTCGAAAGCTGCCTTCGAAAAAGCGGTCAAGCTCCGGGCGGATGACCGGTTCATCCTGATCGCTCAGGCCGACAGCCTCAAGGACGCGGGGGAGACGGACGCGGCGGCTGATGTGTATCGCCATGCGGCCCAAGTCGCGGGCGAAGATCTTTTCGCGCACGGCCTGATCCTGGATGCGTTTGAGGAGATGGGGCTGGAAGACGACGCCCAGGCACAGAAGGGCAAGATCGACGCGCTTCAGAAGGCGCTGGTCGAGCGGTATGAGGCTCAGCAGAAGGCCGCAGAGGACGGACAGGACACAGAGGACGCTGTAGGAGCCGAGAACTCGCAGGAGTAGTGTCTTGAGCGCGTGGGGTGGGCGGGCGCGGGCAGCCGGCTCACAGCCTGCAAATCAATGAGGATCGTATGCGGGCGGGCTTGGGCTCGCCCGTTTCCGTAACCAATGGCCTGGGCTGGCCAGGTTGGGCTATAAGGATTGCGGGAGGGTGCTTGCAGTGGGGATAGTTGCGCCAAGAGGCACTTTCGACATAATGCCGGACGATGCGGGGCTGTGGCAGTTCGTGGAGGGCCTGGTGAGGCAGACCTTTGAGAAGTGCGGATACAGGGAGATACGTACACCTGTGTTCGAGCACACAGAGCTGTTCGAGCGGGGCGTGGGGTCGACCACCGATATAGTTGAGAAGGAAATGTACACCTTCAAAGATAGAGGCGGTCGGCTGATCACGTTGAGGCCCGAGGGCACGGCCCCGGCAGTGCGGGCCTTCGTCGAACATGGGTTGGCCAACCGCACGCTGCCGGCCAAGCTGTACTACATGGGCCCTATGTTCCGGTATGAGCGCCCTCAGGCAGGGCGTTACCGGCAGTTCCACCAGTTCGGAATGGAGGTCATGGGTGCCGCCGGCCCGGAGGCCGATGCCGAGGTGATCGCCGCGCCGCTGGAGATCTTCCGCGCCATGGGCATTCAGGATGTGGTGGTCAACCTCAACTCCATTGGGTGCCCCGTATGCAAGCCCGCTTACAGGGAGCGGCTCCGCGAAGCGTACGCTCCCGTGCTGGGCGGGCTGTGCCCGTCGTGCCAGGCGCGCTATGACCGCAACCCGCTCAGGCTGCTCGACTGCAAATCCGAGGAATGCCGGGCGGCCTTGCCTGAGCCGCCCACCATATTCGGCCAGCTCTGCCCCGAGTGCAGCGCACACTTTGATGGGCTGAGGCGGTTCCTTGACAAGCTGGGTGTCGGCTACGTGATCAACCCGCGCCTAGTGCGTGGGCTGGACTACTACACCAAGACCACGTTCGAGTACAACGTGGGCGGCATAGGCTCACAGGACGCGATAGGCGGCGGTGGGCGCTATGATGGGCTCGTGGAAGAGTGCGGCGGACCGCCCACGCCGGGTGTGGGAGTCGCCTGCGGAATGGAGCGATGCGTGCTCGCGGCGGAGGCGAGTGCTTCTGATCGGGATCACCAGGCACGTTTGGACGTGTTCATCGTATCGCTGGGCGACGCAGCGCGCGAGAGAGCCTTTGAGCTGGCGTATGACATGCGCAGAGTGGGGCTTGCCGCTGATTTCGACATGGTCGGAAGGGGCCTGAAGGCTCAGATGCGCTATGCCGACAAGATGAGGGCGCGCTTCGTGGCCATAATGGGCGACGACGAGCTCACAACTGGAGAGGCGGCTGTCAAGGATATGTCCACCGGGGAGCAGACACGTGTCGGCCAGGCGGATCTGGCGGCATACGTAGGGCGGCGTCGGCAGGTCAGGTCGTGACACGGGCAGGCGGGGCAGCATAGCAGCTGGCTGCGGTGGAATAAGCTGCAATTCACGCCTATTGGTCGCTCGGTCTGGTAAGTGTAGCTTTGTTGAAACGCATTCGGGCGTGTGATATCATAGAGCCGACATCTGATCGAGCTGTTACCCTACTGTGCGCGTAGGCGCGCTGGCTGTTTGCTTCCAACAAAGCAAACTCGGGAGCCTGGTCTCTATCACCGGCATGTGGGCCGCTTCATGCGGAACGTTAACGTGGTAGGAGGGCACCCACCTCGCAGGCGCGGGGGAGAAACGGCCAGCCCTACGGCATGGTGGGGTCCTTTTATGTACGTCGCGGCGCTGGCCCGGGAGGATCAGCCTGAGTGCGTGGCGAAACCGGGACCCGAGAGGATGCCGTAGGATACGCGGAGTACGAGGTGACCATCTACATGGCGAATTCGGATCTTTTCGACTTCGGCGCTGCACAGCGGGATGCGGCCGGTGGTGCGATGAGCAGGGAACCGCTCGCGGCGCGGATGAGGCCGAGAGCGCTTGACGACATCGTGGGGCAGAATCACGTCCTCGGGCCGGGCAGGCTTCTGCGACGTGCTATCGAGGCCGATCGGCTGGGGTCAATAATCCTGTATGGGCCACCCGGAAGCGGCAAAACCACCATCGCTGAGGTGGTCGCCGCAACGACGCAGGCGGTGTTCGTGCGACTCAACGCCGTAACAAGCGGAGTCGCCGACATCAGGCAGGTGGTCGCCGAGGCCCGCGATAGATGGAAGCTGCACGGCCAGCGTACCATCCTTTTCATCGACGAGATCCACAGGTTCAACAAAGCGCAGCAGGATGCGCTGCTCCCTCACGTGGAGAGCGGCACCGTCACGTTGATCGGAGCCACTACGGAAAACCCATTCTTCGATGTCAACCCTCCACTAGTATCGCGCTCGCGCATATTCAAGCTGGAACCCCTGACCACCGACGACATTCGCGACCTGGTGTTGCGCGCGCTCGCCGACGCGGGGCGGGGCCTGGGCGCTCTGCCGGTGGAGGTCGCCCCGGAGGCTCTCGATCATATTGCCAACTTCGCCAATGGCGATGCTCGCACTGCCCTGAATGCCATCGAGGTAGCGGCGCTATCTACCCCGCCCGGGCCGGACGGCAAGATACACGTCACGCTGGCTGTGGCCGAGGACTCGATACAGCGCAGGGCTCTCAAGTACGATGCCGGCGGGGACATGCACTATGACGTGGTATCGGCCTTCATTAAGAGCATGCGAGGCTCGGACCCCGATGCCGCCTTGCACTACCTAGCGCGAATGATAGAGTCAGGCGAAGACCCGCGGTTCATCGCGCGCCGCCTCATGATCCACGCCAGCGAGGACGTGGGGATGGCCGATTCACATGCCCTCCTGGTGGCGACATCCGCTCTTGCGGCAGTCGAGAAAGTGGGTCTGCCCGAGGCCAGGATCATCCTTGCCCACGCCACGATCTACATCGCCGCCGCTCCCAAGAGTAATTCGGTGGTGCAGGCGATAGACGCGGCGTTGGAGGATGTCAGGCGAACGCCGGTGTCGGATGTTCCAGTTCACTTGCGCGATGCGTCATATCGCGGCGCCTCGCAGCTGGGGCACGGCGCGGGCTACAAGTATCCTCATGACTACCCAAGATCCTGGGTCAGGCAGCAGTACATGCCGGATGAGCTTCGGGGGCGGGAATACTACACACCCGGATCGAACACAGTCGAGGAGCGAGTTCGGCAGAGACTGGATTCACTTAGGGGCCATGAGGCGGATGGGAAACTCTAGGTGTCGATTTCGTGAACGCACGCCGGATATGGGTAACATGTGGGTTTAGCAGGGCGTTAGCGAACCTATGAGAAAAGAGTATGGTTTTCCGCGGAGCCTAGTCGGAAAGTACTAGGTTTTGACGAACAGTGGAAAAAATCGGAGGTATATGGGACTTCCTGGGGACCCGGAGGCTGCCTGAGAGCCTTTTCGGGGAGACTCGGGGGATATGCGTGCGTGACCATATTATGGCAATCATCTCTACCTGCGGATTTGCCAAGGACCTGACCCCATAAAAAGGATGCGACGTTGCCGGCGCGAATTCAGACAACTTGCATCCACCAAACCACGTAGAATTCATGTAGGTTGCCCGAAAAACCAGTTCAAAATCGAACAGGATGCCCCTGGCTGCAGGAAAGCCGGCGCTGCCTGTGCCCTGGTTCATGGCCAGAACTCAGGACGTATGGGGCCGGAAGCGTGAGTGACCACTAGACTAGATCCGGTAGTATCGCCTGGCTCCGACTGTCATCACGACGAGTACGCCTGCAACGATGATGGTGGACACAACTACCACTGCCAGAACAGCCCGTGTCAGCAAGATAAGGGCAGCGGAAGCCAGAAGCACTACGCCCAGAACGTGATAGCACATCCGCATCCATCTGGCGAACCTGTCAGGCTCCAGCATCTTCTCTTCTGTGTATCCGTTGACGAGAGAGAATCTTCGCTTGTCGCCGATGAGGTGCCCGAAGATGAACGACGCCACGCCGGTTATCGCAAGAATCACTGCTATGGCGACCATAGGTGCGACTTGCGGCCCTGTCATTGCTGCGTCAACCTCCTGCCCGCGGCGAATGCCGCCAGGTTCAGTTCGATATGCTTAGCCGGAATCACCGCGCCGAGCGCCTGTTTCCAATCATCTTCCGGGAACGCGACAAGCGAGGAGAAGGCTCCGAGCAGCACTGTGTTCTCCACGCGAACGTTGCCAAGGCTTGCTGCAATGGCAGAGGCGTCAAGCCAGTGCGCGTCGATGCCGCGGGCGGCGAGGCGGCCGGGGATATCGCCTGGGTACGCTTCGCGGCCTATCAGAATGGGCAGCGAAGGTATTCGTCTGGTGTTGGCCACTACTACGCCGTCTTCTCTGAGATAGTGCGCGTACCTGGCAGCCTCCATGCATTCGAAGGCCACGATGAAGTGGGCCTGCCCGGGAGAGATTGTCGGGGCGTCAACACGTGGGCCGAACCTCACGTGTGTCGTTACACTGCCCCCGCGCTGCGCCATTCCGTGCACTTCCGACATCTTGACGTCGAATCCTGCATCCAGCAATAGCTGTGCTAGTACCCGGCTGGCCAGGATAGTGCCCTGCCCGCCCACCCCGACCAGCATTACGTTGGTCGTTTCCGACATCACTTCTCACCGTCCTCTGCCGCGCCGGCCTGCTGGATGGAGCCGAACCGACACACCTGGCTGCAGACTCCACATCCCACGCAAGTCTCCGCGTCGATCTGCACGTTTCCACCTTCTACGTACAGTGCAGGACACGCCACGCGCAGGCATGCCTTGCACTTGCGACATGTGTCTTGATCCACCTGGTAGGCGGAGCGCCCGACTACCAGCCGCCTGAGCAGCGCGCATGGGCCGCGGGCGATGATCACGGACGGGCCGGGATTTCCCATGGCGACCGCGACGGCCTCGCGCACCTGGGCGAGGTCGAACGGGTCCACGGTTTGGACCAGCTCGATGCCGACGGCGCGGACTATGGCCGCGATCTGTGCCTCGCGCGCCGGCGCCCCGGAGAGGGCGAAGCCAGACCCCGGGTTCTCCTGATGCCCGGTCATGGCCGTGATGCGGTTGTCCAGTATGATGGTGATCACGCCCACGTCATTGTAGGCCGCATCGAGCAGTCCTGTCATTCCGGAGTGAAAGAACGTCGAGTCGCCGATGACCGCTATTGTGCGGGCGGGCTTATCGGGCCTCAGGATGTCGAGAGCTGTTTGGAATCCGAGCCCAGCAGAGATCGACGCGCCCATGTCGATGCAAGTATCCATTGCAGAAAACGGCGGCGTGGCGCCCAGAGCATAGCAGCCAATGTCTCCCGAAACCATCACCGGCAATTTGGCCAGCTCGTAGAAGACTCCTCGATGTGGGCACCCTGCGCAGAACATGGGCGGTCTTCCCACTACCTGCTCAGCCTCACGGCCTGGGGCAGAGAGGTCGGTGTGCCCGCCCTTGGCGGCGACCAGCGCCGGCGCCAGGCTCAGTGCCACGGTGCGCGAGTCCAGCTCGCCGGTGCGCGGGATGAGCGACTTGCCTTCTATGCGGCGCTCGGGACCCATACCCATAGCACGGACAGCCTGTTCGATGAAGGGCTCCAGCTCTTCGATGACTATCACCTGTTCCACCTGGGAGATGAAGCTTCGCACGAGGGCGTCGGGGAATGGATAGCTCATGCCCAGCTTGAGGTAGGAGGCAGCATCGCCCAGCACTTCGTGGGCGTACTGGTAGGCCGCGCCGCTGGATATGATGCCGAGCTTGCGTGACCCCCATTCGATTCGGTTCATGGGAGATGATTCCGCGTATGCCTGCAGCCGTGCCAGGCGTTCCTCCACCGCCGCGTGCCGCGGGCGCGCCACTGCTGGAACGAGTACGTACTTGGTCATTGTGCGTTCGTAGGTAGGCGCGGTCGCTTCAGTGCGCGGGCTGGTTGCCACGGGGCTTTTGCCGTGGGCGATCCTAGTTGTCACGCGGAGCAACACAGGTGTGTCGTATTCCTCGCTCAGCTCAAAGGCCCGTTTGGTGAAATCGAGCGCCTCTTGGCTGTCAGAGGGTTCGATCAGAGGCAGCTTCGCAGCCTGAGCGTAGTAGCGGTTGTCCTGCTCATTCTGGGAGCTATGGCACCCCGGGTCGTCTGCAGTCACTATCACAAGCCCGGCGTTGACTCCGGTGTATGAAGACGAGAAGAGGGGATCCGCGGCTACGTTCAGGCCTACATGCTTCATGGCACATAGCGCCCGGACGCCGCCCAGGCTCGCGCCGAGCGCGGCTTCAAGAGCGGTCTTCTCATTGACAGACCACTGCGATCGGATCTGTTGATACCTTGCCATGTTCTCCAGTATCTCAGTGCTCGGAGTGCCTGGGTAAGCCGAGGCGAACCTCGCCCCTGCCTCCCAGGCCCCGCGGGCTATCGCCTCGTTTCCTGACATCAAGATCTTCAACTGCATCCCTCCCATGAAATGAGAGCAGCGCGATGAGAACCCTACAACAGGGACTATCGTGATTTTCCACATATGACCCGCGAACTCCTCCAATTGCGAACGCCTCAGTAACCGCGCGCAGGGATCGCATCGGGCCTGTTACTGGCTTGAGTTATCGATTTCCAAGGCCTGAGTTCCAGCATGTCGTGTGGCCGACGGGTTCCACACACAACTCGCGAAGCGGAGAGAGACTTGGCCGTCTCGCGTCAGACGGCCTGAAGGGCGTTCGGTAAATCCGCAGCTAAACCCAGGTGATGCAATGCACGGCCCCGACACGGGTCGCCGACAGAAACCGGTCAGCGCATAGTTCTCGCAAAACCTGACGTCCAGCCGACAGGCTAGACGGGAAACCTGTAGGCCACACGACAAGTCGCCTTTGGGCGCCACAGTCGCGGAGCTGTA
>Ga0255345_1005315_pt1 | contig 13331 bp, 14 predicted proteins | sample wastewater_treat_6_FD_192415 | JGI IMG/M metagenome (GOLD analysis project Ga0255345, IMG submission 192415) | Wastewater microbial communities from Lulu Island WWTP, Vancouver, Canada - plant20 | ecosystem: Engineered > WWTP > Wastewater > Unclassified | place: Canada: Vancouver, British... | reverse complement strand
TGCGTAAAGATTTGATCATTTCGCCAACATGAAGTTTGTCTTTCATCCTGTACTTGCTCCTTTCCCCCTTTGGATGCATTTCTTGTACCATGCTGTTCCTGCTATTTTCCATACTGAGAATTGCTGGTATTTGTCGTTATTGTCCCATAGCTGGCTTCATATACATACCGCTCCTGTATTTCCGGTTTTTTCTCTTGAAGCGCATCCTTCATCCTGGTAACGGAATTCAGCAACACCAATGCTCAGTATGAATGATACTAAAAAGGTAGTAATAAACTCCTATGTAACCTACGAATTGTAATAGAGCCTCTGAAACCGCCAAAAACTGCTTAAAGGGTTCTGAAAATCATATTTTTCCGTGTTTATATACAAAACGCCATATTTCTGAAGCAGACATAATGCAGATTTTCCTTTTGGGTTCTTGAAAAAATGTTAAATTTCCTCGTTTTGGAATGAAATCATATCGACATTTTCCATAATGAAAATTGCTGTCCTCTCACTACTAAAAAATCTTCACCAATCACCTACCTTCGCTATTCGGCATCCAAAATCGATTCCTTGCCTAAAATCGCCAGTCTTTAATGCCTGTTGGGAAATTTTTATAACTTTTTGTTATGTGATAATTCAAAAGCTCAGAAAAAAACACTGTTGTTTGTTGTTATATTACATAGCAATACAATCCCCCTCACCATAGTTTTAACTCCCCCCTGCTACGAGGGTGCTATGACTTGCTAGAAAGCATGGTTTATTACCCCCTCTCCTTAGCAACCATCAGATATTGGTCTAATGAATTCAGGAAAGAAATACCAACAATCCAAATGAGGTTAAAATTAGAATCAGCAACACAAGATTTAGCCCTTGGTACTGGTTTTGCATACTGAAATAGAGTAAGAATGGCAAAATTATTTCAAAAACAAACAGAACTACCTTTGCGTTTTGTTTCGAGGACTGACGGTTTTGCATAAATGACACTCCTTAATAAATATTTGCCATCAGGCTCACCAGAATAATTACCACCAGTAAAGTTATGGTGTTGAAAATCAATATCTTCCTCAGCACCGGGCTTTCATTGTTGGTTAGATCGACTGTGCTGCAGCCAACAATGACTTTTGCTGGGGACATGACGCTGCCTATCGAACCACCAGCGGTCTGGGCGGCGAGAATTAGCGGCATGCTGAGTCCTAGTAACTCCGCAGTATCCATCTGAAGAATGCCAAACAGGACATTTGAATTATTGTTGGAACCTGTAATAAAGGCTCCTAACATTCCAATGACAGGCGCTATCGTAGGATAGAATTCGCGGCTGATACTTTTGCTGAATCCTTGGGCGATAAGGTTCGTCATACCGCTGTTATTCATGATCGTCGCAAGCCCAACCATCGCAACAATCCCAAGGCTCGCGTTAGTTGCACTCTTTATGACTGAGTTAATTATGCTTTTATGAGCTTGTGCTGTCAGAAACTGCTTTTTACGGTAAATAATGTAGGAAATCAGGGTGGCGTAAAAGATGACAGCACCAGGATGACCAAATATGTTTATCTTTCTGCCCACACTTGCTGGAATTGTCCAACCAAGAGAAGTCGTCATCTCCGGGAATTGAAGGACTATTTCCACTCGGCTAAACAGGAGTTTGGCTTGGGGTATCACGATTAATACCAGACTCAACAGTATAAGCAGTGTATATGGCAGGATGGCAAAAACCAAGGTAATGGGAGATTTGCTTTCAAATTCGGACGAACTAGGCGCACCTGTTTTCAGTGAATTTTTAGAACGATAAATTGGTAACCTGCTGATTCCATACATACACGTCAAACCAATTAACGTTGCAACTGTCGCTGAAATGGTCCACACCCCACTGGTCGCAAGCAAGTATTGGATAAAACCCATCACGACGCTGAGTATAATCAAAGCGGGCAGACCCCTCTTTAAGCCGTTCCATCCTCCCCCTAGGTAAGCGACGATAGCACCGCAGGGAAAGGCAGCAAAACCCAAGAGTATAGCAGCATAAGGGGCAAGGATATTTCCCGAAACTCCGGTGACTGCTATCAGAGACTGAAAAGCGGAAGCAAAATTACCAAAATTGACTGCCCATGAATGCCCAATTGCCGCCATCACAACTGCCGACACCGGAGAGTAGCCTATTCCCACCAAGATGGGGGCTGTTATGGCAATCGGGACACCAAAACCTCCGACACCTTGTAAGAATGAAACAAGCAGCCAGCTGATCAGTAACGTCTGGATAACCCGGTCATCACTGAATGCGGTAATTTTTTTTCCGATAATGATGATAGCCCCAGCATCACTTACAAGATTATATAGAAAGAGTGCTGTCCAGATGATATACAACACATCAAGGCTTAAAAGAATGGATTGAATGATGGAGTAGCTGATTATTTCAAGGTTTGCCCCAAAAAAAACAACTCCCAGCAAAATCGTATAAAGATAGACCAAGGCACCAGCCTTTATTCCTCCCCATTTGAATCCCAACATCAGTAGGATGACAAGCAGTAGCGGCGAAAGCGCGAGTAGCCAGTTTAATAAAGTAATCTCCATAATTTCTTCAATAAAGGGTTTAACTCCCAAAAAATAGCTAAGCTTGACTTTAGATTAGAAGACAAGCATTTTACTTTACTTGTTCCTGTCTAAAGAGATTTTACCTAAAACCACCTATAATAGATTGACCGAGTATGATTGTTTTATAGATTTCTCGAATTTCTCAAGTATTATTAGAATGTTCATCAATTATTAAAAGGTTTTCTATGACCAGATGTGGTGCCTCCCAAATAGATGTAACACCTCCAATTGGAGTTCGTTTAGCTGGGTATGGCAACAGGACTGCCCCAAGTAACGCTATTCACGATGCTTTATGTGCGCAAGTCCTCTATTTTCAGGATGAAAATCAAGTGGAAGTTGTTTTGATCAGCCTTGATCTTATTGGGGTTGATCGCGATTTTACCGCCCATGTTCGTTCAAAAATTCATCAGAGCACACAGATACCAATGAAAAACATTATGGTCACCTGTACACATACTCATGCCGGACCGGATGGTTTCGCAATCCTTTTTCCCAGGGAAACGCAGATAGATAATGATTTCCAAGAGCTCCGAAATGATACTGCTGAGAAATTAGCAATTGCAGTTCAAATAGCAAAGGGAAAGGCAAGAAACGCGCAATTTTGGTACGGCACTGAGCAGACCGAGGGCATTTGTACCAATCGTAATAATCCTCAAATTCGTATGCCTAACACCGTTACAACTCTCCGAATTGACGCTGTTGATGGTTTAATTGCATTGCTTGTATCTTATGGTTGCCATCCTACAATCCTCAGCGCAAAAAATCTGTGTATCTCAGCGGATTTTCCAGGGGTTATGCGTATTAACCTGCATAAAAGTCTCGGTGTGCCTGTTGTGATGTTTCTAAACTCCGGTTCTGGTGATGTAAGCACGAGGTTTACACGCCGTAGTCAGGATTTTGTCGAAGTCGACCGGATAGGGAAATTGCTGGCGGATTATGCCTTGGAGGCAAACCGCAAATCAACACAGATCACAGCTAATAAAATCAGCAGCATCTCCAGGAGCATTGACCTCCCACAACGTGATTTTCCATCAGCAGTTGAAGCTGATAAAGTGCTTCGATCCCTTGAAAAAGAGTATAAGAACTTGCAAGCAAAATTAGTCCCCATAGCTTCACTCCGAATAATTGAAACGAAGATTATAGGAGCAAGAGTACAAGCAAGGTTTTCCCGCGAGATGACCAGTGTAAAAGAATTGACGACTGAAGTGCAGGGAATTAGACTTGGCGATCTGGTTCTTGTGTCGATTCCCGGTGAACCCTTCACGGAAGTCGTTGAGAGGATCAAAAGGCAGACCACAAGAACTAAACCCTTGGTAATCAGCTACGCGAATGATTACATAGGCTATATTCCAATAGATACTGTCGAAGACACCTACGAAACACTGAAAAGCCCTTGGAAATCAGAACTTGGGAATTATGTTGCAGATCATTGTCTGAGCATTGTAAACGCGTTGATCGATCAAGAAGAATGATTTGGACACACTATGAACAAACAATCATTTAAAGAATCCAGACGCCAGCAAATAGCGACCTATATCGAGTCAAATAAAGAAATCAAGGTCGATGCTCTTTCGGAGATGTTTGGGGTTTCGGTTGCAACCATCCGGAGAGATCTAAATGAACTTGCCCGGCTAGGCATCTTAAATCGAGTTCATGGTGGAGCCATTAAGTCGGAATATATACAATTGTTTGGATTCGCGGCATTTCAGTTAAAAGAAGATCTTCAGCGAGAGGAGAAAATTGCGATTGGGCGATATGCTGCTAAAGTAGTTAAACCTAGAGACACAATCTATATTGGAGCTGGAACAACCGCATTTTGGGTGGCAAAAAGCCTTACCTCTGTCGCTCCAATCACGGTAGTCACAAATTCGTTGCCTTTGGCAAATTTGCTCGCAGGGATCGATTCGATAGAATTAATACTGGTTGGAGGACGCTTGAAGCGAAGCGAATACACCTTTGTTGGTGAGTATGGGCAGTTGTCTGTAAACAATCTCCATTTCAATGCGGTCTTTCTTGGAATGAACGGTATTCATCCTGAATATGGTTTGACAAGCTCGTACCCCCAAGAATTAATGACTGACAGGAAGTTTTTATCACTTGGGAATAATGTGATAATCGTTGCCGATCACACCAAGATTGGTAAAGTATCGGCGTACAAGACAGGCGATATTACTGCCGCCACAAAAATCATCACCACACAAGCGGCTCCACCAGATATGGTGCAGGGCATACGCAGAAAGGGGGTTGAAGTTCTCTTGGTTTGAACAGTTCAGTTTTTAGCGAATATATTAATGTACTATAACAACCAATATATAGGAGCAATAATGGAAATTACAGTTGGTCTTGCAGCAATTCTTGCGCTTTTAGCAGCGTTTGCATACTTTGCCAGGCGCTTCTTTGGCGCGCCGTTTATCGAACGGCCGATTATTCTTGGTCCAATAACCGGTCTTATTATGGGGGATCTACAAACTGGCTTGGTTTTGGGTGGAACATTAGAATTAGTATTCATGGGGGCAACAGCCATTGGTGGTTCAGTTCCGCCAAACTTGCCCGTCGGCACAATTTTAGGTGTCGCATTTGCGGTTTCCGCCGACTTAACAATCGAAGAAGCTCTTGTCATTGCAGTACCTGCTGCTCTGCTGGGTTCTTTGGGTGAATTATTCGCCAAGACGATCTCGACTATTTTTGCCAATGCCGCGGATCGATACGCCGAGGATGGTAATACCAAGGGAATTTCTTTGATGGCTCACCTTGGAAACCTTGCACATGCTCTCTCAGTTGGCATCCCTACTTTTGTTGGTCTACTGATTGGTGGAGCCTCCGTTGAAAAAATCATTGCCGCTCTCCCAGCATGGCTCCGAGCCGGGTTGAATACCACAGGAAGCCTTCTACCAGCCCTGGGCTTTGGTCTTCTGTTGGCGACGCTGGCAACACCACAACTCTTGCCATGGTTCTTTATCGGTTTCTCAATCGCCGCATATTCCGCTTGGGGTGTTTTAGGTGTATCCTTCGTTGGAATAATGGCTGCTTTGATTTTTATTTATCAAAAAGGTGGTTTTTCTCTTTCCCCATCTGAGAGTGCAGAAAGAACTGAGTCTGTAGTTGAGTTTTCCCACGCAGAAAAATCTCAATTCTTCTGGAGGTCATTCGGTCTGCAATCTGCCTTCAGTTTTGACCGTATGCAGGCTGTCGGTTTCACTTGGACCCTAATCCCCTTCCTCAAGAAACTTTACGCGGATAATAAAGACGAACTTGCAGCAGCTCTGAAGCGGCATCTCACATTCCTGAACACCAATCCTTGGGTGGTTGGACCAATTGTTGCCCTGACTGCGACCCTTGAAAAGAAACGCGCTGCAGATCTAGAAGAAGTTGATCCTAAAGTAATCCAAGGTGTGAAAGCCAGCCTGATGGGTCCACTTGCAGGTATTGGCGACTCGATGATTCAGGGAACACTGATTCCAGTTGTTGGTGGTGTTGCAGCTTCCTTGGCAATAGACGGCAATGCCATCGCCCCGTTACTCTTCTTCTTTGTCGTAAATATTGTTCACGTTTATGTGCGTTGGATTACCCTAGACTCCACATTCAAATTGGGAAGCGGTTTTCTGGAACAACTCAGTCATTCCGGCTTCCAGCGTCTTTTAGAAGGCGCAGGTATTGCTGGTTTAATGGGCGTAGGTGGCTTGGTCGGCACCTGGCTGAATATCAAAACCCCAGTGGTTTACACGATTGGTGAGAAGACCATTGAACTACAGGCAATGTTTGACAAAATCATGCCAAAACTGCTACCCCTCATTGGCACCCTCCTGGTTTATTGGGCAATCAAGAAGGGGCTAAAGAACACCCAAATCGTGGTAATAATCTTTGTGCTTGGGATTGTTCTTGGTGCACTTAAAATCCTCGGTTAATGCACGGCAAATCGAGGTGAATAATTAATTATATTTGATGGCGGATGGAACCAAAGATCCGCCATCAAACCATAATTAAGAGGAGGATGATATGAAGATTGTGTTTTCTCGAGTCGATGAAAGATTAATCCATGGGCAGGTGATTCTTGGCTGGATCAATCAAACAGGCACAAGGTTAATCATGGCAGTTAACGATGAAGTTGCTGGTAATTCATTACAGAAGAACCTATTAAAGTTGGCTGTAAAACCAGGCATCCAAGTCGAGATTATTACTATAAAAGAAGCCATTCAGAAGATTGATGAGAACGCCTGGGGCGAAACAGCAACGATGCTTCTGGTCAGAAATCCCATAGACCTGCTTACCCTGGTAAAGGCTGGATTGCCGATTTCTAAGGTGAATGTTGGTGGAGTCCGCCAACCTGAAGCGACAATCGTACTAACCAAAGAAGTCAAAGCGACTGAAGAAGAATTGATAGCCTGGAAAGAACTCGACAAAATGGGGATAAACATCGATGTTCAGTTTGTCCCTGACCAGTCCGTTACCAATTTAAACAAAGTCCTCACAAAATTTTAAAGAAGGAAACGATGGATTCTTTAGACAAATTTTACAAAATCTCTCTAGACACATTGCAACAAGTTTACGATCAAGAAACCACCAAGATCAAATTTCTTGCTGAAAAAATTGCACAATCAACTATGCGCGGAGAGATCATCCACTGGTTTGGTTCAGGCCATTCGATGCTGCTAACCAAAGAAGTCTATTCGAGGGCCGGCACCCTTACAAACTCTAAACCAGTCAGCCTTGATAACAATATCGGCTTATTGGAAAGAGTAGATGGTGTAGGTGAAGCTTTGATGAAAACCTTTGTTGGTCGCCCTGGTGAAGTGCTGATCGTTGTCTCCAGTTCCGGCTCAAATCCTTTACCGATTGACGTAGCTTTGATTGGAAAAAGAATGGGCCTTTTCACTGCTGCCATCACCTCGATGGATCACACTAACAAGGTACTAAGCAACCATAAGAGCGGAAAAAAGTTGTTTGAGGTGGTTGATCTCGTCTTGGATACACATGCGCCTTTTGGAGACTCCAGTTTGTGCTCGGAAGATGGTTTTATTCGCTATGGTCCGCTTTCCACTTTAACTGGTGTTGAAATTGTCCATATGTTGACAGCCGAGGTTGTAGACATCCTTCTGGCAAATAATTTCCCTCCACCGATCCGGATGAGTCGTAATATTCCTGGCGGTGATGAGCACAATCGCAGAATTGTCGAACAATACAGAGATAGAATCCCGGAATTGGCTTATTAATGTTCACTGAGATTAGATAATATGAAATATACAAAGATATTCTACAGAAATGTAATTGACCTTGTCAACAGCATTGAAGAGTTCGAGGATGAGAAGATTCGATTGGCTGCCTTCAAAGTAGCTGATACCACAGAAAACAACGGTATCATCCATTCGTTTGGTTCCGGTCATTCTGTGCTTGCGTCTTTGGAGACCTTTATTCGGGCTGGTTCATTTTCTAACACCAAGCCCATCAACAAAGAACTTGAAATCGATCGTTTTGAGAGACTCTCCGGGATAGGAAAAGCCCTCATGAAAAAATTTAGTGGACTACCGGGAGAAGTCATGTTCATTTTTTCAAACTCAGGCAGAAATCCTCTGCCCATTGAAATTGCTGAGGAGGCACGCAAGAAAGGTCTGTTCACGATAGCAATTACATCTTTTAGGAGTGCAGAAATTGACAACTCCGATTCAACCAATCTGATTAATGTTGTGGATCTGCCAATTGATTCTCACGTTCCTTATGGCGATGCAAGCGTGCAGTTAGATGACACAAATATAAAAATGGCACCACTATCCTCCATTGCTAACGCTATCCTTCTGCACGCAATCTATTGCAAAGCCGCTGAAATATTGATCTCCAGGGGGATCACTCCCCCGATCCGAATCAGCCGCAATACTCCAACAGGCGACGCTTACAATAAAAAATTCATTGAAATGTACGCCTCAAGAATACCCGAACTGAGATACTAACATGGAAACCAGGAAAGATTTGCTCATCACTAATGTCATCACGGTATTGCCTGACGGAATCCGGAATGACTTGTCTATAGGCGTGTCAGACGGAAAAATCAGCCGAATGGCAAGTTCTGTGGAATTCGATCACTGCGAATTCCAAAATGTGCTGGATGGTCACGGTTGTTACCTAAGTCCAGGCCTGATCGATACCCACACACACGGTGCTATAGGCAAAGATTTCCTTGATGTTTTTCCTGATGAGCTTGAAGAACTACTGTTGTGGTATGCTTCTACAGGGGTGACCAGCTTACTTCCGACTCTTTCCGCAGGGTTGGAAAACGAATTTTTCAAGAATAGCCACATGCTGGATGATTATCACCACAACCATTTTCTTGGGAGCATTATAGCAGGCATTCACATTGAAGGACCCTACATTAGTGAGAAACGAAAAGGAGCTCAACCTCTTGCAGATCCGAATACCTTATCGGTAGAAGATGCTGACAAGTACATTACTGCATTTTCAGACACAATTCGCATTGTTACACTTGCTCCAGAATTTCCAAACGGCGAGCAACTCGTCAAAGATCTCACCTCTAAAGATGTGATTGTTTCAGTTGGTCATTCCGATGCTACATATGAACAAGTGTTGGCAGCAGTCGAAAATGGGCTGACCCGTTCCACGCACACATTTAATGCAATGTCCCCGTTGACACATCATTACCCTGGGGTGATTGGAGCGGTTATGGTATGCGATGAAATCTTTGCTGAGTTGATCCTTGATGGATATCATATCCATCCTGGTGCTGCAAAAGCAATGCTTAAGGCTAAAGGTTTAGAAAAGATTGTCCTGGTGACCGATTCCAACCAAGCAACGGGTCTTTCTGATGGCGTATATATTCGTCCGGGTGATCGAAAAATAAACGTTATTGATGGGCAAGTTTTCCTTCCGACCGGACAGCTTGCTGGCAGCACACTGACATTGAACAAAGCTGTTCTAAACGCGACAAAATTCCTAGATCTTCCCTTGTATAAGGCGGTTCATCTTGCTTCCCTAAATCCAGCCCGCAGCATCGGACTTTTAAATGTCGGTCAAATAAAACCCGGTTTACAAGCAGATCTCATTTTGCATGATAAAGACCTTGAAATATCAAAGACGATAAAGAATGGGGCATTGATTTTTTCAGCTGAGAAAGAGATGTAAAATGATTAATATTCTTCTGATCTCACATGGAAATTTTGCCGATGGAATTTTGCACGCAGCTGAACTTATTATCGGTTCGTCCGATGGTATACAGACACTCGACCTTCAACGCGAAGATCCGATTGACGAGCTTCGTAACAGGATAGATTCGGCTCTGAAGATCCTATATTCCAATTCAGATGGCGTACTTATCCTGGTGGACTTGTTAGGTGCCTCCCCTTTTAACCAAGCTGCAACCGTCAATCCAGATCTCTTCCCAAGCATTGAAGTAGTGACCGGTTTAAACCTGCCTATGTTGTTAGAGGTGATCACCAACCGATCATCAGCAAATTCTCTCGATGAACTTTCAGCAATTGCTGAGCAGGCTGGTATAGATGGCATAAAGGTGCTAAACAAGCTGAAAGCCAGTTTTAGCTGAATACTACCATCGGGGTATTGCTCCCATCATTTCTATCTAACTCACGCTCACGTCCAAAATGCCCTTGCCTGTAGGGGCATTTTTCATGGGTCACCAGTTTACTAGTTTTCAAAGTTGAGAAGCACTGAAAATTCAAAAAAATCCAAGATTCTCCTGAGTTTCCCATTTTAGTGCCCTAAAAAATAATCCAAATATCTTCAAACGGATGGAGAAATGCCAGGTTTAGTAATAAATATTTAGCATTGGATCCACCTTTTTCTATAGATATATTTGATATGCACACAATCTTCGAGCTTTGTAAACTCGACTTTCGCGCACTCCTTGACCAATGTTCCCATATTAAGTCCTAAAACCATATTTCGAAATGAATTTTTTGGTTTAAATATGTATCAGGGAACAATCCCTAATAATTGTCTTTTATATTTTTACTTGACATCGATAACATAATTTCAAATTGTTCGTTGTAATGTGAGCTAAGAAAGAGAATCAGATCGGCAATTCTCTCTTTCTGACCCATGTTTTAGGCTGTTTTGACCGTAATTTTCAGGTTCTTAGTGCCCTGAATTTTTATAGTTTCCTCGTTGAAAACGCCATTTTTGGCAAAAGTGGGAAACTCAGGTACTAGTTTTCAAAGTTGAGAAGCACTGAAAATTCAAAAAAATCCAAGAGTCTTGGATAACAGGCAATTTTTTGCATTTCTACAACTTATGACATCCGCATGAGAGAAAGATAGGACAACATTTCGAGCAAGCCCGCACTAGCTTCTTTTGCGATAGAATTAAAGGGTCTGTTAGTCTCATCGTTATCTTTGAAAGGATATTATGCATGAGTTGATCGTTGCCCTTCATCTACACACGGTTTATTCCGACGGAACCGACGTGCACGCGGACCTCGCTGCTGCTGGTCTCAAGGCAGGAGTGGACGTGTTGATCGTGTCGGATCATAACGTGCTTGTCAACGATGTCGAAGGCTACACGCAGAAAGGCAAGCGCCGCCTGCTTCTGCTCGCCGGCGAAGAGGTCCACGACCGCACCACCCCCGTCGGCGGCAACCACCTGCTCATCTTCGGGCATAAGGTCGGGCTCACTCGCTATGCCCCCAACCGCCAACAGTTGATCGACCAGGCACGCTCTGCCGGTGCGCTGACTTTTCTGGCGCACCCCTTGGATGATCCTCTGCCGTGGCTTCACGAACGCTCCTTCGCGTGGACAGACTGGGACGTGAAAGGTTTCACCGGCATTGAATTATGGAACCAAATGAGTGAGTTTAAGACCCGCTCCCAAAGCCTCTTAAAAGCGGGATTGCATGCTTTTTTCCCGGGATTTATGATGCTCGGTCCCACGGAGCAAACGCTCATGCTTTGGGATGAACTGCTGCTCACCCGCAAACACCCCGTGGTTGCTGTGGCAGGATCTGACGCTCACGCCCGCACCTATCACGCCGGACCTTTCAAGACGCAGGTTTATCCGTACGAAACCTCCTTCCGTTCAATTACGACTCACATCATCACTCCCAAACCCCTCAGCGGCGAGATCAACTCCGACCGGCGCATGGTCTATGAAGCCCTTTCTGCCGGGCATTGTTTCTGCGCCAATGACATGGCGCATTCAACCCGCGGATTTCGATTCACCTGCGATAACTACGACGGGACCTTCTGGATGGGAGACAACGTCAGTGCGAAATCCGGGCTCACGCTGCAGGTGCGGGCGCCGATACGCTCTCACATCCGCCTGTTGAAGGATGGAAAATTGGCGCTCGAGGTCCGCGACCGGGAGGTGCTCACCCACCTGACCAAAGAACCCGGCATCTACCGCGCGGAGGTTTACATCGATTATCGCGGACGCCACCGGGGATGGATTTTCAGCAATCCGATTTACGCGGTGTAATTTGCTGTTTGTTTGACTGCCCCTTAATTCCCCTAAATCCAAAAGCAAAGGTTTCATTGGTATAATTTCAACGTGGCTGCCATGCAAGATTTTTTAGCTTTGATAGAAGGGAAAATCCAAGCCCTGCTCGAGGGCACCCTGGACAGGCTGCTCTATCCCGGCGCGGCGACGTCGCTGAGCAGCCGATTGGTGCAAATCATCGACGAAAAGCTCCAATCCCAAACAGACAGCGGAAACAAATACGTCCCCGATCTGATCACACTATCCATCTCTCCGGAAAAATGGGATGCCTGGCAGGAAATCACCCCCACTCTGAACCAGGTCGCCAGTGAAGTGGAAGCTGGCTGGCTGGAGCAGGGCTACCAATTCCGCGTGCCTCTCCGCATCCAACTGGCGCAAAATACCAGGCTGACTGTGGACGCGATCGAGATATCCACGTCCCTGACACATCCTTCCGTCGAGACCTCAAAAACCGCGCTGCAAACCACGGTTCCCGAGACCCCTGTTGAAGCCGTCACCCCGGAAAACGCGTATTTTATTATCAACGGTAAGGAACAGCTTTATCTGACCAAAGCCATCATCAAGATCGGGCGCCGCAGCACCAGCGACATCCAGATCGATGATCCGCTCGTCTCCCGCGACCACCTTCTGCTCCGAGCGAAGCAGGGGTACTATCTGCTCTTTGACCTCAGTTCCACTGGCGGCACCTTCATCAACAATCAGCCGGTCAAGACCGCCACCCTGAAACCCGGGGATGTCGTCCGCATCGGAAAGACCCTCCTCATTTACAACCAGAATGTGCCCGCGAAGGGTTCGAATCCAACCACTGTGATGGCGAAGGAGAATTGAAATGTCTGCAATGGTTGGCTTGGTTCTGCGCGTGCTTTTTCTGGTGTTCCTGTACGCCTTTTTGGGGCTCGCGGTGTGGATGCTTTGGCGCAGTGTGGTCTCGAAGCAAGCAAGGCAGGGAAACCTTGCCATCCCCTGCCTGACGCTGGTTTCAGAAACGGACGGGGAGCCCAAAACCCAGACTTTCGCCAGCGTCGAAATCCTGATCGGACGCAGCCAGGAATGTGATTTTGTGCTCAAAGATTCCACTGTTTCTTCCAAGCACGCGCGCTTATACTACGCTCTTAACCAGTGGTGGTTCGAGGATCTCAAGTCAACAAACGGGTCTTTTTTGGACGGTATACGGGTCGAGGAACCCATCGTGGTCAAAGATAACGACGAAATTTATTGCGGCGACGCAATCTTTACCATCTCCATCAAACCAATAGAACAATAAGAGAGGCCAAGATGACTAGAGAGTTTGCATTTGGGATCAT